>OCTW011597959.1_pt1 | contig 22001 bp, 17 predicted proteins | sample 1539671 | NCBI WGS metagenome assembly OCTW01 (sample SAMN02144230, study PRJEB22623) | gut metagenome | biome: sheep rumen | host: Ovis aries | place: New Zealand
GCAGAAAAAAATATGTATGAGGATGCAGTTACTACCGCAACAATAGAAAATATTGCTCCCTACGTTTCTCCCGAAAGCAAAAACTTTATGGTAGTCTGCCATCTGGATGAACCTGCAGAACGCTTTAGGCCCGGAATGTATGTAAAGGTTCAGGTTGCTTATAAGACTTACGAAAACGTTCCGCTTGTGAGCCTTAAAGCCCGCAAGATGGATGGCTCCTTCTATGTCTATAATGAAACAGATAAGACCGTAAAATTTATTGAAGGACAAAGCTTTCCGAACGACGGAGAAAACTTTATTGTGCCGGAAGAATACCGTAATTCTTATATTGTGATGGATGGACAGGACTTTGTATTTGACGGCCAGAAGGTACGACTTTTTGAAGAAGCTCTTAAGGAAGCACAGGCCGGTGCAGTTAGCGGAGAATAACAAATGAAGGTTTCTGAATTTTCTGTCAAACATCCGGTTATAATTACAATGCTTCTTATTGTGCTCATAGCCTTTGGCTTTTATTCCCTGAGTGGAATGCGCACAGAATTTATGGAAGACATTTCCATGCCTCAGGCAATTGTCTATACAGTGTATCCGGGAGCAAGTGCAGAAGATGTTGAAAATGACATTACAAAGGTTCTGGAAGATTCCTTTGTAACTCTGCCTCATTTTAAGGCAATAGACAGCACTTCTTCAAACTCACTCAGCTGGATTTTAATAACCTACGCAGATGGTTACGATCCTTACGATCAGCTGACGGAACTCCGCAACAGAATTTCAGAGCTTGTAGAACAGCTGCCTTCAGGAATTTCCGGAGAACCTCGTGCGCTCGTCGGCGGAATGTCGATGATGCCTGTCATCAGTTTTTCAGCAAGTGCGGGTAATGACACGGCCCGCCTTACCCAGTTTTTGCAGGACGAGCTAACACCCTTGCTTACCCAGATAGACGGAGTTTCTCAGGTTTCGATTGAGGGCGGAAAAGAGCTCGCTGTAAATATCAAACTTGACGTAGATTCTCTTACATCAAAAGGAATTGCGGTTTCCTCTGTTTATCAGGTTTTAAATTACGGAAACGTAACCCTGCCGCTTGGAAGCGCCAGCTATCAGGACAGAGCAATTCAGGTTCGCTATGCCGGCGGTTTTAATTCTCTTGATGATGTAAGAAATCTTCCGGTTGGAGTAGCAGACGGTTCTACAATAATCCGCCTTAGTGATGTAGCAGATGTTAGTCTTTCCTATCCGGAACAAAACGTAACAGTTTCTGACGGCCGCTTTCCACTTACAATTGTAAACGTAACAAAACGACTCGACGGAGATACTGTAAAAATCGTAAAGAAGGTAAAAAAGGCAATTGCTGACTGCGAAAAAAGTACAAATGGAGCAGTACAGTTTCATATTATCAGTGACGACAGCCGTCAGGTTTATGCCTCGCTTAAAGCAGTTATTCAAAGTGGAATTCTTGGTGTAGTATTTGCGGTCCTTGTGATTCTGCTTTTCCTTGCAGACTGGCGGGCAACCCTTACAATCAGTCTTTCTATTCCACTCTGTATTTTGTTCAGTTTGATTGGTCTTCGTGTAATGGATATTTCCCTGAACCTTATGACTCTCTCCGGTCTGGTTATTTCTCTTGGTATGGTAGTAGACGGCTCCACGGTTATGCTGGACCAGATTTACCGTTATTACAAACGCCGCGATCAGGAAACCGGCGAAATGGAATACACCGTTACCCAGAGCATCTACAAGGGCTGGGATGAAGTTTCCGGTTCAATTCTTGCAAGTGCGGCAACCACAATTGTTGTTTTTATTCCTATTGCAATGCTGGGCGGACTTGTAGGAAGCGTTTTGAATTCTGTAGCAATTACAATAATCCTTGCGATTTTCTCTTCTTTCCTTGTTGCGGTTGTAATTGTTCCCTACCTTCTCAAGCTTTTCCTTTCTGAAAGCGGACCAAAGCTTCGCGGCAAGCCGCGCAAATTCGACCGCGCCATGGATAAGGTGGAACGAGGCTATCGCAGGCTGCTTGACCTTGCCTTGAACAACCGCGGCTTCGTTGTGCTTATTGCGGTTTTCCTTTTGATTTTTTCCGGCTTTATAGCCCTGCGGCTTGGAATCTCCTTTATTCCTTCTACCGACTCAGGCGACTTTTATATTTCCACGGAATTTCCTATGGGAACCGAAAAGGAGCAGACCCACGAAAAAATGCTTGTTGCCCAGGACCTGCTTTATAAGTATGTGCCGGAAATTGACAACGTTGTTATGTACGAAGGTCAGGGAGATTCTTCAAACTTTTCTTCGGTTTCTACTCCTCACTATGCTTATACCCATGTAATTCTTGTTCCGGTTTCAGAACGCAAACGCGACGTTCACGACATTATGCTTCAGATTCAGGAAATCTGGTCGGCAGTTCTGCCGGACTCTAAGGTTTCGGTTCAGAACGGAGGCTTTGACAAGCTTGTCGGCTATGTATCGGATGGCGGTGGTTATGGTATCACACTGATTTCGGAAGACCTCAATCTGCTTTATGATTCCGCCAGCCGTATTAAGACTTTCCTCGAAAGCGACCCTGAGGTTGTAACAGCCAAGCTTGATACCGACTTTGATACCAGCACGATGATTATTGATATGAGCCAGGAATATCTGAGTTCCCTTGGAATCACAAGCTATGAAGCAGGCATTACTTCCGCAATTCTCTTTCAGGGAATAGAGTGCGGCCGTTACAAGGATCTGGAAAGCGGAAAACGTTATGACCTTAAAATTACCTCAGACATAACCGACAAAAACATTACCGCAGATGATATTTCAAATTTGCAGATAGTTACTCAAAACGGACAGAAGGTTTCTTTTGCAAATCTTTCTGATATAAGAGTTGAAAAATCCATTTCGCAGATTAATCACTCTGACCGGGCAAAAAAAATTACAATCACAGCCTCACTTATAAGCGAGGATACAAGCGGCGTTTCTCAGAGGGTAAATCAGTTTATTGCAAATAATCCTTTACCAAACGGTGTTCATTCAAAAGCCGGAGGTATTATGGCCCTCATAGGCGATATGATTACCCCTATGATTTCTGCCCTCCTCATTGCGGTTTTCCTGGTTTACACAGTTATGGTAATTCAGTTCGAAAAGTTCCGTCAGCCGCTTTTGATTATGGTTACAATTCCATTCTGCTTTATTGGCGTTGTAGCAGGACTTTTGATGTTCGGCTCTACTCTGAATCTGCTCTCCCTGCTGGGACTGATTTCACTTGCCGGTGTAGTAGTAAACAATGGAATTATCCTTGTTGATTATATAAATCAGCTTCGTAAACAGCGCCGTCAGGTTATTGCCCGCACAAAGGGCAGTCAGAATAAAGACGGAGAATGGCAGATTACTTTAACAGCTGAACAGGAGGAGGAGCTTCTTCGCACCTCAGTTCTGGACGGAGCCGCGAGCCGAATCAGACCAATTTTGATTACTACACTTACTACCCTGCTCGGAGATATTCCTATGGCAGTCGCAAAGGGAGAAGGCTCTGAACTTTATGCATCAATGGGACAGGCTATTGCCGGAGGCCTTCTAACCTCTACCCTCATTACTTTGATTTTAATTCCCGTAATTTATTATATATCTGAAAAGAGAGGCAAAAAATGAGAAAGATACTTTCAATCCTTGTAATTCTTACAGCAGTAATATTCAGCTCCTGTGATAATAATTACTCTGTCTTCAATGGAGGCACAGGCGGTTTAATTGTAGATGCCGAAAGCACCAGTATTCCAAAACGTGGCATTGCAAATGTTGATGTTTATGCCTACACAAGCAGTGGCAGCCGTGATTCAGACTTTAACAACTGGAGGGAAGGCACTGTTTTCTCTCCATCTGATTCTTATTATGGCCACACCTCAACAGATGCAAACGGAAGCTTTGTAATTTCAAATATTGTCTGGAAGGAGAAGAAGCCCGATTTTGGAAAGGACGCAGATTTTACCACAATCTATCTTTTGTATTTCCATGAAAATTATGGCCTCACTAAGGATCAGACTGTTATCACTTCAGACAGCACAAGTGATACTGTTTATGCAGAACTAACTACCATCAAAAAAACTACTTCCCTCAATATCAGCATTATTGATGTTTCAAACTCTGCTCAAGCCACAGCCGACATACTGGTAAGGATAAGCGTTCCTCAAAATACAGATAGTCTCAATGCCGCTCCAAAACTTTATGAACAGTTAATAAACGGCAGCGGTATAATCAACATCACTTATCCCCGCTGGAAAAACGTGTCAGACAGGACTAACAAAATTGAAAATACCCCTCAGATAAACATAAGCTATGCCCAGAGTGCAGACAATGTACACTGGAAGGCCTGTGCAAATGGAGATAATGCCACAAGTGATTATGCCTTTTTACCAGATAATTTTTCAGTCACAAAAACAGTTCAGAATAACACCTTTAATATTTCCCTTTATGGCAAAGCAACACGAATTGCACTTCCAACTGTAAACGGTACTTATGGCACAAATGACGGCGTGATTATTTCTATGAAGGCAAAGGATTCTGAAGGCAATTATACGATAGACTGCGGAGAAACCTCAACCTTTGCACAAACAGTAGGAAGCTCAAACATACAAACTCACGGGCATTTCAGCGGACTTGGAACGGGATTCTTTATTACAGATTCCCAATACACCGGCCGCTATAAAACTATTGATGTAGAGTTCTACACTGGTAACAGTGCAATCAGCGGAAGTCAGAGAACCTTAAGAAGCGATATTCCTTCTTATAACTTGTCGCTTTAGTACAGCTTTAGTACAAGAGAATAAACAGGATAATAACAGATGAAAATCAGAAAAATGATTTTTACAATTGCAGCTTTCTCAATCTTGAGCAGTCTTCAGGCCCAGCCCGAACAGTCTGCACAAAGCCCGATTTATGATTTAGACACTCTGCTATACGCCACAACACAAAATCATCCGGAGCTGCTTAAGCTTCAGGAGGAATACCGCCGGAGTATTCTTGATGTAAAGGATGCCTGGTGGAGTCTTGGTCCTACTGTTGATCTTCAGGCAAGCGGAACCTATATGGTAAATCCACCGGTTGGTGCAATGTATATAAACAGCGATGACATAATCAATGCAATTCAGTGGAATGGAACCAAGCCCAGAAACAGCGGTCAGCGCATAAAGATTTACGACGGCATGGAACCAACACTTTACAACTTTCAGCTCGATATAACACAGCCCCTTTTTACCTGGGGGAAAATTGCAAACGCAATTAAGCTCTACACTCAGGTTTCCCAGATAAAACTGACTCAGATTACCCAGCAGCAGTTCCAGCTGGAAACAGAACTAAAAACCCGTATTCTCAGTCTTTACTATATGAACAGAATTCTGCAGATTCTTGAAGAAGAGCAGACCTATTCTGACCGTATGGTTGAAGTCAGTGAAATTGCTGAGAGTACAGGAATGCTTTTGCATCAGGAGGTTGTTGATGCAAAGATTCAGGCAAAAGAGCTTGAAATCGCAAAACAGGATTTGCTAGAAAAAATCAATGACCAGGTGCTTGAACTGGAACGCATTACAGGAATCAGCGGACTTTCCTGCGACAGCATAAATTATTCTTTTGTTCCTGCCCTGGAAGAGGAGTTCAATAATCTGCTTGAAGAGGAGCCTTCTGAACTTGAAAGTCAGGCTCTATCTGGAAATCAGTCTTCTATGAAAATGCTTACCCAGCTGCAGGAGGTTAGTAAAACAGCAGAGAAAATCTCCCGCGGTTACGAAAACTGGAAACCAGATTTTGCCCTTCAGTTGAGCAGCGGTTTTTCCGGTTCCCGCTTTCCTTTTCTTGAAGCTAACTGGAAACGCAAGGATGATTATTCGATTAATATTTCCGTCGGCTTAAAGACAACAATCTGGGACGGAGGAAAAAAGGTTCGTGACGTTTCAAGAAAAATGAGCGAAGTAAAAACCGCAGACATAAACAAGCTTGACGCCCGTCTGACAATCAGCCAGACCTTTAATTCTCAATGGAACGCAGCCCAGGTCTGCACAATGAAAATTGAATATCAGGATTTAAAGATAGAATCTGCCACAGCAAAAATCGAGCAGAAGCAGCTCATGTATGAATCAGGTTACGGCTCAGAAAGCGATGTTCTTTCTGCAAAAATTGAACGCTGCAATGCCCAGATAGAAAAGGAACAGCAGACCCTCTCGCGTGCCACAGCCTGCCTTACCATTGAATATCTGCGAAAATAACTAACTTAATATTTTTATTTCTTTATTCTTTCATTTAATATTTTACGAACCTCTTCAACTTCATTTGAGTTATCAAAGGTCAGGCTTCGAGTTCCCTGCTTTGTATTGATTTTCAAAACATTAGTGGGAGTGCCGGCATCTGATTCCAGAAGACCGGTAATATTCTCAAGCTTAATTACATCTGTACTGTTAATCAGGAGCTTTTCATAAAGACCATTAACAGGAAGCAGAGTACTTTCTTTAATAGTGATAAAAAGGGCAAGCACAGCGCAGTAAGGAATAACAAAGCTTAATTTTCCAAAATCAATAAGATTTGAAAGAATCAGAAGCAGATAAGCTGCGGGAATAGCAAAAAACTGAAGCTTTACTGGTTTTCGAACAAAAGTCAAAAGCTTATCACCAGCCTCCTTCATCAGACGAATTCTCCAGAAGGGCATTCCTATAGAAATAAGGCACATCAATATAAAAGGAACAATTGCAAAGAAAAGCAGATTTACATTCATTTTCGACCTCTGCGCACAAGCTGAGTCAGGGTATACCTTGCACTTTCAAAAGCAAGCGGAATTCTTTCTATATCTTCCAGGCTCTCAACTCTGTAAGAAGCAAAGCCCGCAACTTCACTCTCTTCAGCTTTTAGACTTTTTATAAAATCTTCAATTGTCTTGAACTTTGCCGGAAGCTTTGCAGTAAAAAATATATCGCAGGTTTTGTACTCAATGTTTTTATATTCATAGGTATTTGGAGCTGAACACAGATATTTTACATCGTCAACCTCAACTCCTATTTCCTCCCGACATTCCCTTATAGCGGCCTCTTCTGCACTTTCCTCAAAATCGACAAAGCCCCCGGGAACTGCGGCAAAGCCTTTTCGAGGCTCTTTTGCCCGGACTTCAAAAAGCACGTTTTTATACTGATCCTGAATTACAACACCAACAGCTGCGGCAACATTACAATAGAGATCAAAACCACAGGCCGGACAAATCCATTTTCTGTTTCCATGATTTTCTATTTTACTGCTGCCACACATAGGGCACATTTTAAAATCGTTTTTTAAGCCGTTAATCTGTTTTGTCATTTAAAGCACCTCATCGTAATTGCATCAGCAAGAGCTTCGGATCTTTTTATTGATTGAATTATTAGCGGAACAACAAGGGGAAGGACAGCCCGAATTCTGGCAAGCTTACCTTTAACATTTACCATACCACCGCGAATCGACTGGGTTTTCAAAATTGATACAGCTTCATCAACCAGCAGTGGTATGAATCTGAAAATGATTTCGATTATCAGAATAAAATACCTGACCGGAAGCCGGCACAAACGCAGCGGTGTAAGAAGAATATTTAAGCCGTCCATCAAGTCGTATTCCGGAGTTGAAACAAAGAAACCGGAGATACAGGCAAGGGCCACATCGGTACGGATAATTGCCGCCAGACAGAAAAGCAGCTTAGAAGGGGTTACCATAAACCATTTCCACGAGGTAAAACGCATTTCATCAGCCAGTGCCGGATGGAATATCATCTGAAAAATGCTGAAGAATAATAAAAATGGAAGAAGTTTAAGGCTTGCAAGAAAAAGGCGTCGTAAAGAAAAACCACAGAATATACAGTAAAGGATTCCTGTCAGCAGTGCGCTTGTACATAACCAGAGCGGGCGTGCGGCCAGCGCGAACACGAAAAGTAATGTGAACAGGGAAATGCGGAGCGCGGGCGACAATTTTTCCACCAGAGATTTTTTCTTGTGCATGGAACGAGACAGTCCCAGAGAAAGCTTCTTAAGTCCAGCGATAAGGGCTGCTGAAGTAACAGGCTCCAGTTCTCCTGTCTCACAAATACAGTCCTCCGTTGAAAGGGAAACGGCCGGCAAACTGTCTGCCACAACCCGTCCATCCTTTATCACTATTTCCCTATCCGCAAAATCTGCCTCATCCCGTTTATGTGTACTGAAAATTACAGTTTTACCCTGCTCCGCGAGCCTTCTCAAAAGCCCCATTATTTCCATTCTAGACCGGCTGTCCAGCCCTGCCGTAGGCTCATCAAACATTACAATTTCCGGATTCAGAGCAAGGATTCCCGCAATGGCAAGTCTTCTCTGTTCACCCCCCGAAAGCTCAAAGGTTCGGCGTTCACCAAATTCTTCAAAAGGAATTGCGGCCTCATTCATACAGCGTTTTACAGTTTCAACAAGAGCACTTCCCGTTAATCCATGATTACGGGCCCCGAAGGCAACATCATCGGCCGCAAAGGCCTCAAATAAAGCCGCCTGGGCATTCTGCTGGGCAAGAACAGGCCGGCTTTCGTCTGCAGAATAGACCTTTCCTGATTGAGGAATCAGTAAGCCCGCACATAACTCCATAAGAGTTGATTTTCCGGCTCCGGAAGCCCCTGTTAAGGCAGTTAAACTTCCTTTATAAAAATCAAGATTAATGTCAAAGATACCATGACTTTCATCATGCTTGTAAGCTATATTCTTCAGACTAAGACTGACTTTTTTTTCTGCTGCAGGAGTCCTTTTATTTTTAGGAAGATTTTCCCCACAAATTCTATTTATATTTTCTTTGTCTGCCAGAAAGGCCCTCTGTGTTCCATAAAAAAACACCCGGCCATCTTCCATGCCCAGAACAGTATCTGCATATTCAAGAGTTTCTAAATCATGAGTTATCTGAATTATAGTATTTCCACATTTATGCCAGTAGCGGATAAAGTCAAGGATTTCAGAGCGCGATAAAGGATCCAGCATAGACACCGCTTCATCCAGAATCAAAATCTCCGGTCTCAGTGCAATTACCCCGCTAAGGGCAATTTTCTGAGTCTGTCCAAGAGACAGAGCTGACGTAGAAGAATCTGCCCTGTCCAGCATATCTACAATATTCAGTGATTCAATTACACGAAGCTCAACTTCACTGGCAGGCAAACCGAGATTCTGAGGTCCAAAGGCAGTATCCCGGGAAACAAGTCCGCTAACAAGCTGGTCTTTAGGCGATTGAAAAATAATTCCAATTCTATTATTTTCTTTGATTTCTATACTTCCGGAATCCGGCTGTTCGAGGCCGCAAAGCAGACGGGCCAGTGTACTTTTTCCACAGCCGTTATAACCAACAATAGCAAGATAAGAGCCCTTCTCAATGCCAAAAGAAACATCAAAAAGGGCCGCCTTATCATTCTGCGGATATTTAAAATTCAGATTTTTAACTGTTATTACACTCAATTATTTTGTCATCACTCGCTGGCAGGAACTTCTATAATAACTATAACCTTAGCAGTTGTATTACGGATAACTAAAGTATCAGAATCCGGCAGCAGGGTAATTCCTCCCGCAAGACCAGCTCCTCCCTCTCCTTCCTGAGAAGCAGAACTTGTAAGACTTCCCAATACCTCGCTGGCTGTTTTTTCAACATTATTAACCGGCACAGAAATTGATGCATTTGCTTCAGATACACTTACACTCTGATTTGCCTTAACAGGAACACCATTAGCCGCATTTCCATCAGAAAAGTCTTCGCTGTATACACCTACAGAAACTACACCTTCGCTGCAATCAACGGTATTTGAATCATCAATTATCCATTCTGTACCACGGCAGGAAGCAACCGCAACCGCTGTATGTACCTGATAATTAACATGCTTGTTATCAACATGCTTTACCTGAGAACGGGCAGTTCCAGTCTTAAGATATATGTTTACATTATCTGTCTGATTTGCAGTTGAAAGCTCTTCAAGAGTAATTCTTGTTACAGGACCGAGATACATTACAGAGTCCATAATTTTAATTTTTGCTTCAGACTGGAAGCCTGTAGAAATTGTTTCTGATTTTGCTACACTATCGCCCTTCTGCAGTGCTACCCATTTTCCACCGCGCTGTACTTCAACCTTTCCGCTTACAAAAGTAACGGTTGCATCAACAGCAAATGCCTCAGCTCCAAAAATTACAAAAACAGCGGCAAGTATTAAGCTCTTAAATCTTTTCATATTCTTCCTCCACCTGTTTTAGAAAGCCAGAGCTGCTTTTGCAGTGGCATAAAAAGTTGTAAATTCTTTTGACTCTTTACAGATATAGGCTCCAGCATCCAGACCACACTGAAGATCGCTGAACACGTTATATACAAGATTTATCGCAGTATCAAAACCATCAAGCTTTGCTTCGCTTTCCGGAATACTGATTATTACTCTTTCTGTAACGGCAGCCAGAAGTTTACCAGATGCATACAGGGCAGCAAGCTTTGGAACAATAACTCCGTTATAGAAAGGAGAACTGCCAAATGAGCGGTTAGAAATTGTCTGGAAAGGCTTTATACCTCCCTGAGCTCCCGATACATATTCTCCACCAAGGGTAATTCTTAAATCAGATCTTAAATAAAAGTTTGCATCAAGCATTGCATCCAGCATCAGACCGTCAAACTTTTCTGTTCCCAAAGTAACTCTGGCATCATAAGAAGCAAGTGTTCCCAGATATCCATTTGCGATAAGAGTTCCATAGGCCTTCATTGTATTCTTATCACTTACAGGAAAATAGGCCGCAACCTGTCCTCCCACTGTGTGTGTTTCGAAAAGTGCCTTGTAAGAAAAATCAGCAAGAACAGGAATGTATTTTGGACAGAGAGCGTATATCTGCTCCTTGTCTTCATATTCATTTTCAACCATTGAAACATTGAGCCGGTTCAAAAGTCCTGTGTATCCACCATAAAGGGAAGCCTTTAATTTCAAGTTATCATACGAAAGGTACAGTCCGTCACTTGTTTGAGAAAAGACGGAAGAAGAATAATCTGAATATCTGAAGCGGCCGGCCGAAAGAGCTAAGTTGCCGCCCGCAATTGTCCAGTTACCGCTTAGCTTTAACAGGCTTATATCAGCGATATTTTTAAATTCGTTTTCCTTTTCCTTAAAATCACAATTAAGATTATACTTATAAAGTCCTTCTGCAGAAAATCTTAAAGAAGCATCGGGTTTTAGATTTGCTGAGAGATTAAGATAAATTCCATTTGACTGGTTAAAAACTATTGCGGAAAAATCATTATTTGCTGAAACCTTTGAAGCATTATCCAGCATTCCACCCCAGGAAAAGGCAAAAGCAGAAGAAATAAATGAAGCCGCAGTAATCAATCCTGTGATTAGTCGTTTTTTCATTCTTCAATCTCCATTGAAACTGATTTCATGTCAAAGCCGCTGTATTTGTTCACACAGGCCGTGTAAATACTCAGAGCCTTTGCGCCTGTAACGAAATCTGATGGTTCCTGCTTTTTGTTTATTATTCCATCTGACTGAAACTGCTTAAAGGCATAACGCGGAGAGCCCTTTGTGAGACGGAACATCAAGCCACCCTGAACCGGCCATAATCTTGAATAAATATAAGCTATATCAACTAAGGGAATTGCTGCCTGAGGATCTTCCAAGTTTGGAATTATTTCTTTTTCAAACAAAACCTGAACAGCATTTTCATAAGAAGAAGAATCATCAATTAGATTCTGCTGAACACCCGCAAGGTAACAAACCTGTCCAAAGGTTGCTTTATCTGCTTCAAGTAAATCGGTAATAACATCTGCAGACTGTGCATATAATGAAATTCCCAGCAAAAGGACAAGGAATAACGACAGTTTTCTTTTCATAACCGATATTTTAACGCACATTTTGACAGTTGTCTACCTTTAACGCTATAATAGAAAGTAATGGTTACCTTAAAAGAAATTGCAGAAAAATGTTCCGTGTCAATTACAACGGTTTCAAACATTTTAAACGGTAAGTCAAACGTTTCACTTAAGACAAAAGAACGGGTTCTGTCTGTTATTAAAGAAACCGGCTACCGGCCTAACTATATGGCAAGAGGTCTTCGTGCCTCAAAAACGAATTCTGTTGGAATTATCATCGACGACCTTACTGAGTTTAGTTCTACCGGAATTATTGACGGAATTATGTCTTATTTTGATGAAAATCATTACAAGGCTATTCTTGAAAATCTCCGTTTCTATTCAAAATGGGGAAATAAATGGTATCACAATAAAGACTATGAGGATTCTGTTCAGCAGGCTATAGATGAGTTTGAAGCAATTAAAGTTGACGGAATTATTTACGTTGCGGGACATGCCCGTTGTATTTCCTGCATTCCTGATAATCTTAATATTCCTCTGGTTATTTCCTATGCCTTTACCGAAAAGCCTGGCATAGCTTCTGTAGAATTTGATGATATGCAGGCTGCCTGTGATATGACTACAAAGCTTATAAAAGATGGTCACAAAAAAATTGCTGTAATTGCCGGAACAAAAACAAACATTCATACCCAGCGTCGTCTGGAAGGCTATAAAAAAGCACTTAAAGAACAGGGGCTCGAAGACTGTAAATATTTAAGATACGCAAACTGGGACAGGGAATCAGGTTATGAAGCAGCAAAAGAACTCCTTGCGGATTCTAAATGCACTGCAGTCTTCTGTTTTAACGATCTGATGGCCGGTGGTGTTTATGACTACCTTAACGAAAAGGGGCTTGTTCCAGGAAAAGACATTTCTGTAGCGGGTTATGATAACCGTACAATGTCACAGTATCTTAAACCGGCCCTTTCTACTGTCGAAATTCCGCTTTATGATATTGGCCGCAAATCTGCAGAGGTAATTCTTAATCAGATTACTAACGCCGAAAATTTTAAGGCTCAGCAATATTTTGTACAATGCGGAATTATTGAAAGAGAATCCATTGGAAAAATCTAAAATATAAAAAAAACTTAAAACAACAAATTAGAAAACATCCTGAAATTGTTTACGGATTACAGGAGTCTGGAGGATAAATTGAACGAACAGCTGATAGTAGATTACAAAAACTTTTTAAACAACGGAAAAACTGAACGCGAATGCGTTGAACAGATTATCAAGATGGCCAATAAGAACGGCTACAAGGATATTTCTAAATTCAAAAAGCTGAGCCCTGGCGACAAGGTTTACATCACAAAAATGAACAAGGCCATTGCTCTTTTTGAAATCGGTTTTGAGCCAATCGAAAAGGGGCTGAACATTCTCTGCGCCCACATAGACTCTCCCCGCCTGGATGCAAAGCAGAATCCTCTTTACGAAAAAGACTGCATAACTTATATGAACACCCACTACTATGGCGGAATCAAAAAATACCAGTGGACAACTATTCCTCTGGCAATTCACGGTGTAGTTGTTAAAAAGGACGGCAAATCTGTAAACGTAGTGATCGGCGAAAATAACGATGAGCCGGTTTTCTGCATTTCTGATATTCTCCCTCACCTTGCCCAGGACCAGATGAAGGAAAAGGCAAGCGACTTTATTAAGGGTGAAGACCTGGATGTAATTATGGGCTCTGTTTCTCCTGCCAATACAGAAAACCTTACAAAAGAAGAAAAGAAAGAGCTTAAAGAAAAGAGCAAAAAAACTGTACTTGCACTTTTAAAAGAAATGTACGGAATTGAAGAAAAAGATTTTGAATCTGCTGAGCTGGAAATTGTTCCTGCAGGAAAAGCCCGCGACATGGGGCTGGACCGCTCTATGATTCTCGGCTATGGACAGGACGACCGTTCCTGCGCTTATGCTTCGGTTGCGGCAATGCTTGAGATGAGAGCCGGAAAACGCACTACCTGCTGCCTCTGTGTAGATAAAGAGGAAATCGGCAGCGTTGGTGCTACAGGCATGGCTTCTAATCTTTTTGAAAATATGACTGCAGAAATCATTGCCCTTACAGAGGCAAACTACAGCGAGCTCACCCTGCGCCGCTGTCTTGCAAACAGCAACATGCTTTCCAGCGATGTAAATGCGGCTTACGATCCTATGAACGCTGGTCTTTATGATAAGGAAAATGCAAGCCTTTTGGGTGGCGGAGTTACCTTCCAGAAGTACACAGGCAGCCGCGGAAAGTCCGGTGCCAGCGATGCAAACCCAGAATTTATTGCAAAGGTCCGCGCCGCAATGTACGACTCAAATGTAACATATCAGATGGCGGAGCTTGGAAAGGTAGACCAGGGTGGCGGCGGAACAATTGCCTACCACGCCGCAAAGTACGGCATGAACGTTCTCGATGGCGGCGTCGCAGTCCTTAGCATGCACGCCCCATGGGAAATCACCAGCAAGGAAGACATCAGCCAGTTGTACGAGTGCTGCAAGGCTTTCTTAGGATTAAATTAAATCCTAACACAGTCGGCAAGCACAGCTTGCCTCTGAGCCGTTCTTTCGATGAACCTAAAGCAACCCTTACGGCTTGCTTTTTAACGGTTCTTCGATTTTAGGCTTTCTTAGACATCAAGACTTCGTAGATTCTATCGAAGTCTTTTTTATTATCAAAACCGATTATGATGGAGCCTTTGTTGATGTCGCCTTTGAGGCTGACGTCGCGGGTTCCGAAAATATTGCGGAGCTCCTGCTCAAAGGCCAGAACATCCGCATCCTTTTTAGAAGCCTTCTTTTCTTCTTTCTTTGCGGCGGCGCGACCACCACCATTATAAGAATCAGCCAGTGCTTCCGCTTCGCGAACAGAAAGTCCGCTTCCAACGATTTTACCGAACATTACGCGCATATCAGCATCGTTCTTTACCATAAGAAGAGCACGGGCATGACCGGAAGTAATCTGTCCGGTAACAAGAGCCTGCTGAATATCACCAGGCAATTTCAAAAGACGAATTGCATTTGCAACTGTAGCGCGGGCCTTGCCGACACGCTTTGCAACCTCTTCCTGATTAAGGTCGCCCATCTGAATAAGATTATAGTAAGCAGTAGCTTCTTCAATTGGATTAAGGTCGGCACGCTGAATGTTTTCGATAAGTGCCATTTCCAGCTTCTGCTGCTCATCGAACTTTCGCAGCTGAACAGGAACCTTTGTAAGGCCTGCCATTTTTGCGGCACGGGTACGGCGTTCACCGGCAATTATATAGAAGCTTCCGTCACCGGCATCTTCAATAATGATTGGCTGAAGAATTCCGTTTGCCTTAATTGATTCGCAAAGCTCGTCCAGCTGCTTCTGATTAAACTCAATACGAGGCTGCTTTGGGTTCGGCTTAAGAAGGGCCGGATCCAGCCACATGCTGCCATCTTCCTTCATTTCGATGGCGGCAGGAATCTTTGTTCTTTTTAATGTAGTTGAATGCAGACCACCAGCAGGAGCTGAGGCCGCACCCGTTGAAACTGCAACTTCTTCCTGTGCGGCAGGGTTTTCACCCAAGAGCGCACCAAGACCTTTTCCTAATGCATTCTTAGCCACGGCGAATCACCTCTTCTGCAAGCTTTGCGTAACTGCGTGCGCCAACACACTCAGGATCATATTTACAGATTGGAAGTCCGTGAGATGGAGCTTCTGAAAGACGAACGTTTCGAGGAATGATTGTATTGAAAACAACATCCTTAAAATATGATTTAACCTGCATTACAACGTCCTGTGCAAGACGGGTGCGGGAATCATACATAGTAAAGAAAATACCACCGATTTTAAGCTCCGGATTAATTCCCTTCTGAACCTTCTGAACTGTCTGAAGAAGAAGTGTAATACCTTCAAGAGCGAAGTATTCACACTGCATTGGAACAAGAACTGAATCTGCAGCAGCAAGTCCGTTAAGTGTGAGAATGCCAAGAGAAGGCGGACAGTCTATAAGGATGTAATCATAAACAGCTTTAAGGGGCTCAAGTGCGTTTTTGAGGTAGAATTCGCGGTCTTCCTGGTCTGCAAGCTCAATAGCAACACCCGAAAGGTCAATAGATGCGCTGATTGCATCGAGGTTTTCTACAGATGTCTTTTTGATTGCTTTATTTGCTTCTACCTGACCGGCAAGCAGCTCGTAAATTGTAGGCTTGTCTTTAGAAACTCCAACACCGCTGGACATATTGCCCTGAGAGTCAAAATCAACAAGAAGAACCTTTTTTCCGGCAAGCGCGATGTAAGCACCAATATTTATAGCTGAGGTAGTTTTACCAACACCACCCTTCTGATTTACAAAAACAATACACTTTCCCATAAAATAAAATGTATCATTTTTTGAAAAAATAGTATACAGTAAAAATGTATTGAAAATTGAATAAACAACGTCGGCTTGAAAAACTCCATCCCTTACGCGAAAAAAGAGCCCTGCCAACGGGATGATGTTGTCACGGCTCTTTTTTCGCTCCGGACTGGAGTTTTTCAATCAACGTGTTTGATACATTTTATTTTATTAATATAACCGGGAGAATGGAGAACTTCGTAATGAGCAGCGAACACTGCCGAAATGCAACGTCATTGCGAGCGAAGCGAAGCAATCCATTTTATAAGAATGATTTTAAGCGTAACCTTATCAAAACCAGTTAACAACATTGAAAAGACGCTGGGGCGCGAATATCTTAAGATTAAAATCCACGCAGTAAATACAGCGGACGGAGCGTCTTATCAGGCGGAGATGTTTACTAAGACTCAGGTTTTTCATCAGAAGTTTTCGGAGAGTGAGCTGGAGGATTTTTTGAAAGAAAACTCTGGAATCACTTTTAAAAACGTTGTTACCCGCACAGACAGCGAAGAAATCACGCTGCTTACGAATAAAAAGGGAAAGACTACAGAGCTGCGTAAAAAACTGAAGACTTCGGTGGCAGTAACGGTCCCTGAGGCTCTCGAAGGGACCGCCTCTTCAAGGCTAAAAGTACTGCCAGCCGGTGGTTTCGAGAGCCTCAACCACCGTAAGAACTACCTGATTCCAGAAGGCACTCCCGTTCCTTTTCTCGTTCTACTCGGAATTATGAATGATGAAGGAAAGGTAATTTCCAGCCGCTACGACAAGTTCCGCCAGATAAACCGCTTTCTGGAATTTATTGATGATATTTTGCCTGAGTTCGCAGACAAGACTGCAGCCGGTCTGCCCCTTCGCATAGCTGATTTTGGCTGCGGAAAATCTTACCTCACTTTTGCCGTACACTACTTCCTCACAGAAATCCGCCATATCAATTGCGAAATCGAAGGTCTGGACCTCAAGGAAGAGGTAATTAAATATTGTAATGATATGGCAGGAAAGCTTGGTCTCAAGGGCCTGATTTTCCACACAGGAAATATTGCAGATTATTCAGGCACCCACAGCCCGGATATTGTAATCACTCTGCACGCCTGCGACACCGCCACAGACTACGCCCTCAAATACGCCGTAGAACGCGGAGCCCGCGCCATCTTAAGCGTTCCCTGCTGCCAGCATCAGATTAATACCCAGCTGCAAAACCGGGGCAAAGCCGGCGGCGCCACAGGCGAAGTCCCGGCCGAGTTCGAGCCGCTTCTCAAATGGGGAATCATCCGCGAAAAGTTTTCTTCTCTTGTAACAGATGCTCTGCGAGGTGAATGGCTCGAAAGTCAGGGCTACAAGGTTCAGATGCTTGAGTTTATTGATATGGAACACACTCCGAAAAATATTTTGATAAGAGCAGTAAAGAAAGATAATAAAATAAGCGGTAAAGCTAACAAGCTGGATTTAATTGAGAAGCTCGGTATAATACCTGAACTCTTTAAATAATTATTACCACACGGATTGGAAACGGCTAACGCCGTTTCTTTTTTTTATAATATGATTTTGCGTTAGCAAAATCGAATCCGTGTGGAATCCCTTTTATTTCAACACGTGTTTTTGTATAAAGTCGCCTACTCCATCATGATTATTGTCATAGTCTGTTACATGGTCTGAAATGCTTTTAATTGCTTCGAGTCCGTTGCACATGGCAACTCCGTGGCCGGCCATGCGGATGAGGCTTTCGTCGTTCATGCTGTCGCCAAAGCCCATCACTTTATCCATACCAAAACCAAGTTCATTTGCAAGCCAGCTTACAGCCTCGCCCTTGCCACAATTTGGTGGAAGAATCTCCAGGAAGTATGGTTTGCTTGTAAAGATTACGGCACGGTCGCCGAACTCTTCACGAAGTACCCTTTGTAAATCTAAAAGTTGAGCAGGCTCACCAGGAACAAGCATTTTTGTAAAACCAGTCTTTAAGAACTCATCATAATCTTCAACAGCGGCCCCTTTGAGCCCGCACAAATCAACATCGAGCTTAGTCCACTGGGTTTCCTCGCGGTAATAAATTGTATCGGGTGTATAAACTTCACTTCGCAAGCCTCTGGCCTCTGCAATTTCATTTGTACGAAGCAAAATATCAGCCTCAACCTTGCGGCAGAAAATCTGCTGGCGCTTATGCAAATCAAAAATTGAACAGCCATTTATGGCAATCAGATAGCGGCCGGCCTCTTTGCCTGCAATTTCAAGACGGCGGACAAAAGGAAGAATTGCATCCTCCGCACGACCGGAACACAGTACCACATAAATCCCCCTGTCGGCACACTGGCGCAGGGCTTCTACAGTTCCGTCAGTAATTTCGCGGTTATCGTTCAAAAGAGTATCATCCAAATCAAGGGCAATCAGCTTAATATCATATTTATCCATGGGGGTGAGTATAGCAGAAAAAAATGTTATTTTACAAGAATTTTCTTTTTTCTGTTAATGGGAGTGTTATAATTAAAGAATATCTAAAAAAATGCGTTAAAAAAAGTTAGAATCAGTCATATAAGGGAGAAGGAGTAAAATTGATGACAGATACTAATGGAAGCAGTCTGCACCTTAGACCAGTAATTAATGTCGACAGTTCTAAATGCTGTAACTGCCACCGCTGTATTTCGGTATGTCCGGTAAAGCTTTGTAACGACGGTTCCGGAGATTTTGTAACGCTCAACAGCGATTTGTGTATTGGCTGTGGCTCATGTATTGATGCCTGCACACACGGCGCCCGAACCGGAATTGACGACACAGAGCGCTTTTTTGATGAATTAAAGGCAGGAAAGCCTGTTATTGCCATTGTTGCACCTGCCGTTGCCGTAAACTTTAAGGGAATGGACCTTGAATTAAACGGCTGGCTTAAATCAATTGGTGTAAAGGCTATTTTTGATGTTTCCTTTGGAGCCGAGCTCACTACAAAATCTTACGTTGAGCAGATGAAATCTGAAAATCCCGAGCTGATGATTTCGCAGCCATGTCCTGCCCTCATTTCATTTATTGAGACCTACAGACCTAACCTGATAAAATATCTGGCCAAGGGCGACAGCCCTATGGCTCATACTGTGGAGTTTATCCGCCATTTTCATCCTGAATATAAAAATCACAAGATTGCCGTTATTTCGCCCTGCTTTGCAAAGCGCCGCGAATTTGACGAAAACGGACGCGGAGATTTTAACGTAACCATGAAATCTCTTTCTGCATATTTTGCAGAAAACAACATAAATCTTTCCAAGTTCCCTAAGGTTGAATATGACAGTCCTATGGCAGAAAGGGGAACCCTCTACTCTACCCCTGGCGGACTTATGCGTACAGCAGAACGCTTTGTTCCGGGAATAGGAATGCAGACCCGCAAGATTGAAGGTCACCCAGGAATCTTTGAATATCTTGCCCACCTTGATGAATCACTTTCCGCAGGAGTAAAGCCTTACTTTAAGCTGGTAGACTGTCTGAACTGTGAAAAGGGCTGCAACCGCGGCGGCGGAACAGTAAACCACGACATTTCTCTTGATGAGCTGGAAAGCTATGTTGAAAAGAGAACAAATGCCCGCCGTGAAAAATGGAATACACTGGATGCCCGCAGTCAGAAAAAGGCCCTTAAAAATCTGAACAAGACGATTGATCAGTACTGGAAGCCTGGCATTTACGAAAGAAAATACACAGACAGAAGTGCCGGTCATAACTCCCTGATTCGGGAGCCGAATCCTCAGGAGCTTAAGGAAATTCTTGAGCAGATGGGTAAGATGTCAAAGGCAGACATGTATGACTGCGGAGCCTGCGGTTACGTTTCCTGTGAGCAGATGGCCGTTGCTATTTTTAACGGTAAAAACAAGCCTAGTAACTGCCATCACTACGTTCTTAAGAAGGCCAACGAAAATCACTATGACGAGCTTAACAAGGCTGTAGACGAGGTTACAAAGGAAAGTATTTCCCTGCTCAACGGAGCAAAGGATGATGTTTCTTCGCTTTCCAATGTAACAGAAAAGATGACGCAAAATGTATCTGAATCATCTTCTGCAATTGAGCAGATGATTAAGAACATTTCTTCCATCAACAATATCATTGATAACAACTTTAATATTGTAAACAATCTGGAAAATGCAACAAACATTGGCCGCACAAACCTTCAGGAGGTTACAAGCCTTGTTGGTGATATTGAAAAGGAATCCAAGCAGCTGGTTGAAATGAGTAAGGTAATTGGGCAGATTTCCAGCCAGACAAACCTGCTTGCCATGAACGCTGCCATTGAGGCTGCTCATGCCGGTGATTTTGGGGCGGGCTTTAGCGTTGTTGCGGATGAAATCCGCAAGCTTGCTGAAGATTCAGGAAGACAGGCAAAGCAGATTGGTGAGGTTCTTAAAACAATCAAGCAGATGGTTGATAATGCTTATACAAAGGCCGGAACCGTTCAGCAGGAATTTGATTCTGTTGTTTCTCTTGCAGGACAGGTTAAGAATCAGGAGCTTGAAGTAAAGAATTCTATGGATGAGCAGAATGAAGGCAACACCCTGCTGCTTGCAAGCCTTTCTCAGATGAAGGATGGAACCCATGCGGTTCAGGAAGCAGCACTGCACCTTAGAAAAAACACGGACCGCATTATAGACCGTATTGCCAACATAAGCATAGAAGAAGCTGAATCATAATACGTCGAGTCAAGGCACGCTAACGCTTAAAGCCTTGACTTCGCCGTTTTGAGGGTTTGTAATAAACCCTCAATCATAAAAAAACCGGGCAGTTTCAAGGAATTGCCCGGTTTTTCTATACACTTATTCTTATTGTTTTTCCCACTCGTTTATAAACTCAATCATAAACTGCTGAACATCGCTGAACCATTTTTTCTGGAACTTACAGGCTTCTACGCCAATGTAGCGAAAATGCCAGCATTCCCAGCGGTAACCTGTTACGTCCTCATAGCCCTTTGGAAAGCTTAAAGACCAGCCGTATTTTGCGGCATTTGCATAAACCCATTTTCCGCCCGGAGTCTGGTCAAAGGCATCGTCTACCGGAGCAAAGTCCAGTGCCATACCAAGCTGATGCTGACTCGTACCAGGGCGGGCACTTTCGCGTTCTGCTTCTTCGAGCCCATCTACGCTTACCCAGTAATCAAAAAGATTTTTCTGATAGTCGTAGGAGCGGTAGGTAGAGCTGACTGTCAGAGTTACGCCATCCGCTTTTGCCGCTTTTGCAAGTGTATACAAAGCCTGATATGCTTCAGGGCGAAGGCTCAGATTATTTTTGTTTATGGCATAAGCATCGTTCTTTTCCAGATGAATAAGTCCTTTTGGTTCATAATCTGCTGACACCTTATGAGTTTTATCAATTAAAAAGAAGGGACTTAAATCATCATTTGAAAAATCTGCACGAGTTTCGAGAACCCGGTGTAAATCCGCAAGAAATTCTTCAGGATCACCATTTGGAATAGCAGCCTTACATCGCGGGCTCATTGAAAGAAGCACGCGGTTTAATTTTTCTATTTCTGGATTAACCTCTTTCTGGACCTGCACCTGTTTTTCTTCCTTTTCAGAAGCTTGCGAAGACTGAGCTTTAGCTTTAGCACAGGCAGTAAAATTTAAAATCAAAAATATATATAAAAAAAGAGAAGCTTTAAAAAATAATTTTTTCATTATATTACTCCTTTGAATAGGCACGTTCTTCAAATTCTGAAACAGGTAAAGGCTTAGAAAAATAAAAGCCCTGTATTAAATCACAATTCTGTTCTGCAAGGAAATCAACCTGTTCACGAGTTTCAATTCCTTCTGCAACAATTTCCATTCCAAGCTTTTTTGCAAGTGCAATGGTTTCTCC
>OCTW011591935.1_pt1 | contig 21966 bp, 13 predicted proteins | sample 1539671 | NCBI WGS metagenome assembly OCTW01 (sample SAMN02144230, study PRJEB22623) | gut metagenome | biome: sheep rumen | host: Ovis aries | place: New Zealand
CCCGCCGCCGGCGAGAGAGCGGCGCAGGCGCGCGAGGTCCCTTGAGATCTGGGCGGCTGTCGGGCGCGCCTCCGGATCGGACGAGAGCGCCAGCCGGAGCAGGGCGGGCAGGTCGGTGCGGCACGGGCCGAGGAGGGGGATCGGCTCGTCGCCGAAGTCCGTCTCGCCCTCGCGCATCCGGCGCCTGAGCTCGTCCGTCTCGCCCTCGAACGCCGAGGCGAACGGGTGCCGGCCGGCGAGCAGCTCGCAGAGGATGATCGCGGCCGTGAAGACGTCCGAGGCCGTCCGCGGAACCTCGCCGCGCAGATGCTCGGGCGAATGGTAGCCGGGCGTGCCGGTGTAGCCGGCCTTCCCGTGCCACGGCGCGGTCCGGTCCGCGAGGACCGAGAAGTCCATGTCGAGCAGAGTCGGGCGCAGGCGCGTCTCGCCCGACGGCAGCTCGAACGGCTCCAGTCCGACGTTCTCCGGCTTGAGGTCGCAGTGGACGATCTCCCGCGCGTGGAGGCGCTCCAGGGCCGAGACGAAGATCTTCGCCAGGTAGACGCGCGTCGCCCAGTCGGGCTCCGGCTCCCCGGCGGGACGTGCCGTCGCGTCCTTGAGCGTGAAGCCGCCGTCGATCCAGCGGAAGACCTGGCAGATGGACGGGTGCCTCGAGAGCGGGCGCCCGTCCGCACCGAGCAGCGGCGCCGCGAACACGTCGACCGCCGGGACGGAGACCTCGCGAAGGTAGTCGTCCTCCGAGAGCCTGCGGTTGAGCTCCCGCTCGTAGTCGAGGTAGGGGCGGAACCAGTCGCTGCGCGACGTGGGCGCGATGTAGAGCTTGAGGAAGACCTTGCGGCCGTCCTTCCGGTCCTCGGCCTCGCAGGCGACCGCCGCGTCGCCGGACTTGAGGATCCGGCGCACGGCGTATTCGCCCTTCTCGCCGCGGGCGAGGTTCCCTTCGCGGGGCATCGGCATCGCGCGCGTCCCCCGGGGCTAGGCCTGCGCCGCGCTCTCGGCGGCGACGGAGTCCGAGACGCTCGCGGCGAGCATCGCCATCGTCTTGGCGAAGGCGGCGGAGTCGCCGGTGAAGCGCGCGAGGGCGGAGACGGCGCACTCGCCGGGGCGGGACTCGACCGCCTCGTACTTGCAGTGCTGCGTCTCCGCGAGATCGTCGTAGCACCCCATCTTCGGCGCGAAGAGCGTGAGGCGGATGTGGGCCGCCTCGACCGCGTTGATCGCGTCGTCGATGTCGAGCCCGGCCGGCTCCGAGAGCGCGGGGTGGAACGAGGCGTCCGTGAAGACCACGACGACGCGCGTGGCGACGCCGCGGGCGCGCCACTTCCCGGGCTCGCCCTCGTTCGTGTCGCGCGGCGAGGCGTCCATCTTCGCGACGGCGTAGAGCGCGTCGAGCAGGCTCTCCGGCTCGTCGCCGCCGCCGGAGGCGACGACGCCGCCGAGCTGGCCGCGCAGCTCGCCCGCGGAGCGGACGAACGGGTGGCGGACGAGCCAGCGGCCGCCGTCCGCGCGGACGTCGCGGAACTCCCAGACGGCGGCGCGCCAGTCCTTGACGGGCAGCGTGGCGTTCTCGTCCGGCGACTCGAGCTTGTCGACGAACGTGCCGATGTTGCGCTTGACGGCGTCGATGCTGGGCTGCATCGAGCCGGTGGCGTCGAGCAGGAAGACGATGTCCGCGACGCCTTTGATCTTGGGGCGCGCGGAGGCCGCGGACGCGGCGGAGGTGGCGGGAACGGCGATGGCGGCGGAAGCCGCGGGGGAGACGGAATCGGACATGGAGAGACCTCCGGGGGGTGGAACGGGACGCTCGGTCGTCAGGGGGCCGCACCGTGCGGCCATGGCGTTGTGTCGCGTCAACGGGGCCGCAGTCTAGCAGGCCGCCCCGCCGTTTTTCCAAAACGGAATATCCGCGGATTTTCCATAACGAAAACCCGGTGGCGATCAGATCGATCGCAACCGGGTGGCCTGCCATGTCTATAGGGCGAAGCCTCTACCGATTGGAAGTCGGAAGATATTTGCTTCTGTCCGCCAAGATTTGTAGCTTAATTTTCTCCGCCAGATTGTCGCCGGAGACAGCCACACATTTCTTGGCTCTCTTCAAATGTTCCTTGACCGCCCAGTTGTACTGATCTTCGGGAAGCGAAGATACGAGCATTCCTCGTCCGCTGACTCCGCCGAACATGTTCACGATGCCTTCCAGTTTCGTGATGTGTTCCGTCTTCACGCCGCCCGCCTTGCATTCCAAGACATACAACCGACTTCCGTCAGTGAAGCAGACATCAATCTGGTTGAACCCAAGATCCTTTCCGGAACGTAACGTCCTTCGCGGATTGACCTCGGGGGGGCAATCAATTTCAAGTGAAATTCTCAAATCGTGAATCAATCCTTCTTCCTGAAGCAGTTCCAACTGCGAATAAACGTACTCTTCAAACCATCCGCCGGAAACGAATCGGGCGAAATCGGGAAACACATCAAAGTCAAACACCCGGGGTGAAGGTCGGATGCCTATCTTGAAACAGGCATTGAGACCGCCAGTTCCCCACGAGGCTTCAATGGGTATTTCCGATCCGGATGGTTCCTTGAAGGATGCACTCACCTTCTGAGTGCCGAACTTCGAAATTAGGTCGGAGACCCCACGATAAATGGGCCAGACTACATCTCGATGCTCCCAGAGGCACTCTCTCAAACGGCCACAATCCACATTGGTTTTCCGCCACGGAAGGTCAGCCCATCGTCCTGCGCTGCGCATACGGAGCCCCTTGCCATTTGTCTTGAAGAACACGTCCACGGATTTGATCGGGAGCAGCGGGGCCTTTTCGAACGTGTCGAGATTGACGGCCGCGTTGCTTTCCATGTCGAAGTAATACGGCGTGGCGTTGATCTTCCGGCAGGCGAGCAAGGCCCCCTGGAACATCATCTTCGTGCCGCCGGTCAAATTGAACGCAATGCGGGAATTCGCCGGCGTCTTTTCGACGAATTCAACAATGGAATTCCTGACTGATTCCGGATTGAAGGCATCAATGTCCAGTCTCCGCATGGAAGATTTCTCTTCGCGGATGCAAGACTCGAAGACGCTCGTGTCGTATTTCGCCGACGTTACGAAAACATGCGTCCTGCTCGGCAACTGGTAGATGCCGCGGTAAGACGGCAGGCGTTCGTCTCCGAACAAGTGGAAGCAGTAGTCGAAGCGTTCACCCGCTGGAAGAAATGCTCCGGAGCCCTTCTTTCTGCCGTTCCATTCGAGCCATTCCGCTGGAAGGGATATCGCTTCCAATTGGTGCGATGAATTGGAAGAGGAGACCAGCCTCTTCTTCATGCGGGGGAACCGGAGCGAAGCGAATGCCCAGACAAAGGCCATCACGGGGGTTCCAGGGCTGACGAAGATGGAAACGGCCGAATTCGGACTCGTCTGCTGGACGGATTCCAGTGCGTTGATGGCCGCTTCGTAGATGCCGTCGGTGTCGTTGAGAGCTTTCAGCGGAATGGGGTGGAAGTCAGTTTTCGTTCGGATTCCGGCCTTGCAGAGCGTTTCTTCCAGCCAGTTCTTGAAATGCCCGTGTGCGACGGCCGTATTCTGGTATCGGTCCACGACGGCGAATTTCTCGGCAGGTGTTCCGGCCTTCCCCGCATCGCGGAGAAGCTCCTCGCGCGTGGCGTTCGCGACGCCTCTGGACTTGTCTTCGTTCGTGAAGCCAAGCACGACGGCGCGCTTGTAGGCGCCTGACCGAAGCGCGCCGAGAATCGGTCCGGATTCCTCGAATCCGATGGAAGCTCGGAAGTCCGTGGTGCCGTACCAGGTAACGAGTATTTGTTCATTGTCATTCATCGTTGTTGTCCTCCAAAGTTTCTCCGACGCCCAGAACTTGGACGGCTCCGGCATCTTGATCGTTCGTCAAATGCGAACGACAGGCGAAAATCAGACTCGGAGTGTTGAAGAGTTTTTCCGGCGGATCGTCAACTTGAACCCACGCTACTTCGTTTAAAGAAATGCTGAATCGGTCTTGCCGTTGAAACAGCAAAGAAGTTGCATTATCTAACAAACAAACAATACTCTCCGTCCAATCATTCGTAGCCAACAACACTTCTGGGCAGCTATCCCGATCGATGCGGAGACGGAAGGTTCCTAGAAGAAATTCAAGATGTCTGCAAAACGTATTCAGATGGGATCGAAACTCCACATTGTCCATGTTGCGTCTGATTCCGACAAGATCGTCACTCAAAACATCCGGAAGAGACAGAAGGGCGTTTTCAAGGATGTCATCTCTTTGGGATTTTAGGTTCGTGACGAAGTCGCGATGGCGCCAAATGGCGATTCCTAACGTTTCCAGTTGATAGGAACGTTCCAAAGCGCCGACAATTTCTAGTGCGCGGTTTTGCCACGGCTGCGAAAGATTTCTCAATGCGGATGAAAGCAAGTCAACATGCAAGGGACTAGGGTTTTCGCGAAGGGATTCACGAAATGTTTCAACGGAAAGTGAAGAATCAATCAATGAAGGTAGTCTGCGTGTCATCAAATCTGAACGCCGGGAAAGAATGCTGGATACGAGGACGCATCGTTCGGCATACGTTCGATATTCTGTGTTGTTGAACAAATCGTTCGCCGATGGTAAATGATCAATCAAAGCCTTTAAATCATTGTTGAGATTCTCTGGAATGTTTTTAACGGACTCTGCATGGCTGAAAATTATTTTCAACCATTTGCAAACGCGCTTAAGCGATTTTGTTAAAGCTTCAGATTCTCCACGTGGATCGTCCCCTTGCGCCACCCAAGGGAACTTGCCGACATACTGTTCAGGGTGTTCTATCCTGGGCAAAAGAAAACAATATACAGTGATCCCGTCGCGAAGATTGAATCGATTAAAGTTGAAAGCTCTGGTCTCATAAAGTCTTGCCACTCTTCCGGTCGTGCTCCTAATGTTAACAAATCGGCCATGTTGAGCTTTCTGAACGTTGCCACGAATCACGCATGGCTCGAAGTTGCCTTCTTCACAACGACAAAACGATTCAATGCTCTTGCGGCATTCGTCAAACAGGTTTATAAACTGTGTTTGGTCGCCAAACCGAATTTCGAAATGTTGAAGTTCCTCTCTGCCCTTCCTTCTCGGAGAAGGCGGAAATGCTTGCAACGAGATTCTCTTTACCTCCCCCCATTCCGCCTCCATAGGCTTGAGATCGGTTTCGGGCGGCGGAACAAACACGAGACGGTAGGGATGTTTCGCCCCGTATTCATAGGTAAGCTCGAGTTTGCAATTGATGTCCTTTTCAATCGATCGGCCTGGACGCAACACCGCCTCGTAGGGAAAACTCCCACTGGCATTTCCTTTTCGGAGTTGGAACCGGTATTCCTTCTGTTCTGAGGACATGGCGGGCAGGACAAACGTCTCTTGAACTGGAATCGCGTGTATCTCCCCCCGCTTCGGAAGAATCGTTGTGTGGGTGCGGTCGGTTTCTCCCACCAAAACGAATTCGGCGTACATCCCATTCCGTATGATGCCGCCCATCGAGAGCGGTGGCAGGCAATCTTTCCAAAGAGACGTATCGGGATCTTTCGCGTTGGCCGCCAATTCAAGGAAACGGATTCCTCCTTCTGTTGGAGAGCTGCGAACCGTGACAACGCAATCCGCGTCGGGACTGCGCCAGCTGATTTGGTCTTCCCCTGGTTCGTCCGGTGGATTCCAGTCCCTGGACTCGCGGGGCCATTCCGGAAAACCCGGCGAACCGGAGAAAACGGATTCTCCGCCCGTCGCGGTAGGTTGCCGTTCCCAATAATAGCCATGCGTTTCCGGAACGGATTTTCGAAGCCGTTCGTCGCGTCGGGCAATCAATTGTGTCTGGGATTCGACGACGCCGGTCCGGTCGATCACGACGGCGCGGAATCCGGGTCGTAGCGATTGGTAGGGGATGTGTTCCATCACCGCCGCGACGCTGCGGGGGAGCGGTTCCGCGAAGGGAAAAGCCAGCGACATGGCGGAGCGGAGTTCGGACGCAGCGAAGTCGCTCGTGGCATCGGGAACCAGCCAGACCATCCGCCCCCGCTGCCCGAACGATTCTTTCAATTGTTCGCAGAACGAGCGGGCGGCGGCACCCGCGCAAGGAACACGGGATTGGAAGAGCAGATCGGGAAGTCCAACCGTTTCCACGGTCCAACCGTCTCTTCCTTTCGTGAACCCGGTCGCGTGGAACAAGTCGAATTCGACGACATCGTTCTTGTCTTCTTCCCGGGTCCACCGCTGATGAAGGAACGTTTCGATCAGTCGCCCCTTTTCCGACGGTGTTGCCCAATCCGGATGGTACGAAGCCAGGTCAATGCACAAAGGATTCTCGCCCTCGGCTGGAGAAGTGCCGACGAACGCATGGAAAGAAGGAACGTCGCCGTAGAAGCCGTCATGAATCGACATCTGCGGATCCGGAATACCGAGATGGTCTCGAACCTCCTTCGAATTATCTTGATCGCGCTCTGCGTCATATGTCTCGACCAGCGCATCGAGAATGGAGGCGTCGCAAAACTGGACTGGCGCATCGGCAAAGGACATTTCGTCGGTCACCCAGTTCTCGCAAAAGGCCTTCCAATTCTGTTTTCGATTCAAAGCAGAATCGCAAGATTGCCAATCGAGTCGTTCCAAAGTGAGGAGTTTTCTCCACGAATCCCAGATTTTCCGGTAGTCACGGTGTGACAGAAGGGCGTTGTTCGGAGGCGTGTTCGTCCACCTGCCGATGGCTCTCGATTCGTCGGTCCGGAGCCATGCGCGGAGTTTCGGAAGGAGTTTGGTCGAGCAGTCGTCCTCACCCAGATGGACACGGCGCTCTTCGAGAAGGTCGAGCAGCCGCCGGACGAAGGCTTTCGTCAGTCGGTTTTCCGGGACGTCGATCGACATGAACCGCCGCGGCGCGAGGAGGGTCGGCTTCGCGGCGATTTTCTCGCGGATGTTCCGTCCTGGCCTCGTGGACAGCCGCCGGAGACTTGCGTCGTCCAGTTCGCGGACTTTTCGCAGCCGCATCGGGACGAGTTCCCGACGGGGATCCTCGTCGAGCATTCGGAAAACCGAACGCAACGCGGGAGCGATGCGAACCGCGATTCGCCACACCGGATCACGGGGAACCTCTTCCGGTTGATAACGGGAGATCCGCCACAGGAACTCCGAAAGCCCCTGGGAAAGCGGTCTGGCGGTCTTGGGGTCGAACTTGAAAACGGCAGACACCCAGTCCTCAAGCGAAAGGAACTCTTTCGCCCGCTCGTTCCCGGCCTTGTATTTCCGGTAGAGATTCTGGATCCCGGTGTCGTCCATTGCAATCACGTGTTCAAGTAGTCCGCGGACATCCACATGAACTGTCCGTCTCCCAATTGCATCGCGTTCTCAAAGTCATTTCCCAGCGCATTGCATTTCATTTCATCGAGTTTCCGGCGAAGAGGATCCAAGCATCCTTTCAAGGATTCGCCAGAGGTCTCCAGCCCGCGGAGTTTCGGCATTACCTTGAGGACGAGCTGGTCTTCAAAGGCGTCGCGAAGGGCTTTCTTGAACTCGTCTTCTTTTTCGGGATTCCCCGCCAGACGACGGACTTCGGGATGTAGCCCCATGTAGAGCTCGACGGCCTGCCAGACGCGATGTCCGATCGCCCGCCCCTGCTTGGCCAACAGTTGATTGATTGCCTCCAAATGCGTTTTGTATTCGGTCATCAATTTGGAATCGACTACGATTGGCTTCGTCCATTCACGCCAAATGTCGTATGGAAGCAGATTTCCCCGGTTGGTGTCGTCCAACTTGCGATCGTTGCGGAGATCGACCAGTTCTTTGGGACGCGGGAAGAAAAGCATCATCGACCGGTCGATCACCTTGTCCGAAAGGGATTTCGTCGTTTCGTCCTGGTTCATCGTTCCTGTCCAGAGAATGTTCCGACCGAGAGGAAGCTCGTAAGGGGCGCATCCCGTCCCGATGTCAACGTCCAGTTTTGGTTCATTTCCATCGGCACATTCACGCCGATCTTCGAGCTTACTCAGGAAATCGGCGAAATACAACTCCGGATGTGCGAGATTCATTTCGTCAAGCAGGACGATTCCCACGGCGTCTCGGAACCCGTTTGGATTGGTTCCGGAAGGAACCTCGGACGCCTGCGCGAGGAACTTGAGGATGCTCTCCGGCTTGAAGCGGTTGTCGATGGAGTTGAAATAGCCGAGAAGCGACTCCTTTCCGTCCCAGTTCGGCTGAACGGCGACCGAATGGAAGAGCAGTCCGCCGAAGTGCGCGTAGAGTTTCGGCAGCAATGACTTGCCCGTTCCGGAGACGCCCGCCAGCACGGTGAGCGGGGACAGTTCCGCCGACTTGAGCGCCGTATGGAAGCTCTGCAACAACCGTCGGGGAAACTTGATGCCGTATTTGTCGCAGTTCCCTTCGATGCCGGCCAGCCACTCGGTTTCGGATTTTATCGCTCCACCTTCCTCTGCGTGGGGAGGACGTTCAATCACCGGATTGTCTGGATCAGAGATGACATGGATTCGTTCGTTCCTGTTCGTGTCAGGTCTGGCCTGCAGTCTTTTCAGCTCCTCGCGAACAGAGGCAACTGTTTCCAAAGCCCCGTCGCATTTGATTTTCATCGCATCGCGGTCCGACTTTACGATGTTCAACTGGTTCTGGATACTATGGGCGTTTGCTGCATCCTCCAAGGCCTGATTCCGCTGTTCGCGAGACACTTCAAGCTTTTGTTTCAACTTGAAGATTTCATTGTGCAGGCTTTCAGCCGCCGAGTCGTACGCCCGTTGGCCTTCATCTCTTTCCCGCTGCAACTGCTCGATCTGATTCGGCAAATCTTCGGCTCGCCAACCGTTCGCATCGAGGATGTCTTGAAGTCCCTGGAGTCCGTTCGCCCGGTCGTTTGCTTGTGCGAGTGCATTTCTCAAGCGACGAATTTCTTCCTCGTACGCACGGCATTGTTCCTGCAATTGTCCATGCCGCTTTGCTAAAAGGTCGTCAACCTCTTCTTCAATCCGTTCCTGACGGGCGGAAATTGTCCTTTCGCAAATCTCTCGGCGCCTTTGCCACTCTTCATCACAAGATCGTTGTTGCTCGGCGAGCCGGACTCGCTCCGATGCCAGACTCTGTTCCCGCTTTTCGAGAATGCGCTGTTGCTCCTGGAGATCTGCCAACTTGCGTTGGACCTCCGCCTGTTCGGCTGCGGTTTGACCGTCGTGTTGCCCCAGTTGCTTCTCCCATTCGGCAAGCCGGGCACGTTCCTGTTCGAGCTGTCCACGCTCCTGTTGTAGTACGACAGCAAGCTGCTGGGCGAAATTGTTTGCCACCGCTTCCAAGGCGGAACGGAACGCATCGGCCTGCCTGTCGCCCGTGGTGTTGAGCGAGGCGGCAAATCCTTCGCCGATGGAGGACAATCGGGCTTGGTAGTCCTCGCCAAGCTGATTCTGGAGGTTTCCCAACGATTGCCGGAAGGCATTGCGAATTCCGTCAAGGGTTTCTTGCAGGTGCACGGCGCGAGTCTGCTCTTCGTTCGCAATTCTGGCGAGCCGGGCTTGAATCTCATTCTCGCGCTCCCCGACGGCCTTTTCGCGGGCGTCGAGAGTTCCCTCGCGTTCCGCGAGACCGCGCGTCATTTCTTCGCCGGAAGAGAAGAGGTTATGGAAGAGTTTCATCTGTGAATGTCTCCATGAGGTTTTTGATCAAGCGGTAAAAGGGCTTGCGAAACTGGTTTCGTAGCTCGTCAGCGTTACCAAGGTGTTCCTGGTTGCCGTGCCCACGAGCCGTGAGCAGTCTGTCCACCAGCGATAGGAATTCCGGTTCGATTTCGTGCCACTCGGACAACCGATCGGGCGGCATCTTCCAAAGAAAGGCGAGAACCTGAGTCCCCAGAGTTCCGGCGGATTGACCAGCCAGCGTGTTGGAGAGCCGTTTTTCCGAAACGCTTCGAAGCGAACACGGCAGGGCGTCGAATCCGGCATACTTGGCTTTATTGTCCAATTCTTCCAGAATCCGTTCGCGACTGTCGAGAACCATTCGCTCATTCGTCCGCATCCTTCCGTTCGCGTCTTGCACAAGACGCTGGAGCACCGCGTAGAGTGCGTTCAGGAAGGGCATCCAATCTCCGCTTCCCGGAAACCCGACGCAAAAAGCCTCTGCCCGATACAGATTCCATTTCACGACATCGTTCATCCGGAAAACGGCGGAAACGCCGAACCAGCGGAGAACATTCAACTGTGCGGCGTATGGATCGGCGGTGACATTGTTTCCGTTCCAGGAACGATGTCCAAGAATGGACTCTACCTGTTTGACAAAACCGCTCCAATCTTCCCGGTTTTGAAATCTGCTTTCGCCGTGCGCAACCTCATCGCGAAGATTCTTGAATCGCCCGGCTTTCTCCAAAAAGTCCGGAAACTCCCCGGCGAGTTTTTCCAGTCTTCCGTCTTCCAAGCTGCTGCCTCTGAGGAATGACAGATCAAGCACCGTCTGCCATTCGGCCTGCCCGTTCTTGAAGTCTTGAATCTTGCCTGCCGGTACCGGACGGAACGAGCTATCACCATCACGGACAAGGAAGCCCATTTGGGTTGCAGATCGGCGCAGGAGTTCCGAGATTTCCGATTTCTCCAATTCCGGTGCGAGCGAATCGAGAAGAGGGCCATCGTCCAATCCCAGATCGGAAAGACAGTAGTCGCGGAACGCACGTTCCATACGGCCGAACAACGCAACAATTCCATCGCCAACGTTCGCTTGTTCTCCTCGAACGCCTTTGACCCACTTGTCGAACCAATCCTGGATTATTCCGGCGGTTTCGCCTTTGCTGGACAATTGTGAAAGCATCTGGCGTTCCAGAAGGGGGGCCGTTCCGTTTCCAAGCGGATCGGCGATGCGAAACTCCCCCTCCTCTGAACCGCCTAGCAGGCAGATCGGGCAGTGAATCCATCCTCGCGATGGGGCGATGTCCAGAACGCCCGAAAGACCCGATGGAGGCAGTCTTCCGTCAGGGAAGAAATGCATTTTCTTGAGGATATCCCTCTCCAGTACATCTCGGTTCAGCCGGACTTTTTCCCTTTCATCGTGTAGAAGTGGAAGATGAAATGCCTTTTCCCACAACTGGGCGAGAGTCTCGAACAGTTTGAATCGGAAAGACTCCTCCGAACGGAAAAACGGAAGCCACTTTCCTCCGACGAGTTCGCGGAAGCAATATATGATTGTTGGTCTGTCTTCTGAATCCGGTTGTTCTTTTCTGTTTTTCCGTGTCGTTCTCCCTTCGGAATCAAACCACCCCTTGTCCTTGAAACGGGCAAGAATGAGGGCAATGAGTTTTTCGTCGATGCAGGCATCTGCCGCAATGCGCCGTTTGAGTACGCTTTCCGGAGGCAAGGGGGTACCATATGCATCAAGAAGACCGGCGACAAGGTCGTCAAAGACATTGTCAACATCCGTGGCGGGATTGTTGGGCCGTGCCTTCAACCAAACGGACACAGTATGTATCTCCACCGGCCAGAGCAGATCTCTGCGGTGGATTTCCTCCGGTCGGAACGGTTTCTCCTGGAAGTCGAACAAATCGACAATTCGCTCGAAACTCATTGGCGACCTCCCTCGCCGGCGAGCCTGTCGCAGAGTTTTTTGAATTCCACGAGAGCAGGAATCTTGTCTTTCGCGTCCGGAAGATCGAGAAGCCCGGAATGGCCGACGACAACAAGAAGCCGCTTCTGCCGGCTCATCGCGACGTTCAGCCGATTGGACGATTCCAAATGTCCGAACGGATGATTTCCGCGAGCCCCCGCAGGAATCCGGACAACCGAAAGGAACACGATGTCAAATTCTCTTCCTTGGAAAGCGTCCACCGTTCCCACTTGGATTTTGTCCGGCAGCTTGCCATCGAAGAATTCAGTCAGACGGTCTTGAATGCAGTCTGCTTGGGCTTTGTAGAAAGAAATAACGCCAATCGTTCCGTGAAAGTCGTTCCACTCGACAATCTTTTCCAAGATCGCGTCCGCTTCCGAAGCTCGGGAAAAACTGGTGCCGTCGGGTTTGCATGCCCCGATGCGCACATCCAGCCAAATCGCCGGGTGACCGCCTGTCCCGGAAAGATTGTGAGAAAAAACATTTGCGGGACGCGGTGAAGAAAGCTCGCCCTTGTAGAACTGACGGCTGATAAACTCGCCCAGTACGGGATGCATGCGATACTGTTCATTCAGCATTGCGAAGCGACGAATGCCATCCTGCCGTTCGATTTGTTTCAAGGGCTTGAGAAGCCACTCAAAAAACGATTCCCTCAACGCGACAATCGCGTCATCGTGTTCCTCCGGCGTCTCATCGCCGTCATCTTCATCCGACTGAAGTATTTTCAGGATGTCCTCGTCTGTCATCGCCCCGAGTTGATTTTGGTCACCAACAAGAACGACTCTCTTCCCTTGGACGGCCGCAACGAGAAGATCCAACGCGGTCGGACGCGCCGCTTCGTCGATGATGACATAGTCGTACGGCTTGAAGTCGCCTTGTCTCGCTTCTTCCTTCGACCCCCCTTTTTGCTGGACAATCTTCGGGTTGACACTCTGCAGGCAGGTTGCAGCAAAGGCGAAACTGTACTCGCAGATGGAATCCATCACCCCGTACGGATCATCCCGGAGACGGCGCCAGAATCGGTACACCGTGTCAAAGACCGGATCGGACGCCTTTGAAGTCCGCAGATGCATTTCGGCTTTTTCGGCCGACCGGAGGACCCGTTGGTCCGTCCTTTCAATGGCAAAAACCGGAGAGTCGAGTAAGAATGCAAGCAAGCGTCGCCGAATCTCGGACAGATTTTGCAAAAGGGTCGGATCGTCCGGAACGCGGCCTCGGGAAAGAAGAGAAGCCCGCTTCAGGATTTCGGCGTCTGGCGATTCCAACTCGCCTTGAAATGCCTCGGCGACATCGAACGCGCGATCCGGGCCGTCATCGGCAAATCCTTCCGGCGTGGTGCGGAGGTTCCAAACCTGCCTACGGAGATCGCTGCCGCTTCTGCTTGCCCGCAGATCTCTGTGATGCGTCCATTCGGCCAACAATGTTTCCGCTTCTTCCGTGATATCAGAGTTGTCCGACAGATCCTGCGAGTCGCGAATGGCGGCAAGCAATGCGGATGCCGTTGTTTCCGATGGTCCTTTTCGGTAGGCGTCCAAAAGAGCTCTCAGCCAATCGCGTTGTTCAAATGCACGCAAAAAATGCGGATTCCGCATTTCAAGTGTTTTTTCAAGTGTTTTGCAGAGCGATTGCCGCCATTTGTCGACGGACTTGCGGAAAGAATCCGCATTCACATCTTCGGGGTCATCGTTCCCGATATTCTCGCCTTCGGAACCATCTTTGTGCCTCTTCCCGAATTTGGGCACGGGAATCCCCATCAGATCTGCATGGTCAACGAGGTTTTCGACTGCGTCGTGCTGGAACCCTGAGAGCAACACGCGCCCCGAAAAACGATCGGATCCGGATCGGTGCCCTTCGGAACGGAACCGTTCGAAAAGCCGTTGAAGAAGAACGGAGACGACCGTCGTCTTGCCCGTTCCCGGGGGACCCTGGATCAAGGCGATGTCGGGCGTGTTGAGAGCGACGGAAATCGCGGCCTTCTGGCTTTCGTTCAACTCCCGATGTTTTGAACGGAGCATTTCCTTCGTCTCCGCGCTCGACCAGGGAATGTTTTGGGGAACGGCCCGAGACAATTCCGCGCCCGTGAACAATTTCGCGATTCTTGGATTTATCGAGGCGCCGCAAAGAATAGCTTCCAATACATTCTGTTTCCGGTTCCATTGGATAAGATCGCCTTCGCAGTCAAACGAGAAACCCCCGCTGTCGGGAGGCCGTTTTGTAAGCGTAAGAATAAGCTGGTTTTCGTCGAAACCCGTCACTTCGCACGTCTGTTCTTTGATTTCCCGACTGTCGTACGGCTTGAAAAGTTCGTCAAGAGTAGGTTCCACGTCGCGCGTTTCGACCGAAAGAAAACTAGGCCGCGTTTTCCAGAAAACAAGCCGAAGGTGTTTGTTCGGCGTAGCGGTCTGGAGTTCTTTCCTCGCTTCCTCAGAAATCGGTCCGTTCAGTGAAACCACCCACAAATCGCTTCCCGTTCCGGCTGGTCGTGGTTCGTGGAATGGTAGCCATCCCTTTTTGCGGAGAGCAAAAAACAGGTTGCGTTTCTCAACAGCAAGATACCGTCGCCAGACCTTCCAATAACCGGAAGCGTTTCCTCCTTGAATGGGGTCGGTCCGATCCATGTTGAGAGACCGGAGAAAATGCGACCAGATTGCAAACGAAGCTTTGGCGTCTTCGCTCCCGTCCCCGATTTGAATTCCTTGGGGAACCTTGATTGGAATCAAGGCGCGGAGTTCTCGCGACAGAGGAGGTTTCGGCTTGTGCTCCGGATTGAAAGTCAGCCGTGCTTGATTGTCCGACAAGGATATGGGGCGAAATCCGTCGCCACAATACAACCAGCAAGGCGACGAACAGGAAGATGACGAACGATTCGGGAGAAGAAAGACATAAAGTCCGTCAGCATGGGAAAACTGGAAATCATTTTGAAAACGCCGATTCCTTTTTCCAGAGTCCGGGTTGTCTCCGGAATCCGCTTTCTGCTGGTCCGCACTTTCGGGATGCAGGAGAAAGGGCTCGTCGAGGCCCGCTATCCGCGAAGCGAAGTGGAGCAGCTTGAGTTCCGCCTGCTGGGGATCGAAAACCGTCAGCAAGGGAAAGATGGTTTCATTCTCTCGAACGAGTTCCGCCAGATGCCGCGCCTCGCGAGGAGCAGACACGGAAATACGGCAGGATTGGTCATCGGGAAAACGCAGGATCCAGCGGCTGGCGTCGCGAAAGGACGGATCGCAACAGTAAATGGAAGAAGCTTCGCGCAGGCGCGTCGCCTTGGCGGCGGCGGCCGGTCCGCACCATTCGTCGGCGCCGTCGCCCGCGTCGCGCAGCGACTCGGGGTCGTGCTCCTGGAGCGAGCCGGCGAGGAAGCCGTCGCCGGAAGGGAAGATCGCGTCCAACCGAACGACGAACCGGTCGATCAATTCCACGGGAAAGGCGTCAAACTTCATGGGGGGGCCTTTCCGTCATCCACCGAAGGGCTGTCTCGGACGGCAAATCCGTTTTGCGCGTGGGAATCAGTGTTTGGTCGTCAAACGAACAGCGAACCCTGAACTCCGTCGCGTTCCACGAAACAGGGGAGAAAGGCTTGAACAGACGGCTCGGCAAATCGAACAACACTTCTTTCGGGCCTTTCGACCGTTCTGACAAAAACAACGTCCATCGAGGTGTCATAACCTCGACACAACGAGGACGCGGCCCCTTGCACCACGGGCACTCGGTCTCGTTGTCGGGAAAGAAAGCCATGTGGCAATTTGGGCATTCAACCATCAAGTCGGCGGATTTCGCCAACCCGAAGGCCCAGAGCAACAATGGAACGCGTCGGTTCGGTTGTGCGGCGCCTTCGCCAAGTGTTTTCTGGAACAACGACCGCACGTTTGGCTGGACAAGACGGATCAGGGGAATGCCGTCGGCCGGCGAATAGGAAAAGGACGGCGAAGCGGCATCCTGAGGACGATCCCAATCGTCGCCGTCAGCTTCGTTTTCCGGAAACGGGCGACCGCTTGTCAGAACCCGGTAGGCCAGGACGGCGAACGACCAGGCGTCCTCCGTCCAGCGGGGAAGCGGCGGATTGGATTGGTCCAACTTTTCCGGAGCACCGTATCCCGGCGTGTAGATCGGTTGTTTCTTTTCGGAAACATCCCCCGTCAGGCAGAGATTGTCGGGATCAATCAGATAACTGCGGAGGGGGAGATTGTTCTTTGGTCGCCTGAAGAGGACGTTGGCTGGAGACAAATCCCTGTAGACGACACCCGCGGAATGGAGCCGCGCCAGCGTGCAGGCCAAATCCGCCAATGCGAGAGTCCGGACGCGGGCGTTGCCCTGTTCGGCATAGCGGGAAAGAAACCGGAGGCGTTTTTTTCTTTCCTCGTCCGAAAGAGTTTCGGGAAGAGAGTGGCGAAAAGCCGCATTGATTTCGACGTCTGCAACCCCCTTGTAAAAATGCTCTAGAAAGGAGACCGTTCCGGAAACAAACCGCATCGCGTAGCCGAAACCGCCCTTCGATGGTTCTCGCAGGAAGGTCACCGGACTGGCCAATGGCAGACCGTCGGGAATGGGCAGCAGCCGAATGCGTTCGATGTTTCGTTCAATTGCCGTGGCCGGATCGGAATCCCCTCCGCCGCTTGTGCGGGGATCGACGATTTTGACGGCATAGTCGGCCTCGGGCGTCTCATAAACCACGCCCTGTCCCCCCCGGGAGATTTCTTTGCCGATTCTGAAACGATGTTCGTACTGATCGACGAACACGCGGCTGGAAACGGGTTTCACGATTCACCTCCTCCGGCGTTCCGCCACGGATCAAGAGCCGCCGGCAATTCGTCAAGATCGAACGAAACCGGAGCCAACGGACCGGAAGCCAGCCGGCTACCGGAAAGCGGACCGATTCGAACGATGCAAAGCGCATCCCGAGTCGTGCGGAGAGACTGCCAGTCCAACAGGGCCGAGACAATTCTTGAATCGAAATAGCCGTCGGTCAAAAACAGGATGCGATCATCCTCGCCAAGGGAACGAAGCACCTCTTTCAACGGACTGGAGCCAATCCCCGTCCCGGAAAACCGGAGAGCGTCTTCGGGGCAATCGCAACAATCGGCGAATCCGGGGTTGGAACGAGTGCCGCTTCCGCCGTCGTTCGAGAAAAGAGTCACGTCGACTTCCGCGAGACGAAGGAACCCGCTTTCAAGCAAGTATCGGAAGGAAACGAACGCGAGATGGACGAGATCGGCCTTCCCGTTTTCCGACATGCTTCCCGACCCGTCGACGAGAATGCGGTAAACCATCAGAAGTATCCTCCTTCTGGATCGACGGGATCGGCCACCGGAACGATTTGGTTCGGGTTCGCAAGCCGTGACCGCAGGGTCATCGACAGCGTCACGGCACGGAGACAGGCATCAAGCCCCTTTGAGTCTTCGGGCTTGAATATGCGGTGGGCGGTTCCTTCCACGAAGCGCGCCATCCTCTCCGGACCGAAAGCTGGATCGTCGCCTCCGAAATGAATCGCCATCCTGTCGCATTTGGAAGAGCGGGTGTCCGGTGAGAGAAACTCGGAAAGGGCCGTCTCGTAATCGTCCGACGGCAGCCCGTCGGAGAGAAGAAGAATCAGGGGACGATAACAAGGTCTGGGAAACCGATTCCTGTCCTCGATGATCGACTTGGCCATTCGCAACGCGCCGGCCATGTAGGTTTTCCCGGATGCGGTCAAACGGATTTCGGGAACCTCCGTCAAGGGCGACAACGGAAGAACGAGACGGGGAGCTTCGCCGCCAAACGAGACGATGCAAGCCCAGATTTCCGCGTCGATGGTTTCGGCCGTCTTGAACGCTTCCATCATTTCGTTGACGGACCGGTTCAAGGCATCAATCCGGTTGCCGCGGTTCATGGATCCGCTGGTGTCCAAGAGAAGCAGAACGGGGAGAGGGCGCGGATGGGGAAGTTCGATCGAAAGCGGGGACATGGCGGAATGATGGTTGCTTTAGATTGCTCAGGCGGGCCCAGCGGAAAGTCCGACGGCGGTCCGGAACTGCTGGATCGTTCGCTTGTCGAATGGTTTCGGATAGGAACCCGAACGCGAGCCGCGCGGTATCAGATCCTTGACGTAGGGACGCAGTTCCTCGACGGAATCCAGTTTGTTCTTTCGGAGGTTGGAACGGACCTTGGCAAGATCCTGGACAAGATTCTCTTCGTCGTTGAACCTCGACGAAGCGCCGAAATCGCCGAACCAGCCGAAGTCCAATTTCCGGCGGGCCCGATCCTTGAGTTGCAGGAGAAGCTTTCCGAGATCCGCCGGACGGAGAAGGAGGTCGGCCGCAAGAACCGTGAACTCCTGGGGCGAAAGACGAAGCGGCCGTCCTGCGGCAAGGATGTCTCCGTTGCGGAAGTCGAATGCAAGATCGGGAGGATCCACCGAAGCCTGCGGGGCGATGTTCTGGACGTCGGACACCAACTGGCCGTAGGACGGCGGTGCGGAATGGAACTTTCCCTGGTACCATCCGCGCATCTTCACGAAAGGAAGGTCGATGAGGTCGATTTTTGCGTCTATGCAGCGATACCGCTGTCCTCGCGAGTCAACAACCGATTTTCCCTTCTCCGGAAACAGAAACTCCGGACTCAAGGAACGATCGAACGGAGGACTCACCAAAACGTGGAGAACGTGGTCGCCATCGCGGCCGAGAAGGCTCATGCAGGAAAGCATGAGGGCGCTCATGGTCTTCCGTCCCCCCGCGATGGAAGCATAGACGACCGTAGAAGGATCTTCGGTGAATCCGCGAATCGTTAGAAGGATCTCGTCCGCCATCCGGGTGACGTCTTCGGGCGTTATTGCCTCTTCGAGGTCATCCGTTCCCGCGGCATTGGCGATGATGCGGATGCTGCTTTGAGTGGGGCCGAACCGAAGTTTCCCGTCGGTTTTGATGCCCTCTTTTTGAAGAGCGGAAAGCAACCGCTTCCACCCATTTGTTTTGGTTCCAAAAAATGACTCCTTAAGCCGTTCTGCTCCGTTTCGTTTCGTGACAACCACGATTTCGTCCGGCACGACGGCAGGCTTCTTTGTTGACAAAGCCCAAATCGTTTCAGATAGGACGGCGGGGGTGATTCCCATGCCGGCAACGAGAATGGTTCGTTTCTTCATAGAGAAGATTTTGCCAAACGATTCATTTCAAGTCAACCGATTTAAACTGTCTCAAAACCGATGTCAGAGCCCTTCGGACGCCCCAGTGGTCTTCGATCGCACCACGGAAGACATCAATGCCGGCACCGTTGAAGGAACGCAATGCTTGGAGAGCCCACAGAAGTTCGAACGGCTGGCAACCTGCGAAGGCCTCAAACTCATGATATTCGGAGGTCTGTCGAACAAGGAGCGATTTGAAGGCCCGCTGGAAGCCCGGAACGATTTCATGATCGTTTCCGAGTGCAATTGCATCATCGGCGCTGTCCGACAGAAACATGCAAACCAATTGGGCTACACACTCCTTCAATTCTTTGGTGTGGCTCGCGAAAACTCCATCTGGCCAATTGGAAACGATTTGACAATGGAGCCAGTGTCCGATTTCGTGAATCAAGACAACCGCCGAAAGGTTTTCCTCCGGAACGGAGAGACTGTCGGCAACCACGGAGATGAAGTCGGGAAAGAGAACGATTGCATTGTCGTCCGGAAAATACAATCCAAGGGTTCGGATCACGACTTTCCAAACCGACATGGCTTTCCCGATACAGGATCGATCGATGTCGGGAAACAGTTTACCCGCTTCATCGAGGAACTTGGCTCGGGCTTCGTCAGGAGCGCTTTCGCGACACCATCTTGCGAACTTACGGAGAACGGTCAATACAGGAGACAGGTCTTCCGGTCGGATGCCGAGTTCTTCTAGCTCCGGAGGAGTCTCTCTGCTCTCGAAGAACCGAAGCCCGGAAGTCAGCATTTGGTGGGCGAGAACGGATTCCCCCGCTTTCAACGGGGACAAAGCCGAACCTTGTTTTGGAACCGGAAACAGCAATCTGGAAAGATGGGAGAGAAAAAGTATCTCATCGTTGCTGAGATTCCTCGTAGTCGGATGAAGAGTGTCAAACACTGGCGTGTTCATCGTTGGTATTTCTGTTTTCAATTGGACTGCTAGTGCAAGGCACGAACGGCAGGTCGCTCTTCCGTGAAACCGGCGCCTTACGGCGCCGTTTGGCCGTTTCCCAGTGTTGAGCTGCCTGCGATGCGGATCGCAGAAGTTCGGTTCGTTTGTACGAGGGGGATTCTACCAGACCTCGCCACGCGCGCGCAAGCGAATTCGCTCGCGCGCGGACGTGCGGACGTGGCGGGGTCTGGCGAATGGGCCGTGCAACCAGTGGAATGGAGCGGAAAAAGGCCGCTCCGTGGACGATTCCGGCGGGAGGCGCCGAATCTTAGACTCTTGTTCCGAAACGGAGAGTTCGGAACTGTGCAGTTCGGAACTGACGGTTTCCGAAAGAGAACGAAAGAGAACGAGACATGGACTTCATCGGGCGGGAAAAGAAGACGGAATGGCTGTGCGCACTGCGCGCGAAGTCGGAGCGGTCGGCTCGGTTCGCCGTGGTGACGGGACGGCGCCGCATCGGAAAGACCGCGCTTCTGCTGCACGCCTTCGGCGATGCGCCGATGCTCTACTTCTTCGTTGCGCGGCAGGCGGAGCGGGAGCTCTGCGAGACGTTCCGCGCGGAGATCGAGAACAAGCTCGGCGAGCCGGTCGGGGGCGCGTTCGCGTCGTTCGCCGACGTGTTCGACTCCGTCATGCGCGTCGCGGAAAAGAGGCCTCTCGTCCTCGTGATCGACGAGTTCCAGGACTTTCTTCGCGTCGCGCCGCACGTCTACAGCCGGATGCAGACGGTCTGGGACCTGCGGCACGGGCGCGCGAAGATCGCCCTCGTGATCTGCGGGTCGGTCCATTCGCTGATGAACCGGCTCTTCCGCGTATTTCTCGATCCTCTCGGTCATCGCGCGAGGCCGCACCGACCGCGCGCGGATCGATGTTGCGGATCCATACGGGCTCCTTGACCCGCCAGAGCGTGCCGCGCGACGTGTCCGCGCACGACAGCATCAAGTTGAGAAATCGTTCCTTGAATTCCATTTCGATCGTGGTTTCGGGTCGTGGGAGATGGCTTCTGGGAGGAACACTCGGTCTGGCGTGACGGAGGCGCCACCGATGGTTGTCCCGCGATGGGCGAATTGTACCAGACCACGTCGCGCGCGCGCAAGCGCAAAATCCGCGCGAACGAACGGGCGGCCGCCCTTGCATCCGGTGCGGGTTCCAAGTAGAATAGAGGGCGTTTTCAACGACACCACTCCCCTACCCTTTCCCACCATGAAGATCTTCGTCACCGGCGGCGCCGGATTCCTCGGCATCAACCTCGTGCGGCACCTCCTCGCCAACGGAGCGGAGCAGGTCGCCAGCTACGACATCGCGGATTTCGACTACCCCGAGAAGGACGACCCGCGGGTGAAGCCCATCCGGAACGACATCCGCGACATGCCGGCGCTCGCCGAGGCGATGAAGGGCTACGACATGGTCGTGCACTGCGCCGCGGCGCTGCCGCTCTACACCGAGGCGGAGATCCGCAGCACGGACGTGGACGGCACGCGCAACGTCTTCCAGGCGTGCGTCGACCTCGGCGTGAGGCGCTGCGTCTACATCTCCTCCACCGCCGTCTACGGCGTCCCGGACCACCACCCGCTCTTCGAGACGGACAAACTCGACGGCGTCGGCCCCTACGGCAAGTGCAAGGTCGAGGTCGAGACGGACCTCGTCCCGGAGTTCCGCGGGAAGGGCCTCTGCATCCCCGTGATCCGCCCCAAGTCCTTCATCGGCCCGGAGCGCCTCGGCGTCTTCGCCCTCTTCTACGACTGGGCGCACGACGGCCACGACTTCCCGATGATCGGCGACGGCTCCAACCGCTACCAGCTCATGGACGTCGAGGACCTCTGCGGCGCCATCTGGAGCTGCCTCACGCTCGACGCGGCAACGGTCGACGACGTCTTCAACGTCGGCGCCGCCGAATACACGACCATGCGCGAGGACTACCAGGCGGTCCTCGACCGCGCGGGCTTCGGCAAGAAGATCGTCGGACTGCCCGCAAAGCCCGTCATCTGGACGCTGCGCTTCCTCGAGAAGCTCCATCTCTCGCCGCTCTACATGTGGGTCTACGAGACCGCGTGCACCGACTCGTTCGTCTCGATCGACAAGGCCCGCGAGAAGATCGGCTTCGCGCCGAAGTTCTCGAACAAGCAGGCGCTCGTGCGCAACTACGACTGGTACGTGGAGCACCTCGCGGACTTCAAGGGCAAGAGCGGCGTCTCGCACCGCGTCCCCTGGAAGCAGGGCATCCTCGCCCTCGCGAAGGCGTTCTTCTAGCTCGCGGCCTTGCACGGCGTGGCGGGGTG
>OCTW013389462.1_pt1 | contig 21933 bp, 15 predicted proteins | sample 1539671 | NCBI WGS metagenome assembly OCTW01 (sample SAMN02144230, study PRJEB22623) | gut metagenome | biome: sheep rumen | host: Ovis aries | place: New Zealand
ATTTTTAGTGGAGATGAAATGATCTTTCAAACTTTCTTGCTAAAACAAATCATATCAACTTATTCTTTGATCAAAAAACGAATGGGGGGCAATGGCCCGGCCCATGGTACTCAATGGCCCGGCCAATAGTACTCAAAGGTCCGGCCAATGAGCCCCCTCCGACTCCCCCGAAGGGGGAGGGAGATAAAAAAGGGGATTACTATTGCTATCAGGTATACTTATAACTGTTGTGAAAGAGTATTATAACTGGTGGAAAAGAGTATCTTTACTAGTGTAAAAAGGTACTATAACTATCCCAAGTAATCACTGAATTCAACGGGGACATTTAGAAAAAGCTGAGGTAGAAGGAAGGTAGAAGGAAAACATCATCGCAAGAATCGCGATAAAACGGATCATTTCAGTCCCGATTTGATCTCTATCAAATCAAGCTCCGGAATCCCGGAGCTTGATTGCTTAGATTTTCACCTTCTTGCCGTTGATGATATAGACATGGCCTTTCCGCATCTGCGAGGGCGGCAGTCTCCTACCCTTCAGATCATAGACGGTAATGATGCCCTGCTTGCTGGGAAGGATCTTGTCAATGGCTGTCACATCCTCTTCCACGATGTTGGTAAACTTATTCCAACTGGCGGTTGACTGATATTTCTCTTTCGTACCCTTAGGAACATAGAGGGTGGCTTCGGTATAAACATTGTTGGAGAAGAAATAATTATCAACTGCGATAGGCTCCTGTATCTGACAATGAATCTCCTTCAACGCATTACTTCTATAGAAAACTGATTCGCCGAAATTAGTCACACTGGCAGGAATAATCACAGAAGAGAGTTTCTCGCAATAAGAGAAAGCCTGAGTGCCGATACTTGTCACACCAGAAGGGATTTCCACGGAGGTAAGAGCGGTGCACTCAAAAAACGTATAATTCTCAATACTTGTAACACTGGTAGGAATATTGACAGAAGCCAAACCAGTACAATAATTGAATGCTCCTTTCCCGATGCTTGTCACACTGTTCGGAATGTCGATGGAGGTCAGGCCGGTGCAACGAGAGAAAGCATATTCCCCGATAGTTGTCACACTGCTGGGAATGGTGACAGAGGTCAGACTTGTGCAACGAGAGAAAGCTCCTTCCCCGATGCTTGTCACACTGTTCGGAATGTCGATGGAGGTCATACTATCCATACCGCCGAAAGCCCCGCTGCCGATAGTGGTGACCGTGTTGGGAATGATGGTGCTCTTACATCCCGCCATTAGCGTGTTCGTAGCCTTTTCGATGATGGCATTGCTGCCGTCAGGCGATTCATAGTTAGCGTTTCCGCTTTCCACCTTCATGGATGTCAGACCCGCGCAACCCCAGAAAAGATTAGCTCCAATACTTGTCACTCCCTTGGGAATGGTCAGCGTAGTCAGCCCTGTACAACTGTCGAATGCGTAATCTTTAATAGTGGTCACACTGCCGGGAATATCGAGAGAGGTCAGTCCGCTACAAGAAGCAAATGCACCATAACCGATGGTGGTAACCCCGTTTCCGATGGAGAGTGACTTTATATTCTCACAATCATAGAAGGCATAGCTGCCAATCGTCGTTACGGTTCCTGGGATTGTCACAGAAGTGATGTTGCTGTTTTCAAATGCCTCCGATCCGATGCTCGTCACGATATAGTCAACCCCCTCACTGGTCACCTTCTCAGGAATGTTGACGTTTCCCGAATAAGAACCCTTCTTGACATTCGTCACTTCCGCCGTCTTATCCGAATACAATATGTAATACAGTTCTGTACCGTCGGCACTCTTCATCTGCTTCAGTGAAGCCTCCACTATATTCTGGAATTTATTCCAGTAGTTCGTATTCTGGTACTTGGATTTCGTTCCGGCAGGAACATAGAGCGTGGCTGATTCAAATCGATACTCATCGAAGGCATCCCCGGTTATCTCGCATGGATTCTCCATGGAAGAAAAGATCCTTTTTTGATTTGACCATGCGAAAGCTCTGGTTCCGATACTCGTCAAAGTGCTGGGGAGAATAAGCTCGTCACATTTAGTGCAGGAATAGAAAGCATCGTTGCCTATGGTCGTCACACCCTCGGGAATCTCTACAATAGTAAGGCCGCAACTCTTGAAGGCATTATCACCGATGGTCTTTACCGTACCAGGAATCGTAATTGTAGAAGGAGAGGTGTAGTTTTGGTTATAGAAGGCATTATCACCGATGGCCGTCACGGTATATTCCACCCCCTCATAGGTTACCTTTTCAGGAATAACGACGTCTCCGCTTAAATAACCCACATTCATTTCATTATAAGTAACCTCTGCGGTCTTGTTATCCCCATTCAGGTTGTAATAGATATTGTCGATACAAACCTTTCCTGTATAGGCGCCTCCTCCCTCCTTCTTAGGAATCTCGATCTGAGCGGTTGCCGTACTCATCTCCTTGCCGTCTTCCTGGGCGGTAGCTGTGATGGTAACCGTCTGGTCCTGGTTAGTACGGTTCAATGTATAAGGGTTCTCCACCTCTGTACCGTCAATATATAGTTTGACCTCACCGTCGCCCTTCGCAGTGATGACGTATGCATCATCGGTGATCTCATAACTGATGGTGGGCTCCGGTGTCACTTCCGTGCCACCGCCCCCATTGCTGAATACGGCATTGACCGTCACATCGGCAGCGGGCATGGTGAAGCCTGTTTCTGAACCGGTGGATGTGATGGTGAGCGACAGGTTACGGTAGGCTGGGCCAAAGCGTCCATTCCAGTTGATGGCATCCTGTCCCCTGACGACATATCTCAGTATCCGGGTGCCACTGACGAGCTTGAAAGTGGTGTCGTATGTTTTCCAATTCTCAATGTAACTCAAGTCGTTGAGCACAGTAACCGTCTTGATCACATTACCATTGGCATCTTGCATTTCCACTTTTACATCAGCCACTCTGGCACCCTGGCCGTTTTTCTCCCATATTGACATCATTTCTGCAGAAGCACTACATGAGATATCTCCGTTGTCAATATCACTATCACTGATACCATAGTCTGTGAGATTCATGGTCTGCCAGAGTGTACAAGTGTAGTATGACGATGCCCAACATATGGCACCCTTTTCATTGTTGACACCCCAGCCGCTACCGCCATCTGTCTTTTCCCAACCGCCAAAGGTACCGTCGCACTTGCCGTTGGTAAGCAGCTCGGTAGTGGAAGTTCCTACGATAGGAATCTGTTCTACCTCCTGACCGTCACTTGTCGTCACGGTGAAGGATTTTCTCTGGTAGCCTTCCTTGACATAGGTCCAGAGGGAGACAGAAGCTCCCTCTGGTGCCTGTGTGGCACTGGCAACCACCTTACCACCCTCACCGACGTTCATCTTGACTTGATACTGTTTAGCGTCGTCATCATTTGCCGCAGGGGAAGATATCGGAAATATCAAGACTCCTGCCATCGTCAGCAACAAACTTGTTGTTAATTGTGTAAAAAATCTTTTCATTTATATGGATTGTTGGTTATTACTGATAGCAAAAATACAAAAAATGAACGTTACCTCTGCCGACGACGTGTGTACTTTTCATTTTTACACGAAAAGTGCACAAAAACAGAAAATCATCACCATTGGAGGATATTTCTGTCCGAACACTTCGATGTTCCAAAAAAAATCTTTACTTTTGTGTGGGTTTAAGAAGGAAAGCGTATGTCAGCTACACTGTATACCATCATCAACTGGGTGTCGGCAGCGATGATCATCGAGTTGGGAATTGTGCTTGCTCTCTTCAAGACGAAGGGTGGCGAGGAATACCACAAGTATCACGCGGCCAAGAAATGGCTCAGTGTGGCGTGCGTCACGCTGGGGTTGCTGATGGCCGTCAACCAGCTGATACCGACTGATGTCAACCATGTGATGTGGCTGCGTGTCGTTGCCTTATGCATCGCGGCCTTACAGGCCATGATGTTCACCATGACAATCCTCAGCATCATAGCTGTACAAAAGGTGACATGGCGCTATATCTTGCTCCAGGCACTGTTTATCGTTGCGGGGGGTGGGGGAGCCTTCATAGCCTGTAAAGTCTCGTCAGACGCTGCCAGCGCAGCCTTGTGCCTTGGCGTGACAGCCTATCTGTCGTTGCTGATTTACTATGCTTGGGTGTTTGTCAGAAGCTATCGTCAGTTTCGAGAGGATATATTCAACTACTATGAGGAGGATGAGATCGACTACAGTCTGCGGTGGATACGCCGCCTCTTCTGGTCGGCATTGGTGGTAGGACTGCTGACATTCCTCTCGCTGACTGGTATTTACTGGCTCGATGCGGTCTTCATCATCATCTACACCTTATACTATATATACTTCACCATCCAGTTCATCAACTATCACCGGCAGCTTCAGATTGTGCAACCGGCCATAGCGAAGAGCCCGTTGCCTTTTGATGAAAGCCCCGACGACAAGAGAAAAGAGAAAGACGTTGTGGATGCATCCTGCCAAGACGAGCCGAATGCACTCATACACCGTATGGAGCAAGGCATCTCACGGTGGGTGGAGGAAAAACGCTATACAGCTTTCGACAAGTCGGTGGAGGATGTGGCTCGCGAAATGGGGTGTACCATCCACGAACTGCATTGGTATTTCCGCGAGGTATTGAAGACGAGTTTTCCTTTGTGGCGAAACCAATTGCGCATTGAGATGGCAAAGCTATTGCTGTGCGAGCAGCCCGACATGAAGATTCAGGAAGTAGCCCTGCAGTGCGGTTTCAACAACCGAAGCTATTTCTACCGTAAGTTCGCCGAACTGACCGGCATCACTGTGCAGGAGTATAGAATGCATAATGTATAGTTTATCTATTTTATAGATACTATAGGTACCATAGATACAAAAAACAATCCTGCCCCAGGGATCCCTGGGGCAGGACTATATTGAACGCCCCTCAAGAGAGGGCTCAAAAGCTATTCACTCTTACTTCTTTACTTTCGTCGCATGGATGAAGTAAGTAATCAAGGCGATGTAAGCGATTAGTGATACGAACTGCGATAGTGGATTAGCGAGCCATGTCTCGTTGATCGGATTGAATCCGATAAAGCGGAGCAGGGCACTGACAACACCCATCAAGGCACCACCGGCGATAAATCCGCTGGCAATCAGAGTACCCTTCTCACCACGGTCCTTATTCACCTGCTCATCCTTACTGCGACTGGTGACATACCAGTTGACAGCACCTCCCACGAGCAGTGGGATATTCAACTCCAGTGGGATGAACATACCGAGGGCGAACGCCAGGGCAGGTATATTAAAATAGGTGAGGATCAGGGCGATGACCGCACCGATACCATAGAGAGCCCAAGGAGCACCCACACCACTCATCAACGGTTCGATGACAGCTGCCATGGCATTAGCCTGAGGAGCAGCAAGTTCACCGCTGGAGAAGTTGTAAGTCTTGTTCAGAAGGATCATCACGCCACCCACGGTAGCGGCAGATACCAAGGTACCCAAGAACTTCCATGTCTCCTGCTTTTGCGGAGTAGTGCCGAGCCAGTAACCGATCTTCAAGTCAGTGATGAAAGCACCGGCAACAGCCAAGGCCGTACATACCACACCACCCATAATCAGGGCAGCCACCATACCGCCAGGACCCTTCAGTCCGACAGCCACCATCACGACAGAGGCTAAGATAAGGGTCATCAGCGTCATACCGGAAACAGGGTTCGTTCCCACGATGGCAATGGCGTTGGCAGCCACGGTAGTAAACAGGAAGGCGATGACAGCCACCAACAGGATACCCACGATGGCAAACATCAGGTTGTCCATCACGCCAAACCAGAAGAAGAAGAAGGTAATGATCAGTGTGATAGCTGATCCGATGGCAATGATCTTAAAGGAGATGTCACGCTGTGTGCGCAACTGATCACGAGAAACACTGCTGCCACCCTTCATCTCTTTCGTAGCAAGGGATACCGCACTCTTGATAATTCCCCAGCTCTTTACGATACCGATCACACCGGCCATGGCGATACCACCGATACCGATAGACTTACCGTATGCCTTGAAGATAGCCTCGGGAGTCATATCACCCACAGCCGTGGTGATGCTGGGATCCCACATATTCAGCACCTCGTTGGGGAACAGCAGCGCCATTCCCGGCACGATGATCCACCAGACGGCCAGAGAACCCAAGCAGATGATAAAGGCATATTTCAATCCGATGATATAACCGAGTCCGAGCACAGCGGCACCCGTATTCACCTTAAAGACTAACTTCGCATGGTCTGCCAACGACTCACCCCAACCGATCATACGGGTGGTGACATTCTCATTCCACCAACCGAAGGTAGCCACGATGAAATCATACAATCCACCGATGATACCCGCAAACAACAGGGGCTTTGCCTGAGAACCGCCTTTCTCTCCGGATACCAGCACCTGTGTGGTAGCGGTAGCCTCCGGGAAAGGATACTTGCCGTGCATATCACTGACGAAATACTTACGGAAGGGGATCAGGAACAGGATACCTAAGATACCTCCGAGCAGAGAACTGAGGAAGATATTGATAAACGGAGCACTGATCTCGGGGTATTTAGCCTGCAGGATATAGATGGCCGGCAGGGTGAAAATAGCACCTGCCACCACAGCACCCGAACAGGCACCGATACTCTGGATAATCACGTTTTCTCCTAATGCCTGCTTACGTTTGGCAGCGGTAGACACACCCACGGCAATGATAGCGATAGGGATAGCAGCCTCAAATACCTGACCCACCTTCAGTCCGAGGTAGGCAGCGGCAGCAGAGAAGAGCACCGCCATCACGATACCCCATGTCACCGACCAGCCATTGACCTCTGGATACTGGTTTTTCGGAGACATGATCGGCTCATACGATTCACCTTCTTTCAATTCCCGAAACGCATTCTCGGGCAGTTGAACGTCTTCTTTCTTCATATTTCTTCTTTTAGGTTAATAATCACTTGTTGGGAGCATCCGCATCCGTACGCTTCTTATTCTTCACCTTGATATGGTCGAAGCCCTCACCATACACACCGATAACGGCACTCTGGGAAACGAAGGCGGCAGGATCTATCTCGTTGATCAACTGGAAGATAATACTTGCCTCGCGCTGCTTGGCGAGCACGAACAACATCTTCACCTCACGGCCACTGAAGAAACCCTGTGAGTTGATGACGGTACATCCACGATGAGGATTGCTGTTGATGGCCCTTCCGATCTCCTCGTATTTGTCAGAGATAATAAAGAACTGCACACTGCGGCGCATGGAGTTGACCACCTGGTCGATGCAGAAAGCCGTGATGATGAGCACCACATAACCATAGATGACTCGCTCGAAATCATGCAGCACTAGATAACTGGAGGAGATGATGATGATATCACAGAGCAAGATCACCCTGCCCAAGGAGATATCCCGATACTTGTTGATGATAGCGGCGACAATGTCGGTGCCACCCGTACTGCCGTTGCTGGCCAAGCCCAAGCCCACACCACAACCGCAGAAGCAGGCTCCGATGACGGCAGCCATGAACGGCTGGTCTTTCAACAGTTGCATACCTGCCGTATATTCCTGCATGATAGAGATCGCTGTGGTCAGCACAACGATGCCATAGATCGTCTTGATACAGAATTTCAATCCGAGAACCCTCAGGGCAGCAATCATCAGGAGGGCATTAATCACAAAGTAAGATACCTGCACAGGCACACCTGTTCCCCAGAAGATGACAGAGGAGATACCCGGCACACCACCCGTGGTGATGTTGTTAGGCAAAAGGAAAACGGTCCAACCAATACAGTAGGACAACATTGCAATCGCGATCAACAGGTAGTCATGTCCTTCCTGTATCAGTTTTTTTCTTGTTATCGTCATTTCATTAATATATTTATTAGTTCTTCCATACCTGCCGAGGCTCCCTTCTGAATCTGTTTCAGCATGGGGATACCACCGGCATTCACCTCTTTCGGATCAATCAGATAGACAGGCACATTGCTCCTGACATACCTTACCAGTCCTGCTGCCGGATAGACAACCAGCGACGTACCTATGATGATAAAGATATCCGCCGTGGATGCTTCCTCTGCGGCAATGCCGATATTAGGCACACCCTCCCCGAAAAAGACAATATACGGGCGCAGCAATGAGCCGTCGCCAGCCTTGTCACCGGGATGCACCTCCAGATTAGGCGCTTTCAGTTCTTTGATATAACGGGAATCGTCCACATCCCTGCTCGAACAGACCTTCATCAGTTCGCCATGCAGGTGGATGACCTTTGAGGAGCCGGCCATCTCATGGAGGTTATCGACATTCTGCGTGACAACCACCACCTCGTATTGTTCCTCCAACTTCGCCACAAGCTGATGCCCTTTATTCGGCTTTGCCTCCACCAGCTTCTTGCGCAACATATTATAAAAATTGTTCACATAAACAGGGTCTTCCTCCCATGCTTCATGGGTGGCCACGCGGGATACTGGGTGGTTCTCCCATAAGCCGTCGGCATCACGGAAAGTGCTTAGTCCGCTTTCCACCGACATACCCGCTCCTGTCAATACTACGATCTTTTTCATGCTATTATTCTTAAGAATGCACAAAATTAGTGATTTTTTTCCAATTAGCACAAGTTAATAAGAGAAAATTATTACCTTTGCACATTGTTTAAAAAATATATACAAATAATAGAATGGATAAACTAAGTTACGGTTTAGGACTGGGAATTGGTCAGCAACTGGCCTCTATGAATATCGAGCAGCTGAATCTGGATGATTTTATGTGCGCCATCAAGGATATCCTCAACAATAACGAGTTGAAGGTAAACCATCGTGAGGCACAGGAGATCGTGCAGCAGTATTTCATGAAGAAAGAGCAGGAGATGCAGAAAGAGCGTGAGGAGAAGGGAAAGCTCGCCAAGAAAGAGGGTGAGGAGTTCCTGAAGGCCAACGCCCAGAAGCCCGATGTGATCACACGTCCCAGCGGACTGCAGTATATGGTATTGAAAGAAGGTACCGGTAAGAGTCCGAAAGCTTCCGACACCGTGAAGTGCCACTATGAGGGATTCCTCATCGACGGCACAGTCTTCGACAGTAGTGTACAGCGCGGTGAGCCCGCCACCTTCCCACTGAATCAGGTGATTGCCGGATGGACAGAAGGTCTGCAGTTGATGAAAGAGGGTGGTAAGACCCGCTTCTTCATCCCTTACCTCTTGGCATACGGTCCGAGTGGTGCCGGTCAGAGCATTCCTCCCTATGCAGCCCTCATCTTTGATGTGGAACTGATCGAAGTCATGTAAAATAATAAATGGAAAATGGAAAATTTAAAATTATAATTACGAAAATGAAAAAGTTTAGTTTTTTAGCTATTGCAGCTATCGTTGCTTTGATGGTATCTTGCCAGTCAGGAACACCGAAAGCAAATCTGAAGAATGACGTAGATACCCTGAGCTATGCTATCGGTATGGCACAGACACAGGGTCTGAAGGATTATCTTGTTGAGCGTATGGGTATTGACACCGCATACATGGATCAGTTTATCAAAGGTCTTAACGAAGGTGCCAACGCTGGCGACGACAAGAAGCAGGCTGCTTACTATGCAGGTATCCAGATTGGTCAGCAGATCTCTAACCAGATGGTGAAGGGTATCAACCACGAGGTATTCGGTAACGACTCTACCAAGACCATCTCTCTGAAGAACTTCATGGCTGGATTTATCACTGGTACTACCAACGGCAAGGGTCTGATGTCGATCGCTCAGGCTCAGGAGACCGCTGAGAAGAAGATCCGTGAGATCAAGACCAAGGAGATGGAGAAGACATTCGGTCCTAACCGTGAGGCAGGTGAGAAATATCTCGCTAACTACGCTAAGGGTGCCGACGTGAAGAAGCTTGGTAACGGCGTATTATATAAGGTAATCAAGGAAGGTAATGGTGAGATTCCTTCTGATACCGCTATGGTAGAGGTGAACTACGAGGGTAAGACTATCGACGGTACTGTATTCGACAGCACTTACAAGCGTGGCAAGCCAGTTACCCTGCGTGCTAACCAGGTGATCAAGGGTTGGACAGAGGCATTGGTACACATGCCTGTCGGTTCTACATGGGAAGTGGTTATTCCACAGGATCAGGCTTACGGCGAGCGCGAGCAGCCACAGATCAAACCTTTCTCTGCACTTATCTTCAAGATCGAGCTCTTGGACATCAAGAAATAAGAATAGGTACATATGAAAAGGATCCTATTGTTAGCACTCACTGTTGCAGTGAGTGCTTCTCTTTTCACTGCACATGCAGACAATAAAAAGAGAAAGAAGAATAAGAAGGTGCAGCAGGTAGTAGAGAAGCCTGTCTCTCTGGTTACCGCCTCCGACTCTGTCAGCTATGCTGCCGGCATGGCCATGACCAATGGTCTGTTACCCTTCCTGAAGAATCAGTATGGTGTAGACGAGGCTTTCATGGATCAGTTTGTGGAAGGTTTCCAGAAGGCGATGAACGAAGGTGTGGGTGATCCCATCAAGGCATACAGTGCCGGTATGCAGATAGCCGCCATGGTAAACGACCGGATGATACCTGGTGAGAAAGCAAAGTTAGCCGGCACACCCGACTCTCTGCAGACAGATCTCTTCGTAAAAGGATTTATCGCCTCACTGAAGAAAGACACCACCCTGTTTAAGAATGCTGATGCCGAATTGCTTTACGAGAAGCGACAGGCTGCCGCACAAGAGGCCAAGAACGAACGTAATAAGAAAGAAGGTGAGCAGTTCTTAGCAGAGAACAAGACCAAAGAGGGTGTTATCACTACTCCTTCCGGACTGCAGTATAAGATTCTCACCAAAGGAACAGGAGCGGTGGCTGGCATCAACGATAATGTAACTGTCAAGTATGAAGGACGACTGATCGACGGTACGGTGTTCGACAGCAGTTATGAGCGTAATCCCGACACCACCACCTTCCGTCCTAACCAAGTGATCAAAGGATGGACCGAGGCACTCACCATGATGCCCGCAGGCAGTAAGTGGCAACTCTTCATCCCGCAGGAACTGGCATACGGAGCACGTCAGACAGGTGATAAGATAGCCCCCTACTCCACCTTGATATTCACCGTAGAGGTGATCAGTGTTGAGAAACAAGCACAAGAAAAGCAGTAAAATTCTGCGGTTTTGTTGCAAATCTCATTATAATTCCCTATATTTGCTAAAAATTATTTTAGCAGTAGTATTCAGTAACTTTAAAAGAAATGGAAAAGATTGACAACCTTGACAAAAAGATCTTAAGTATATTATCTAAGAACGCACGTATACCCTTTAAGGATGTGGCTGCCGTGTGTGGTGTCTCACGTGCCGCCATCCACCAGCGCGTGCAGCACATGATCGAAGAGGGTGTTATCATGGGCAGCAGCTTTAATGTAAATCCCAAATCGCTGGGTTACAACACCTGCACCTATGTAGGCATCAACCTCGACCGCGGTAATATGTATAAGAGCGTGATCGAGCAGCTGATGCAGATTCCCGAGGTAGTAGAATGCCACTTCACCACCGGTCCGTACACCCTGTTGGTGAAGTTATACGCACAGGATAACGAACAGTTGATGAACCTGCTGAACATCCAGATGCAGAGCATCCCCGGTGTTGTCGCTACAGAGACGATGATCTCACTGGAACAGAGCATCAAGAGAGAAATACCCGTTATTTACGAAGAAGGAAAGAAGAAATAAGTTATGAAGGGATATCATGTACAGGAGTATCTGCAAGAGATCCATGCCACTTATCCGGCAGCAGGAGAACAGCCGGTAATCGGTATAACCAGTAATTTCACTGATGGCGACGCCTCACTGAGAGACCGCTATTACCAGCAGGTCATCAAGGCCGGCGGTACTCCTGTCATCATTCCCCCTGTAGCAGATAAGCAAGTGCTTATCAACACCTTGGACCGTCTCGACGGTATCCTTCTGAGTGGTGGAGCCGACTATAACCCGCTATGGGCGGGTGAAGAACCATCACCCAACCTGCATGGCATCAATGCCGCGCGCGACCTTCCGGAGTTGTTACTTACCCAACTGGCCTACAACCGTCAGATACCGATGTTAGGTATCTGTCGCGGTGCTCAGACCCTGGCCATGGCTTTAGGGGGTAAGGTAGCACAGGATATCGAGGAGGAAAGGAAGCGTAATGGCACCAACGAACTGGTTCCTCATATCAAGCATTCTCAGGATGCGGTTCGTGAGGAACTCACCCATAGTGTACAGATCAAGAAAGACTCCGTACTCTACGACCTTTTCAAAGAGGAGAAAATCTTCGTCAACAGCTTTCATCATCAGGCGGTGGCACACCCCGGTAAGCGCTTCCGTGTCACGGCTACGGCTCCCGACGGCACTATCGAAGCCATCGAGAGTTGTGAGTTTAAATCGGTGATGGGTGTGCAATGGCATCCTGAATGGTTAGAGTCGGGCCTGCCCCTCTTCCAATGGTTAGTAGACAAAGCGAAGGAATTCATGCTGGCCAAACAGCTGCATCAACGTATCCTTACCCTTGACACCCATTGCGACACACCCATGTTCTTCCCGCAAGGTATTCATTTCGAGCAGCGCGATCCGAGGATTCTCGTTGACCTGCATAAGATGAACGAGGGACGGCAGGATGCTGTCATCATGGTGGCCTACCTCCCACAACCGAAGATCGGAGAGTATTTCTCACAGTTGGTTTCTTTCGATGTGAAAGGACCGACGGAATATGCCGATCTGATCTTCGACAAGATTGAACAGATTGTGGGTGCCAACCGTCAGTATCTGAGCATTGCCCGCACCCCTGCCGATCTCTATGAAGACAAGCGAAAGGGTCGTAAGAGTATCATGCTGGGGATAGAAAACGGACTGGCACTGAGTCATGATGTATCTAATGTGGCTTATTTCGCCCGTCGGGGTGTAGTATATATCACCCTCTGTCATAATGGTGACAATGATATCTGTGACTCTGCGAAAGGCTGCAACACCCATAATGGTGTGAGCGCCTTCGGTGAGAAGGTGATCCAAGCCATGAACAAAGAAGGTATCATGGTGGACCTCAGTCATGCCAACGAGAAGAGTTTCTACGATGCTCTGCAGATTAGCAGTACACCGATCGTATGCAGCCATAGCAGTTGTAGGGCTCTTTGCGATCATCCCCGTAACCTGACCGATGACCAGCTCCGTGCCTTGGCAGCCAATGGTGGTGTGGCACAGATCACCCTCTACCATGGATTCCTGCGCAAGGAAGGAGAAGCAACCATCATCGATGCCATCCAGCACCTGGAGCATGCTATCAGTATCATGGGTATCGACCATGTGGGATTAGGCACCGACTTCGATGGAGATGGTGGTGTGAAAGGACTGGCCGACAGCAGTGAGATGATACAGTTCACCCAACAACTGCTCCGCCGCCGATACAGTGAACGCGACATTGAGAAAATATGGGGTGGCAACTGGCTGCGCGTGATGGCTAACGTACAGCACGTTAGAGTGTAGAGTGTAAAGTGTAGAATGTAGAGTTATGATTACTCAACACAGAGATACTAAGACACTGAGATAATAAATAAAGAAAACTCTGTTTCTCTGTATCTCTGTGTTTTTTTAATATTATAAAAATGAGAAAAAATAGTCTGATTCCTTTGTTCAGCATCCTGCTGGTAGCTTTGTTTTGCACCTCTTGCAAGAGTAATAAGAACATGGCAAACACCGCCGATCTGGTAAGCCCCACCCCAGTGGGTCCCATCTTCAATGCCGACTCTGCCTATGAGTATTGCAAGGCACAGTGCGACTTCGGTCCGCGCACGATGAACAGTGAGGCTCACGACCGTTGTGAACAGTGGATCATCAGTAAGTTCCAGCAATATGGTTGTCAGGTGATCCCACAGAAATGTACGTTGACTGGTTATGACGGCACAGCATTAAAAGCTACGAATATCATCGCCAGCATGTACCCCGAACGCACCTCACGTATCCTGTTATGTGCCCATTGGGATAGTAGGCCATGGGCTGATAATGATCCCGACGAGAAGAATCACCGCACACCCGTAATTGCCGCTAATGACGGTGCCAGTGGCGTGGCCATGATGATAGAACTTGCACGAATCATTAAAGAGGCTGATTCCCTGAAGGTGGGCATCGACTTTATCTGCTTCGATGCAGAAGACTGGGGAACACCACAGTGGGACAACAACCAATACGACAGTGACAGTTGGGCCCTGGGAGCACAGTATTGGTCGAAGAATCCGCATCAGCCTAACTACAATGCCCGCTACGGTATCCTGTTGGATATGGTGGGCGGACAGGGAGCCCGCTTCTACCAGGAGGGAATGTCCAAGCAATATGCCCAAAAGATCGTTGATAAGGTATGGGCTGCTGCCAAGGTGGTTGGCTTCGGCACCTACTTCCCTGATGCTACAGGAGGATATATCACCGATGATCATATCCCCGTGAACGATAATATGAAGATTGCCACGATCGATATCATCCCTTATTATCCCGATTGTAAACAGAGCAATTTCGGTCCTACCTGGCATACGGTCATCGACGATATGGACCATATCGAGAAGAACACCCTTCAGGCAGTAGGACAGACAGTGGTACAGGTGCTGTTCTCAGAGAAAGAGTAAATAGTTTAGGGTTTAGAGTTTAGGGATAAGGGATAAGGGATAAGAGTAATTTTTGGCTTTTTCAATCCAAAGACACAGAGTCACGGAGATCGTATAGAAGAAAAACTCTGTAACTCTGTGTTTAAGTAGTTTTAAAGCCCCTCCCATTTAGAAAAGTTGGGAGGGGCTCCTTTATTTTACTTCCCGAATATCTCGGCTAACTTCGCATCCAGTTCGTCGGAGTCTAAGCGCCCAACGATATTACCTTCCTTGTCGATGAGGAATTTCGTAGGAATATAGTGTACGGCATACTTATCACTGATATCGTTTGTGCGATCAGTCTGGAAGGTCTTGTGGTCGAGAATCTTCAGTCCGCGCATCACATGATGCATCTTCTGCAGACCGTCCTTCTTGATGGCTGCCTTCAGTTTCTCCGCGTTATTGTCATCATCGGCGATGAAGATAAACTCCACACCCTTCTTATGATATTTCTTGTAGAGTTCTATCATGTGCGGATTCGACTTACGACAGGGCACGCACCAGGTAGCCCAGAAATCCAATATCACATACTTACCACGGAAAGCCTTTAAGTCAACCATCTTACCCGTCACCACATCATTCTTGGCAAACGTAGGAGCAGGTGCTCCGGGCTGTACGTTGCCCTCAGCTTCGAGATCACTCTTCATGCGCTGTGACAAGGCCGACTTCTTAGCCTCATCATTCATATTGTCATAGAGCGCTTTCTTCTCCTTGTAAGGCAAGTTCAGATCTTCATTATTGAGTAACGAGATCAACAGTTCTGGAGCGAAATTACACTTCGGATTCTTCTTCAGATAGTCTAACATGCCCTGCGAATACTGCTTCCTGAGCGGTTCCATCTGCTTTAGGATAGCTTCACGCTCCTCGCCCTGAGCATTACCGGCTTTCTTATCCAGGGCATCAAGCTGATCACGAACAGTCTTCTGAGAAGCCTCAAATGCCACATACTCACGCTGTGTCTTGCTGTTATGAACCTCTGTCTTTGTTATATCATCGGGATCAACGAGCAGACTCATGCTGGTGGGCTCGGCATAGAACTGGAAGTATTTGGTGTCACGAGAGAAATACTGCATAGGAGCTGCGGCGATCGTTACTTTCTGGAACTGGCAACCCAATTCACCAGTAAACTTAAACTCACCCTCATTGATTACTGTGCTGTCGCATACCATCTCTTCTCCCTTATTATAGAATAGGTAGATCTTCTTTCCGTCCCATCCCTTGAAGAAGACATGTCCGGGATCATCCGTCTCCTTATCCTTCATAAAGCCACTGATCTGGAAAGAGGTGTTTGCCTGATTATAACGATCACCGAAGTGATTGCCATAGATATCGATCAGTCCGGCATCCATAATCGATCCACGCCAGTTGCGCTCCATGATCTTGCCATCCGGCCCCACGAGGATACAGAAGGGGATACCATTGAAGTTATATACCTTAGAGAGGTCATCATTGAAAGCCTTCAGCGTAGAACCCTGCGGCCAGTCCATACCCTCACGCTTCACTGCGGCCAACCATGCCGCCTTGCTATTGTCCATCGAGATACTCAGGATCTCAAAGCCCTGCGGATGATAGCACTTATAAGCCTCCTTGAGATGAGGGATGTCTGCACGACAGGGTCCGCACCAACTGGCCCAGAACTCTAACAGGACATATTTACCCTTACCGCAATAGTCACTGATACGGATGGTCTTACCCTCGGGAGTCTGCAACTCATGGTCGTAGAACATCGCACCCGGCACACTCATCTTCACACTGTCCACACGGTTGATGGTCTTCTTACCGAGAATCGTCTTCCTGATCTTGGCAGGAATAGCGGTCTTCAAACTGTTGATCTGCTCCAGATTCAGCATCGCTGCATTATTATAGAACGCATAGACACCTGCTGCTGTGGTGATATTGTTCTTCAGATAATCTTCCACGTAATCCACCATCGCCTGCTTCTTCGGCTGGGCGGCACGGATGGCCTCAACACCCTCTTTCAGCGGACTCTGGTTCCTGCGTGACAAGAAATCATAATAAGGCTGCTGTGCCTTGCTATTGTCTTCTGACAAACCGCGCAGCCGGGTACAGAACGCAGCATATTGCTGAGCCATCGCCGAACCTTTCATTTCCACCTTACTGTAGTCGCACATACTGCCCCTTCCATAGAGTTCAAAGTCCTTGGACAGTTCATCAACAGTAGCACTCACCTCCACCTTCTCATTACCCATGAACAAAGGCAGCACCGGACGCACCAATACGCCTCTGCCGTCAGGTCTTGTCATCGAACGGTTCTCGTCCTCGAAGAAACGGAGGGTCAACAACTGTGGCTCCTTCAGGCTTCCCTTGAAGAGCGCCACGCCATTCTTTACGCGTGTACTGTCAATACGTTGGTAGTTCATCAGGTCATCACCGGTACACAGATGTACCATCTTTCCCTCGTACTTGTCACCGATGACCTTTACTTTCAGTTCATAGCCGGCAGCCTGTACCATCGTACAAGCTCCCACAACTACTGCAAACAATAATGCTCTTAATACTTTCATTATTTTTGGATTTTCGTTAACGTTTCTGATAATAATCATATGTATTACACTTTCGAGGGACAAGTGTAACACTGATTTACGATTTTTTAATAGAAAAAACGGGGACAGGGCCGCAGCGCAGACCTGTCCCCAGAGTTATCGTTAACGTTAACGTTATTATCAGTCTGCTATCGTGAAGTCGAGCTGTCGCTTATCGATATTCGCGCGAGCCACCCGGATACGGATAGAGTCACCCAACTGATACTTATTATGATGACGGCGCCCCACCAGACAGAAGTTGCGCTCATCAAACTCGTAATAGTCATCATCCAGATCGTGCATCGGGATCATACCCTCGCAGTGGTTCTCATCGATCTCGGCATAGATACCATACGAGGTGATGCCGCTGACATGCGCATCGAACTCCTCACCGATCTTATCAGCCATGAACTCCACCATCTTATATTTGATGCTGTCGCGCTCTGCCTGTTGTGCTACCTGCTCCATATCGCTGCTGTGCTCGCAGAGTTCCTCGTAATGATCACGGTTAGCCGAGCGCCCACCATCCTGATAACGGGTGAGCAGACGGTGCACCATCGTATCGGGATAACGGCGGATAGGACTGGTGAAATGCGTGTAGTAGTCGAAGGCCAGTCCATAGTGACCGATATTATACACGCTGTACTTCGCCTTCATCATCGCGCGCAACGCTACGTTCTCCACCACATTCTGCTCCCTACGACCATCAAAGTCGTCCATCAGCTTATTCAGGTTCTTACTGATCTCCTCCTTCGAACCGGTGGTCTTCAACTTATAGCCGAAGTTCACCACAAACTGGCGCAGACGCTCCAACTTCTGTGGATCGGGCTGGTCGTGGATACGGTAAGGCAGCGTCTTGGGCTTCTCTCCCTTCTTTACCTTTCCGATCGACTCAGCCACCTGACGGTTAGCCAGCAGCATAAACTCCTCGATCAGCTTGTTGGCATCCTTCGATTTCTTATAGTAAGCACGGATGGGCTTGCCCTTCTCATCCACATCGAAATGCAGTTCTTCACGATCGAACTTCACCGCGCCGTTCTTAAAGCGCTTCTTGCGCAGTTCCTTGGCTAAAGCATCCAGGGTTATCAGTTCTTCTGCCAGATCACCTTCGTAATGAGCTTTCTTCGGAGCGGGCTCACCAGTGCCATCCACCACACCGTTCTTCTCCAGGATCTCCTGCACCTCCTCATAGGCAAAACGGCGGTTACTCTTGATGACGGTATGCACCAGTCGCCAATCCAGGATATTAGCCTGTCGGTCGAGATTGAAGATCACGCTATAACAGAGTTTCTCCTCATCGGGGCGCAATGAACAGATGAAGTTACAGAGTCGTTCAGGCAGCATCGGGATCGTACGGTCCACGAGGTACACGCTGGTGGCACGCTTCTGTGCCTCCTTGTCGATGACCGACCCCTCTTTCACATAGTGCGACACATCAGCGATGTGAACACCCACCTCCCAGACGCCATCCTTCAACTTACGGATACTCAGTGCATCGTCAAAGTCTTTCGCATCGTGCGGGTCGATGGTCAACGTACACACATCACGGAAATCCTCCCTTCGGGCGATCTCCTCGGGCGTGATGCCCGGCTCGATATGATTGGCGGCATCCTCCACATGCTTCGGATACCGGTACGGCAGTCCGTACTGTGCCAGGATCGCATGCATCTCGGTGTTGTTCTCACCCACCTTTCCGAGTACGTCGAGCACCTCACCCACGATGTTCTTACTCTCCTCCGACGGCCACTCGATGATCTTTACGACAGCCTTCTCGCCCGTCTTACCGCCCTTAAGCTTACGTTTGGGGATGAACACGTCGTGGATAAACAGGTTGCCATCGGGTATCAGGAAGGCGAAATCGCGCTCTACCTTCAGCGTTCCTACCACCTGATCGTGGGCCCTGCGTATAATCTCTGTCACCATTGCCTCCTTGATATGCTTCTCGCGACGTGCCATGAAGGTCACCCGCACACGGTCGCCGTTCATCGCAAACTTAGAGTTACGCTCAGCCACGAACACCGGTTTGTCGGAACCATCTGCCAAAAACGAGTTCTTTCCGTTAGCCTTACGGATGAAAGTACCCTCCTGCACCTGACCGCCGAGGTTCAACTGGTAGGAGTTGTCTGACACCTTCTTCAGGTAGTCATCCCACGCCATCTCCTCCAGGATATCCACAGAGAGCATCTTCTCGGGGTGCGTCTGCAGGTTCAGGCGCTTGAATATCTGTTTAAAACTGAAGGTCTCGTTGGGGTTCTGTGCGAACAGACTCTGCAGCAGCGGTACCAGTTGCCGCTTGGTCATGCGCTTTCTCTTGGTATTTCCTTTTCCCATAGCTATATAGTTTTGATGATTCTTTCTTGCGAAGATAATAAAAATTATTGATATTGGTGCTGTTTGTAACCATAATTTTACAATTATTGGGAAATGCAAGTGTATTACTTCTTCATGAGCAAGCATATTTTTACTGATGAAGAAGATGATCATAGCTATGGGAAGTTATCACTATCCTGAAAGCAAAACAAGTTGTTTTGGTATGAGATTTATACCTTTTACCACTCTCTGTAATACACTTTTCTTGACCAAAACAAGTTGTTTTGGTCTTATGAAGGCATATGAAGGCAAATATTTTGCCTTCATACGTGCAAGCTATTGACTACTAATACCTTATACAAATTATGAAGGCAAACTCATTTTTTCAGACTTTTCAGGAGCGTTCGTCTTGCCCTGCAGATTAAAACTTACAGTTATGGGACAGTTTCCGCTTTACATTTTGGGAACAGTTACAGTTATGGGGGCAGGTTTGCATCTACAATCAGGGACAGGCTCACGCAGGGTGCCTGTCCCAGCCTTTTATATTACTTAAACAGCTCATCAAGCATGGTATAGAAAGCAGGATCCTCACCCACGATCGACTTGTATATCTTTCCATCAGGAGCGATGACAATCTTTGTGGGGAATCCCGTGATGCCATAATCATCAGTAACCTTCGCATCCTTGGGACAATACACGTGCAGCCACGGCAGTTTGTTCTCTTCCACGGCAGCCTTCCACTTCTCCTCCGTATCATTACAGTCGATGCCTAAGATCTCAAACTTTCCCTTGTACTTCTCGTAGTACTTCTTCATCTCGGGGAATCCCTTGATGCACCAGCCACACCAACTGCCCCAGAAGTCGAGGATCACATACTTGCCGCGCAGACTTGACAATTTCAACGGCTTACCGTTGATATCGTTGAGGGTGAAGTCGGGAGCCACAGTACCGGCAGACTGCTTCTTAGCAGACTCTTCCTCTCTCTTCTTACTCTCCTCCATCTGCTTGATGGGCTCCTCGAAGAATACCTTCACATGGCTGTTACGCACCTTTTTCGACAACAGCTCCACGGCAGCCTTCATCTTATCCAGATCCTGCAGCTGAGGGATAATGGCAGCAGAGGCCTCCCAGTCGGGATGATTCTTGATAAAGTTGTTGATAGCATCATCCACTTTCTTTAGCAGTGGCTCCATACCTTCCTGATAGAGCTTAGAGATAGAGTCCTGTGCAACACCAGCAGACTGCATATCCTGCAACTTCTGCATGAACTCGTTCGCCTCTTTACCAGCCTCCTCAATGACAAGGTCAGCCTCATGGAACTGGCTGTAGAACTTCGATCCAGTAACATCATAACGAATACCGTCGACATCTGTCAACAATACCTCCTCACCAGGAACACCAGGAATCTGATACATGGCACCCTGCTGACCCATGAACAGCTGTGGCTCCACCAGCATCAGCATTGTAGGCTCCTTCAGTTCCACATCGAACTCAAAGACACCATCTTTTCCTACAAACTTCTGCTGGTTGTCTCTGTCAGCAGTAGAAAACACCACAATCGTATCACCAATCTCATTCTTAATCTCCATTTTTACATGTAGCTTGTTACTCTTGCTACATCCGGTCAGTGCGAGAATCACCACTGCCAATCCTAATAAAACTTTTTTCATAACGATATTGATACATTAAGATAAGACTATTCACTTATATAACGATTATATGTACAGAATATTCCTATTACAAACTATCTTTTAGTCTGTTTTAACGAAATAAAATCGGGGACAGGTCTGCATAGCGGCCCTGTCCCCAAATAGTAGTATAATCCTTGATCTTTAGAATCCGAAGATCTCTTTCAGTTTTGCGTCAAGTGTCTCATCCTCCACCTTACCGATGATATTGCCCTCACGGTCGATGAGGTATTTGGTGGGCAGGAAATGGATGGCGTACTGCTCACTCACATCCTCGCTCTTATCGAAGCCTGTCATCTTGCCGTTGGCATCTTTCATCATCTTCAGTCCGCGCAACACGTGGTGGTATTTCTTAATACCATCTTTCTCGATAGCCTTGAGTGCTTCCTCTGGGTTACTGTCGTTGTCAGCCACATACACCACGTCGAAACCTTTCTTGCGATATTTCTCATAGAGCGCTTTCACGTGTGGATTGCTCTTACGACAAGGCACACACCAAGAGGCCCAGAAGTCGAGCAGCACCACCTTACCCTTTAGAGAAGAGAGGGCGAAAGGCTTACCCGTTACGAGGTCGTTCTTGGCAATCTCGGGTGCTGGCTTACCTGGCATCACTCGTTCCAAGACTGCAATCTCTGAAGCAATCTCCTTAGCGGCAGATGTCTCCTTGGCCGTAGCATCAAACTTGCCATAGGCCTCTTTCATCTGCTCGAGTGTCATACGTCCTGTCTCCATGCGCAGCAGATAAGCAGCCAGTGCCGTAGAGGGATATTTCTCCATATACTCCTTCTGGCGCTC
>OCTW011617052.1_pt1 | contig 21932 bp, 17 predicted proteins | sample 1539671 | NCBI WGS metagenome assembly OCTW01 (sample SAMN02144230, study PRJEB22623) | gut metagenome | biome: sheep rumen | host: Ovis aries | place: New Zealand
TCCTAACTCCTAACTCCTAACTCCTAATTCCTAACTCCTAATTCCTAACTCCTAACTCCTAACTCCTAATTCCTAACTCCTAATTCCTAATTCCTAACTCCTAACTCCTAACTCCTAACTCCTAACTCCTAACTCCTAACTCCTAACTCCTATGAAACACCGCATCTTCATTTTCGCCATGCTGACCGCTTTCGTGTTGGCAGGCTCTGTCTCGGCCCAGGTACCGTCAATACCGCGTAAGACCACCACAGCCAAGCGTACCACCACTACCACGCAACGCAACCCCAACGTGGCATGGGGCACACAGTACGACTGGCTCTCCACACGCTACGCCACCTACGATGACATCCGCGACTATGACCGCGGCCAAATCCGCGTGCTCAAAAACTCTATCTATGCCCGCCACGGACGCAGGTTCAAGGATGCCAACCTACGCTCATACTTCAACTCGCAGTCATGGTACAAGCCGCGCTACGACGAAGTGCCCGCCAAACAATTCAACAAGTATGAGAACGCCAACATAGCGTTCCTGAAAAAATATGAATAGCTGAGTGTGAAGACAGTCTTTATTGTATGCATTTCTGCCGCCCTGTCTTTCGCAGCATGCGGCAAGCCGGCTCCTGCCTATAAGGAAAAAACGCAACAGGAACGCACCGAAAGCTACCATCGCGACCTCACCACTCCCGACCTACAGCTCTTCAGGCTGCGCGGCAATGTGTTGTCGGCCGAGGCCATGCTAACCAAGGGGGCTGCCAATGGCCAGAGCCTATACCTCAGATTCATGCCCAACGGCATGCTGGAGAGCATCATCTATGGAGGTGACAGCCTCACCATTGTGCGCAACAACTCTGGCGAGGTACTGCAGATGCTCTCACCTTCCGGCCAGGATGTCAAGCCCGAAATAATCAACGGCTATGACTCCCTCAGCCACGTCATATACTATTAGAGTTCGGAAGTAGTAAAGTTGCCGCTTCGCTCTCAGACTTTCTTGATATGTTGGCACCGGCTGCGCCGACAGCTAACGAAAGTCTTCGCGATGCCTGTGGCATTCGAGATTTCGAAAGTAGTAAGGTTAAAGTGTCCTAACTTTACTACTTTTTTATTCTTTCATAAGTTGCTCAAGGAAATTGTCAAGGTCTTGGTCAAGGCCCTGCATCAGTTGCTGAGAATCAAACACCATCAACTGATCGTCAACTAGGTAAAGCTCTGCCAACGTCTCCTTGTCTTCATCAACCAACAAGAAGCTGTACGGCTTGAGCAGCGACAGGGCATCCACTTCCGTCTTATGGCTGGCAAGGTGTTTGCGAATGGCGGCAGCTACCTCAGTAGTATCGTCCTGCCCTATCCATTCCTCAACGATGGCAGAATATATCTCGTTGTCATCATCATCATAGATGGTCAACTGCCCTGTGTCGCCATTCACCTGAATCAGCACATCACTCATCACAGGGTCATCGGCTCCGGCAGGATAGCGCCGGACTATCGCGCTGAGAGCATCGTCTAAGATCTGCATAATCTGATTGTCTTGAGCCATAGTAAAGTTAACGGTTATTGTGGAACAAGCCTCTGTCTGTTATTCACGCTAAAGAGCACCTCCCCCTTCGGGAGTGGCAGCCGGGGTCGGTGTCGGGGCTGGTGCCGGCTCTTCGCTGGCTGATGGTGCTGCAGCCGGGGCTTCTATCTCTATCTCCTCACTCTCTGCGGGAATCTCCTCCGGCACTTCTGTACGAATCACAGGCTTTGCCACGGGTTCCTCCACCACCCTGGCCGGTGTGGTGTCGGGGGGCAGAGTCTGCATTGTGGCTACGCTGTCAACATCCTCTGCATCATCGTTGTTAAGCACTCCCGAGGTGGTAAACACCAAGGCTATACACACAATGGCCAGCACTATGACTGCCACTATCAGAATGTATGTCAACAGGTTGCGCTGTTTCTTGGGCTCCACGCTGCGTTCCTCGTAATGCGGAGGATAATATGGTGGCTGAATAGGCTCAAGCTTAGGGGCATGAGCCGTAGTCTCCTCTAACTCCCTATTTGGAGGGAGTACTCTGGCGCCAGTCTCTCCCTCTGGTGAGGGTTGAGTTGGGGATGGACTTGGTGCTTCGGGGCTCGGTGCCTCGGAGAAGATTGCCGGGGTGGCTGTTATCATCTCCAGCGCATCGCTGGTTGGCAATCCACACTGCGGACAGTGGGCGGCGCGGTCAGAGAATACCTTGCCGCATTCAGGACATTTTATTAGTGACATATTGCAGTTTAACTATTTCACTGTTATCATTGCATCCTTCATGACCATCTTTACCTTTTTGTTCTCGCTATTAGCTCGCGATGCCTTAGGCTTAATCGCCGCTATGCTCAGATAGTCATATTTCGGTGCGAAGATATGATTTTTTTGTGTAAAAGGCTTAAACTTTACCTCTTTTTATTGTCTTGAAGTGCATTTTTACCTTTTTCTCTACCGATTTTCAGCATTTTAGCGGGTAATGAAATGCTGCATGATACCATCGGTATTGCGCAGCGACTCTATTTTGCGCAGAGATTCCTCACTCACTACCACCTTGCCGTTAAGCATTCCTCTGCTCGTGGCAGCAACGAAACTGCCGTTGTTGTCTAAGTTAAGAGTTTTGTTTTCCTTATTCACCGCATCGTTTCTAACACCCTTCAGCATGGTGGGCGCAGCCGCCTTGAGCAGGACGTTCTGGCCGAGACGGCACTGGTTGTCACCGCCCTCGCGCCCCTCAAAGCGTATAGGGCCGTCTATCACATTGTCATAAATTCTGTTGTTGACGTTCACTATGGCCGTCTTGCTCTCTCGGCTCTTCTCTATGTTAGGCGTATAGCGTGAGTCTATCGAGTAGCCGTTGGAGGTGTTAAGTATTACATTTCCATAAATCTGGAAATTGTATGCGCCGTCATCGCAATAGATGCCGTTATTGTCGCAAGCTCCGTTGTAATCGTGAATATAGTTGTGACGCACTGTCACATCGTCGTTCTGCGTGTAGATATAGATGGCACCGGTGTCCATCGTTGAGTGACTGAGCCAGTCGGCCATGTAGGAGGGCGTAAAGTAGAGTTCATTGTTCTCCACTATGCCTGTCTCCTCGGTGCGTTTGTCAGCCTTCCACCATGTGCCTACGGCAATGCCGCAGGAGCCAAAGTTACGCAGTTCGTTGTCGGCCACGTAATAGTCTTTACCGGAGCAGCGTATGCAGAAAGTGTTGGTGCTGGCCAGGCTCATATCCTCAAACTTGCAGCCAGCCACCCTGGTGTTAAAGGAATAGGCAGCGTTGACACCATAGTTGTAGCATCTGTTGAAATGGCAGCGCTCCACATTTACATTCTCGCTGCCTCTCACCTCTACCACCCTGCTGCGGATGCCCGTAAAGCGGCAGTTGCTCAGAGTGATGCTGTTGGCCTTAGCCTTATTTATATATATAAGGTGGCCGCCCTCTGGTGTCGGCGTCTCGCCGTTGCCGCCAATCCTGACTCCGCGCATCTCAAACGAGCCGAAGGTGCTGCTGTCGATGGTCAGGAAGCGCGTCGGCACCTTCTCTGCGTCGTCAGTGGCATTAGGGTACTCCAGTCTGAAGCGCGGCATCACCTCTTGGCCGGGGATTCTCTTGTGGGTGTAGCCGTAATCCAGATTTACGTTATAGCTGTTGTAGCTCTTGTTGAATGCAAGGTCACTGACTGTAAAGTATATCCAATTCTTACTTATGCGCTCCACGCTATAGATCAGCGACTTAAACCACTGAGTAATTCGGATTGCCAACCTGCCATCGGCTCCCGAACTCTCGAGCTCCCGAACTCTCGAGCTCTCCCGCCCCTTCGGCACATGCACCCGGCAGAGCTTGCTCTCCTCGTCCACCACCTCTATGAGCCGGTCACTCTCAATAAGACCGTCGGGCATTAGCGTATCGGTCTCCACCATCGGCAGGAGCAGGCACCCATTGCCTCTGATGCTGATATCCACGTCATCCCAATGCTTGCTGGATAGCGTAAGGTGCCTCTCCCTGAACCGAAACGTGTTGCTGCCGAGATCCACCACCACGCTCTTGGCGCCACTCTTGACAGCAGCATCAATCTTGCGGCTAAGCACATTAAAATCCTCCTGCGTACAGATTAGCAGGGTATCTGCCGGGGCAGCCCACATGGGCAGTGACAACAACAGCAGGAAAAAAGAAGTGAGATATAAGGCAATAGATTTCATCATTTATTCTTTTGAAAGTTCAGCCATTCGCTCCAGTATTTCGCGGTAATGAGCAAGTGTGTTCCATATTCCGTCTTCGGAGAGCACCCCGCGTTTTAGATTGTAAGGCAGCAGCCCGGCCTCGTCGGCCTCCATATCCTCGCGCCACTCCGGTCCGTGATAGTATTCCGTTAGTTGGCGTACAGCATCTCTGGCACTCTCAAGTCTCCCGAGAGCGCAATCCGTATCGTGGAGTACAGACTGCACCTCGTCCAGCGACTGCTCCATTGCCTTAATACGGCTAATCATCTGGTTATTCTGACCACTCGGCATAATCACTCAACGTAACATCTCACACTCAGTCACAAACCTCCATTGGAGGTGCGACTGTACGACAGTTATCAGTTTTTTATCAGCTATTTATCTTTAGCGTAAATACAAAGCGCAGCCCGCCCTCCAGCGGAGCCTCAGCCCTGATTGTTCCGCCGTGGAGCATCACGGCATTCTTGACGATAGCCAGGCCCAGGCCGGTGCCGCCCTGCTGACGGCTGCGCCCCTTGTCCACACGGTAGAAGCGCTCAAACAGGCGCTCCAAGTGCTCAGGGTCAACGCCCGCCCCGTTATCAGCATAGGTAAAGAGCCACTCCGCTCCATTCTTCTCAGCCGCAATCTCAATGGTAGTTCCCTTGCCGGCATGACTGATAGAGTTGTCAATAAGGTTGCTGAATATGCTGTGCAGCAGCATAGCATTGCCATTCAGCACAATGCTCTGCGGCAGGCAGTTGCGTATCTTCATCTGTCTATTCTCCAGGCGCAGTGAACTGTCCTCAACAATCTCTTCCACCAGGCTGGAGACGTCCACCCTTTCGCGACTAAGACTGTTGGCGGCATAGTCCATGCGGTTAAGCACCGCAAGGTCCTGCAGCAGGGCCGTAAGCCGCTGAGCCTGGGCGTAGGTGCGCTCAACAAACATATTGCGTTTCTCTGCATCGATGTCGGGATTGTCAATCAGTGTCTCAGTGTAGCCCAGAATGCCAGCCACAGGGGTCTTGAGCTCATGGGCGATATTCTGTGTCAACTCGCGGCGCATAATGGCCTGCCGCTCCTGCTTCTCGCGGCGGATGCGTTCATCCATGCGGCGGGCATATCGCAACAGTAGCAGCGACAGTCCAACCATCACCACCAGCGAGAAGATGAGCAGATGCCAGTCGCTGGCCTCGTTGAAAGGCTTAATAAACTTGCGGTCGTAATCTTCAAAAATAATAAAGATTACGGCATAGATGACAAAGATTGCCATCACGCTCCAAAACATTTTCTTGCCTTCACTCATAGCTCATAAACATATCCATAGCCTTGGCGTGCCACTATGCGGGCGGCATATGGGCCCAGCTTCTTGCGCAGCCTGGTGATGTTAACATCCACTGTGCGTGCGGTAACCACAAAGTCCGGCCATACAGACTCCATCAGCTCCTGACGCGAGAGCACCTGTCCCTGCCGACTCGTCAGCAGATGCAGCAGCTCAAACTCCGTCTTGGTCAGCAGTATGGGCTTGCCGTCAACCAAGGCCGTCTTAGCCTCGGCATTGAGCTCCACGCCCTCGTTGCGGGCGGCACCGCCGATGCGGCTGAGCACCGCTTTCACCCGGGCCATCACCTCGCGAACGGAAAACGGCTTGGTGATATAATCGTCGGCACCCAGACGAAAGCCCTCCAGTTTGTCCTCCTCCTCACCCTTGGCCGTAAGGAAGATGATGGGCACGTCAACCCTCTGCGCCATCTCATAGCCTGACATGCCGGGCATCATCACGTCAAGCAGCAGCAGGTCAACATCCCCGAGGTTCATGCTCATGGCCTCCTCGGCCGAACAGGCCGTGTTCACGGCATAGCCCGCCGCCTCAAGGTTAAAGCGCAGAATCTCGCATATATCCGGCTCATCGTCAACCACTAAAATATGCCATTGTGCCATAGTCGGTAAAAAAGGAACAAGCGTTTTGATTAAGACATAGACAAGAAGTTTGCTTTATGTCATGGCGGATAATGCCGAAGGTATCGCGAGCGAATAGCGAGAACGAAGCGGCAAACGTCTGTTGATAAAAATGAGTTATTTTCCAAACCGGGCCTCTGCAACATTCACAATATAATCGCCCAGTTTCTCCAGGTGACTGATAATGTCTGCATAGGCCGTTCCCTGCACATAGCTATAGCGGTGTTCGTTGACAGCAGTAATATTGTCTGCCTTCAGCTGGCGGGCCATGGCGTTGATGCAGTTCTCCAGGCGGAATGTCTCGCGTATGTCGTTCTCCTCTCGCGGGCTACTCAACAGTTTGTTCATCTGGCTGAGTGCCTCGTCGCATAGCTGCATCATCTCGTGCAGGCCGTCCACCTGCTCGGCCAGCAGCTCTTTGCCCGAGTGCAGTCGTTCCAGGGTACGTCCCACGTTGTAGCAGGCATCGCCGATGCTCTCCAGTTCGCTCACCTCACGCATCATCTGCCGTATCTTGGTCTTGGTCTCAGCCGATAGGTGGTCGTCGCTCACCTGCGCCAAGTAGTTGGCAATGGCCAGCTCGGTCTGGTCGGTAGCATCCTCCTCGCTCTCTATCTGGCTGAAGAGCCGCGAGAAATGCTTGCCGTTCTTTTCGTCAAGCAAGTTGCGCACCATGCCAAACATGCCCTGCACCGTCTGGCCAAACAGCGTTGTCTCCTTCTGCGCCTGCAGCACGGCAATCTCAGGCGTCTGCACCAGGCCGTTGCCGATATACTGCAGTCGGTTGCTAATGCTGTCGGCCTCCTTCTTACCCTTTATAACCCAGCATACAATCCTCTCAATTTGGGGAATAAACCCTATGAGCACCGCAGTATTGGCAATGTTGAAACACGTGTGGAACGTAGCCAGCACCACGCTCAGCTTGGCGGCGTTCTGCATAAAGGCAGCGTTGCCCACCGCCTCACGCGTCATAGCCGAGTCGTAGCCCACCAAGCCGCAGACCATATCCACAAACGGGTGAAACACCAGCAGCATCCAGCATACGCCAAACACATTAAAGAACATATGGGCAAAGGCAGCCCTGCGGGCCTGAGTGGAGGCCGACAGCGCCGCCAGGTTGGAGGTAACCGTGGTACCGATATTCTCACCCATCACCAGCGCTATGCCCTGATAGATAGGCAGCGCACCGGAGGAGCAGAGAATCATCGTAATGGCCATCACCGCCGCGCTCGACTGCACACACATGGTCAGCACGCCGCCAATGAGCAGGAACAGCAGCGTTGTGCCCATGCTGTTAGGGTCGAAGGAGCTGAAGAAGCCCAGCACTGCCTCATTCTCGCCAAGATTCATGTCTGAGCCCGTCTGGCGCAGCGTGCCGAGGCCCAGCAGCAGGAAGGCCATGCCAAAGAGGAAATAGCCGCCGGTCTCATGCTTCTTCTTGTAAATGAGAAACATGGCTATGATAAACAGGGGCCACACAAAGTCGGTGATATTAAACGACAGGCCGGCCGACATAATCCAGGCCGTCAGCGTGGTGCCGATGTTGGCACCCATGATGATGCTGATGGCCTGCGCCAGGGTCAGCAGAGCCGCATTGACAAAGCTCACCGTCATCACCGTGGTGGCCGTGGAGCTCTGCACGGCGGCAGTCACCATCACGCCCGTCAGCATACCGGTGAAGCGGTTGGTGGTCATCCGCGCCAGCACATGCCTGAGCTTAGGCCCCGCCATTTTCTGCAGCGCCTCGCTCATCATCTTCATACCAAAAATCAGCAGTCCCAGCGAACCCACCAGCCTCAGGGCAGCGCTCATATAGTCTAGGTTAGCATCCATTTATGTAATTATAGTTTAACCCGTTATCGTTTTATTCTGCAAAGATACGCAAATATCTTTCATACAGCGGCAAAAAAGGGTACATTTTTGTTGCATAATGGTGGAAACAATGACAAAAGGAAGGCAGCGGAGTGTCACAGCGTGAATTTATCATTATAAAATTTTGTCAAATGAAACAAAAACCATATTTTTGTCGCAGAGAAATAAACACAATTTTTTCAATCGCAAAACAAAAGGACAGATGAAGACGAGAACAATCACGCTGATGCTCCTGCTCCTCTCCACGCTCACATCGTGGGCCGATGATGAGACACAGCGTCTTGTTGTTTGGCAAAAGAGCGGGCAGAAGGTCTTTTTCAACCTGACCGAGGAGCCTGAGACCACCTTTGAGGGTGGCAATCTGGTTATCCGCACCAGCCGCACTACGGTCAGCTACCCGCTGACCAACGTACTGCGCTACACCTATGAGGGCGGTACCATCACCGACGTGGGTGAAGCCAAGGTGCACCCTGGCGAGATGCGCTTTCTTCAGAACGACGACACGATGGCTTTCGACGGGCTGCCCGAGGGCATGCGCCTCGATGTCTATACCCTCGACGGACTGAAGGTCAAGACTGTGCAGGCCCAGAGTGGGCAGCGTACGGTAATCTCTCTTGCCGACCAACCGGCCGGCACTTACATTGTCAAGGCAGGCGATGCAACCTTTAAATTCCTGAAGCGATGAAGACTCTACATTATATATATAGTGGCGCCGTCAGGAACTGGAAGTTGCTCCTGCTCTTTATAATGGTCAATTGTCAATGGTCAATTGTCAATCAGGTTTCTGCGCAGGACGCATTCTACATCTACCGCAACGACGGCGACTTCAACGGATTCTTCTTCGACGAAGTGCTGAGGATGGGCTATTCCCGTATTGACCTCGACTCCATTGAGCACGACGTCTATGTGGTGCAGGAGATAGAGCTGGCCGACACCACCTACCGCATACCCCTGGCCGTCATCGACAGCATCGGCTTCCAGCAGCCGGAGATTAAGATGAACCCTAGGCTCACGATTCTCAACGGCAGCGAACTGGAGACTTATCTTAAATGGACAAACAACGATAATGGCACCATGTCCTTTAATCGGCTTCCCGCCAACCTCAAGCCGAAGGTGGGCGACGTACTCGTAGGCTACGACGATGATAGCGACAAAGCCTGGAAACTCTATGGCAGCGGCTTCGGAGGCGTGGTGGAGAGCGTTGAGGACCTTGACGAATACTCTGGGCCGACAACGAGGGTATTCTGCCGCGCCATCGAAAATATGGGCGAGGTGTTCGAGCAGTTTATCACCGTGGAGAAGCTGACCGTTGACCGGCAGGGCAATATGAGCCGCCGTCTGGCCGGAGTGAAGCCCGACGGCAAGAACTACCCGGAGGCCTCAGGCTCAGCAGAAGTTAACCTAATCGACTTCACCGCCAATCTGACGCGCGAGTGGCACCCTAGCGAAGGCTCCAACATCAACCTCTCGGCGGAGGTGGGCGTCAAGTTCCGCGTACGCGTCACCTACGACATAGGCTGGACCAAGATGTTCGTCAAGCTCACCCGCGACCTCATTATTGACGCCAAGCCCTCGCTGGGCATGGCTGTGTCGAGCAGCTTCAACGTTGATGTCAGCGACCTCATCCCCCTGCCCCGAATAATCTTCCCCGCCACATGCCCCATCTTCGAGACCGAGCCCTTGCCCACATGGTTCATCCGCGGCGAGGGCAAGGTGGAGGCCAACCTCAACTTCCCCAAGGTGCACCTGGGCCTGGGCGAGGACATCATCATCGACACACGGCGCCTCTTCCCCATCGACTACGACCTCTACTGGGTGCCCGAGGAGAACAAGGGCAATGACCAGGTGATAGACATCGGCTCCACCAACGTAGTCTTCTCCGGCTACCTGCAGACGGGCATCAAGTTCTCGGCCAACGTTTATACCGCCAGCTGGTACAAGAAACTGCTCACCGGCGACATCAGCCTCGACCTCTACGCTGGCCCCAAAGTCAAAGCAAGTCTGGAGTTCAAAACCGACTGGCTCAACGAGCCCAGCTCCACGTACTATTGGCTCCGCGACCAGGTGCTCACCGCCAGCTGGCTCTCGCTGGACCTTGAGGCCTCGGCCAGCGCCGCCGTGCTGTGGAAAGACCCCGATCGGAAGACCTTCTTCTCAAAGAACTGGTCATTCTTCTGCGACACCCTGCGCCAGGTGCCAAGGATAGAGTCGATTGACGTGGAGGTGAAGAACGGCAAGGCCAAGTTTACCGTCAACACCAAGCGAGACCTCGTACCCGCCCACGACGTGCTGTACGTCGATCTCTACCGAGACGACAAGAAGGTAAAGACCGTGGAGGTAGGCCCCTACAAACGCGACGGCGCGCCCTTCACCACCACCATCTCCACCGACGGCATGCTGGGCGGCAAATACACAGCCGTGGTCTGCGTCTCGTGGGGAAGCTTCGGTACATATCCCACCAGTGTACGGACAGGATTCCAAATCCCATACACCATAGAAGTCAACAAAAACAATCTCCACTTCGCCAACTCCGGCGCAGGGCTTGTGCAGAGAGTGCGCTTTACTACCAACGCCCCCAAGGAGGAAATAGGAGTTTGGAACGAAAGCAATTTCCCCGTCGATTTTGAGATAAAGACCATCAGCGAGAGCGCCGGCGAATACGAGGCAGTGTTCACCAGCAAGACCCACTACGACCTCTTCCCCCTTGAGGCCGAGCTGGTGCTGTACGCAGGAGACTATTATCCCGCGCGTGATACAATAACCTGCACGCAGGACGCCACCCTCGGGAATATGGTGACAACCACAGCTCATGCCTGGTTTGAGGACAGCAAAGGTGAACGGCACAGCAGCGGATCGACCTTAGGGGTTAATTTTCCTAATGAACCCACCGTACCCCTGACACTGACAAGAGACGCAAGCGGCAACGTCACAGTCACCGGCGTCCTGACAGAGGAGAAGGATGGCTACACACGCACCACAAACATCAGCATTATCCTTGTGCCTTACCATAGCGAGGAAAGCGGTGCCCGCTATACCCCTAAGAGCGGAACCCTCTATACTCGCACACGCCGTAGTGATTCTGAATATGTTACCTTCACAGCCAACCTTGTTCCCATATACTACGGGGAAGAGGGCTCAAGTATTTCGAATAATGGCTACTCCAGTTGGGGCTTAGACGATCTTTCATGTTTCACTGAGCGCGACAAGCTGTTATGGCATTGGTATTTCGATCTGGAGGGTGCGAACTACCATTACCATCACATATATGGCTATAGTGATAAAAGCGAGAACTACACCCAGCAGCCGGGACAGAAATCCTTTTGCATCATAAAAATTACATATCCCAAATAATCCCGAGGGGCAGCAGCACGCCGCCTCCCTCTCTCCACAACACAGCGCGGAGGGCCTTAGCTGGGCCCTCCGCGCTAATTTTTTAGTTACCATTTCGCAGGCAAAGATGGTAATATTTTTTATATAAATGAATAGCACCAGAAAAACAAAGCGAAAATCCGATTTCTTAAAGAGAGAAGCCAAAATCTAAATGCGAGGAAGTCAAATCTAAGTGCGAGGAAATCAAATCTAAGCGCGAGGAGCCGTGTTTTTACTGCGCAGAGCCGAAATTTTATCGCGAGGAGCTGAGAAAATTCAACTTAAATTTTAAATAAATCAAGTTGAATTATAAAAAAATCAAGTTAAATTATAAAAAAATCAAGTTAAATTATTTTTAATTCAACTTAAATTATTACATTTGCTCAGAGATAAATCTCGGCTCCTCGGATTTAGAATGGGGCTGCACGGAGTTAAATTTCGTTTGCACGGAGTTAAATTTCATTTGCACGGAGTTAAATTTCATTTACACGGAGTTACAATTCTCTTGCACGGAGTTACAATTCTCTTGCACGGAGTTAAATTTCGTTTGCATGGAGTTACAATTCTCTTGCACGGAGTTACAATTTTCTTGCATGGAATTAGGGTGCCTGGGCACGCCATTAAAACTGCCGACCACAGTCTAAGCTCTGACGAGGTGACAGATAATCAAATTTGATACAATTAACTATCAAAAATATACTGCATTATGGAATTGAAGTGTTACTTAGTTCACAACAAGCTGCTGAACAGCAAGGGCAGCGAGAAGGTTTTTCCGAAGGTGGCCAACTACAAGCCGCTGGACGGCGACGATTTTATTGACAAGGTGGCTGAGAGCCAGCATCTTGGGCGCGCGGTTATCTGCGGTGTGCTGGCGGCTGTGGCCGAGGAGCTGGTGACCTGGATTGGCAACGGCCATGCGGTGACCATTGAGAACCTGGGCACTTTCAGCGTGGGCATGAAGGGCGACGTGGAGCCCGACAACCGCGGGGTGCTGCAGCTGAAGGACGCCAAGGTGTCGAAGGTGAATTTCATTCCCAGCACGCGGCTGAAGAATAAGCTCTCGAAGGTGAAGTTCACGCTTATCAACCACAATGTCAACGTGGTGACTCGGCCCGCCGACGATGAGCTGATGGATGCCGCCCGCCGCGTCACCAATGAGTACGGCTATTTTGTCCGCGCGGACTTTGCCGAAGCCGCAGGAATCAGCTATAACTACGCCGGCAAGGCTCTCAAGCGCCTGGCCGGCGAGGGCAGGCTGACTGACGACGGCAGCGGGCACTACAGGGTGGCAGAATGATACTTGCAATGTTTTTTTCGCTGCCTTATATATAAAATAAGGTACATGACACTCGTTATTCGGAATTGTTTTTGTAATTTTGCAGACTAATAAATAACTGATAATTTCAAATTAACAAAAAGTATTGAATTTTGCATCATGAGCAAAAATAAATTCACCGAATATAAGGGGCTCAACCTGCCGGATATCAACCGCGAGGTGCTGGCCCAGTGGATGAAGGAGGACCTCTTTGGCGCCAGCCTCAGGCAGAGCGAGGGCAAGCCCACGTTCGTGTTCTTTGAGGGCCCTCCCTCGGCCAACGGCCACCCGGGTATCCACCATGTGCTGGCCCGCACCATCAAGGACACGGTGTGCCGCTATAAGAGCATGAAGGGCTACCACGTGCCACGCAAGGCGGGATGGGACACCCACGGACTGCCCGTGGAGCTGAGCGTGGAGAAAACCCTTGGCATCAGCAAGGAGGACATCGGCAAGAAGATTTCGGTTGACGACTACAACAACCAGTGCCGCGCCGACGTGATGAAATATACCGCCGAGTGGCGCAAGCTCAGCGAGGAGATGGGCTACTGGGTGGATTTGGACCATCCTTACGTTACCTACGAGAACTCTTACATCGAGTCGCTGTGGTGGCTCTTGCAGCAGCTCTACAAGAAGGGGCTGCTCTATAAGGGCTACACCATCCAGCCCTACAGCCCCGCCGCCGGCACCGGCCTCTCCAGCCATGAGCTGAACCAGCCGGGCTGCTACCGCGACGTGAAGGACACCACGGTGACGGCGCAGTTCAGGGTGAAGGAAGCTCCCTCCATCTCTCAGCCCCTCTCTGACTCCCCCCTCAAGGGGGAGGACTCTGGCGCCAGGACTCCCCTCCTTTTGGGAGGGGTTGGGGGTAGGCTCCCAATCTATATCCTGGCGTGGACTACCACCCCGTGGACCCTGCCCAGCAACACGGCGCTCTGCGTGGGCCCGAAGATTGACTACGTGGCCGTCAGGGGCAAGAACCCCTACACGGGCGAGGAGGCCATCTACATTGTGGCCAAGGCCCGCAAGGATGTCTATTTCCCCGAGCCTAAGGAGGAGGGCGACTACAAGCCCGAGATTGTGGGCGAATGGAAGGGCAGCGAGCTGGTGGGACTGCACTATGAGCAGCTCTTCCCGTGGGTGAAGCCCTGCGCCCTGGAGGACGGCCGCGCCGTTGACAAGAGCGCCGATGCCTTCCGCGTAATCCCCGGCGACTACGTGACCACCGAGGACGGTACGGGCATCGTACACATAGCGCCCACCTTTGGTGCCGACGATGCCAAGGTGGCCAAGGATGCCGGCATACCCTCGCTGTTCATTATCGACAAGGCCGGCGACACCCGCCCGATGGTGGACTTCACCGGCAAATACTTTGTCAAGGAGGACATGGATGCCGACTTCATGGAGACCTGCGTCAACGACAGCTACTGGCACCACGCGGGCGACTTCGTGAAGAATGCCTACGACCCCAAGTATGCCGACCTCGACGAAAAGGCCCTGCAGAAAACCGAGGACCTCAACATAGTGCTGTGCATGGAGATGAAGCAGGAGGGCACAGCCTTCCGCATTGAGAAGCACGTACACAACTACCCCCACTGCTGGCGCACCGACAAGCCTGTACTCTACTATCCGCTCGACAGCTGGTTTATCCGCTCCACGGCCATGAAGGAGCGCATGATGGAACTCAACAGGACCATCCTGTGGAAACCCGACTCGACGGGCACCGGCCGCTTCGGCAAATGGCTGGAGAACCTCAACGACTGGAACCTCAGCCGCTCGCGCTACTGGGGCACGCCGCTGCCCATCTGGCGCAACCGCGACACCCGCGAGGAGATTTGCATCGGCAGCATCCAGGAGCTCTACAACGAGATTGAGAAGAGCGTCAAGGCCGGCCTCATGCAGAGCAACCCCCTGAAGGACAAGGGCTTCGTGCCCGGCGACTATAGCCAGGAGAACTATCACAAGATTGACCTGCACCGCCCCTACGTGGACCAGATTGTACTCTGCAGCCCCACCGGCCAGCCGATGAAGAGGGAGCTCGACCTTATCGACGTATGGTTTGACAGCGGCGCCATGCCCTACGCACAGATTCACTACCCCTTTGAGAATAAGGATGCCCTCGACCGGGGACTCTGCTACCCCGCCGACTTCATTGCCGAGGGCGTTGACCAGACGCGCGGATGGTTCTTCACCCTCCACGCCATAGCCACCATGGTGTTTGACAGCGTGGCCTACAAGGCCGTCATCTCCAACGGACTGGTGCTCGACAAGAACGGCAACAAGATGTCGAAGCGCCTGGGCAATGCCGTGGACCCCTTTGAGGCTATCAGCAAGTATGGCAGCGACCCCCTCAGATGGTATATGATTACCAACTCGCAGCCCTGGGACAACCTCCGCTTCGACGAGAAGGGCGTGCAGGAGACGGCCCGCGGCCTCTTCAGCAAGCTATACCAGACCTACAGCTTCTTCGCCATGTATGCCAACGTGGACGGATTTGACAGTTCGAAAGTCCGGGAGTTCGAAAATCCAAATGTTGTGGCCAGCGGCCAGAACATCGACCGCTGGATAGTCTCAGCCCTCAACACCCTGGTCAAGAAGGTAACCGCCTGCTACGAGGACTACGACCTGACCACCGCCGGCCGCCTGATAGAGGCCTTTGTCATTGACGACCTCTCCAACTGGTATGTGCGCCTCAACCGCAAGCGCTTCTGGCGCAGCGGCCTTGACGACGACAAGCTCAGCGCCTACCGCTCGCTCTACACCTGCCTTGAAACCGTGGCACGCCTGATGGCTCCGCTGGCGCCCTTCTACTCCGACAAACTATACCGCGACCTCTGCGGCCAGGAGCAGAGCGTACACCTGCAGGCCTACCCCGAGGCCGACGAGAGCCTGATAGACGAGGCCCTGGAGGCACAGATGCTCAAGGCGCAGAAGATTGTGTCGATGGGCCTGTCGCTCCGCAAGAAGGAGAAAATCATCGTGCGCCAGCCCCTGCAGTGCATCATGATACCCGTAAGCAGCGAGGCCGAGCAGCAAAGCATCGACGAGCTGAGCCCCATCATCACCAGCGAGCTCAACGTCAAGGAGATACGCTACGTGGCCGGCATCAACCTGGTCAAGACCGTCAAGTGCAACTTCCGCGTGATGGGCAAGAAGCTCGGCAAGCTGATGGGCCCCGCCTCCAAGGCCGTGAGCGCCCTCAGCCAGCAGCAGATTGGCCAGCTGGAGGCCGACGGCAGACTGCCGATTGAGGTGGAAGGCCAAAGCGTGGTGGTGGAACGTGACGACGTGGAGATATTCAATCAGGACATCCCCGGATGGAGCGTAACCAATGAGGGCACCCTGACCGTGGCCCTCGACCTCACCGTGACCGACGAGCTCCGCAAGGAGGGCATGGCCCGCGAGGTGGTGAAGCGCATCCAGACCTACCGCAAGGAGCAGGGATTTGAAATTACCGACCACATCAGCATCACCCTGGAGGACAACAGCGAGGTGCGCGACGCCGTGGAGGCCCACCGCGACTTCATCCTGACCCAGGTGCTGTGCGACAAACTGACCTTCGCCCCGCAGCTGGAGGCCGACAAACTGGACTTTGAGGACTTTGTGCTCAATGCCAAAATAGAGAAAATATAAAACAAACGGTTATAGAACAACGTTTCGACCATGCCTAAAGGAGAAGCAAAGCCGGCTTTGATTATCCTGAGGCGGATAGACTAACCATTAATCAATATCATTATGGCAGAGAAAAAACGCTACAGCGACGAAGAACTCCAGGAGTTTAAGGAGATTATTCTTCAGAAATTGGAAGTGGCTCGCGCCGACTACGATCAGATTCTTGCAGCGCTTACCCACCGAGATGCTAACACCGTTGACGACACCTCACCCACCTACAAGGTGATGGAGGAAGGCTATTCCACGCAGAGCAAAGAGGAGCTCAACACCCTCGCTGCCCGTCAGAAAAAGTTTATCGACAACCTGCAGAACGCGCTCATCAGGATTGAGAATAAGACCTACGGCATCTGCCGCGTAACCGGCAAGCTCATACCCAAGGAGCGCCTGCGCGCCGTACCCCACGCCACCCTCAGCATCGAGGCCAAACAGATGAAGAACCGCAAAGACTAATCATCACCGATGACCATAAGCACAGCAACAAAGAAGAAGCTGGCGGCCCTGGCCGTTGTGTTGCTTATTCTGTGCATTGACCAATGGCTGAAGGTGTGGGTCAAGACCACCCTGTGTCCGGGCGAAAGCATCCGTCTGGCCGACTGGGCCTACATAGCCTTTGTGGAAAACAAAGGCATGGCCTTCGGCATGCAGTTCATCGGCACACTGATGCTAGCCACCTTCCGCCTGGTGGCCGTAGGCCTGCTGGCGTGGATGCTGTGGCGCATCACCAGCACCAACCGCGTCAAGTGGGGCTTTGTACTGCTACTCTCGATGGTGATGGCCGGAGCCATGGGCAACATTATAGATAATGTGTTCTACGGCCTCATCTTCTCCGACAGCAACGGCCTGACGCCAGCCACCCTTGTGCCACTGGGCCATGGCTACGGCAGCCTGATGGAGGGCCGCGTGGTAGATATGTTCTACTTCCCCATCATCAGCACCGAGTGGCCCCAATGGGTACCCATAGTGGGCGGCGACCACTTCACGTTCTTCAGCCCCATCTTCAACTTCGCCGATGCAGCCATCACCACAGGAGGTGCACTGCTCGTCATCTGCTACTATAAGACCCTCAACCAACTGCTCACTCGCAAGAAGACAGACATCGACTAAACCCATGCGCCATCTGCTCTACATATCAGTCGTTATCCTATTGGCGGCCTGCAAGGTCGGCAAGCCGAGCGGCATTTTGAGCGAGAGCAAGATGGAGAGAATACTCTACGAGTACCACCTGGCCCTGGCAACGGCCAAAGGCACCGACAGCGCCGAAATAAAAGGCCGCGCCTACGTGCTGGCATGCCTGCGCCACAACGGGGTGAGCGAGGCAGAGTTTGACAGCTCGCTCGTATGGTACTACCAGCACATGGAGGTGCTGCAGAAAGTCTATAAGCGCATCGGCGAGCGCCTGCACGCCGAACTGGGCGACGTCGACCAGGCCGACAACGACGTCAACCGCTACTCAGCCCTTTCCGCTACGGGCGACACGGCCAATGTTTGGAACGGCCACAATTATTACCTGCTCAGCGGCAACGGCTTCAACAATCGTATAACCTTTGAGGTCCAGGGCGACACCACCTTTAAGCCCAACGACCAGATTATGCTCAACTTCCGCGCACAGTATGTGCAGAAGGAGGGCACACGTCATGCCGTGGCCGCACTGGCAGTGCAGTATGAAGGCGACAGCGTGTCCCACACCGAGCGCCATGTCTATGGCAGCGGCGACATATCCCTCACCGTAGAGTCCATCAACCGCCCCATCAAGCGCGTCTATGGCTACATATATATGATTAGCGAGTGGAACATCAATCCCCGACTGCTCTTCATATTCAGCCCCTCCCTCGTAAGAATGCACAGGGAGGTGAAGGCCGAGACACCCGCCCCGCTCCCCCGAGGGGAGGGCAAGAACCAAACCTCCACCGACACCGCAGCAACCACACCACTGCCTGCCGGAGAAGGACTGGGGGCAGGGTCTTCGCTCGACCCCTCGCAGATACACTCGCGCCCCATGCCCAAGGCAGCTAAGAGCATGATGCCGAAAAGATAACAACCACAAACAAATAAACTCCACACCACAATGAAATCCAATCTCAAGAAAGTGCTCGTGCTTGGCAGCGGCGCACTCAAAATCGGCCAGGCCGGCGAGTTCGACTACTCTGGCTCGCAGGCTCTCAAGGCCCTCCGCGAAGAGGGTATCAGCTCCGTGCTCATCAATCCTAACGTGGCAACCATCCAGACCAGCGAAGGCATTGCCGACAAGGTCTATTTCCTGCCCGTCAACACCCACTTCGTTACCGAGGTAATCCGGAAGGAACGCCCCGACGGCATACTGCTGGCCTTTGGCGGACAAACCGCCCTCAACTGCGGCACCGAGCTCTATCAGAGCGGAGTGCTCAAGGAGTACGGTGTTGAAGTGCTCGGCACCGGCGTTGAGGCCATCATGGACACCGAGGACCGCGACCGATTTGTCAAGCGACTCAATGAGGCCGGCCTCAAAGTGCCTGTCAGCCAAGCCTGCGAAACAATGGACGAGGCCCTGGCAGCCGCGCGCCGCATCGGCTACCCCATCATGATTCGCTCGGCCTACGCACTGGGCGGACTGGGCAGCGGCGTGTGCCCCGACGAGCAGACCTTCCGCGAGATAGCAGAGAGCGCCTTTACCTTTGCACCGCAGGTGCTGGTAGAGGAGTGCCTCAAGGGTTGGAAGGAGATCGAGTTTGAGGTTATCCGCGACAGCAACGACCACTGCTTCACCGTAGCCTCGATGGAGAATTTCGACCCCCTCGGCATCCACACCGGCGAGAGTATCGTTGTAGCCCCTACCTGCTCGCTTACCGACGGGCAGGTCAAGTACCTGCAAGACCTCGCCATCAAGTGCGTACGCCATCTTAACATTGTGGGAGAGTGCAACATACAGTACGCCTTCAACGCCGAGACCAATGACTACCGCATCATAGAAATCAATGCCCGCCTCTCGCGCAGCTCTGCCCTCGCCAGCAAGGCCACCGGCTATCCCCTGGCGTTTGTGGCTGCCAAGATTGCGCTGGGCTACACCCTCGACCAGATAGGCGAGATGGGCACCACCAACTCCGCCTATGTGGCTCCCTCGCTCGACTATCTCATCTGCAAGATTCCCCGCTGGGACCTCACCAAGTTTCAGGGCGTCAGCCGCAAGATTGGCTCCAGCATGAAGTCGGTGGGCGAGATTATGAGCATCGGCCGCAGCTTTGAAGAAGTAATCCAGAAAGGCTTGCGCATGATTGGCCAGGGTATGCACGGATTTGTGGGCAACCGCCATATGCACTTTGACAACCTCGACGACGAGCTGGCCAACCCCACCGACCTCCGCATCTTCGCCATCGCACAGGCGCTGGAGGAAGGATACACTATCGACCGCATCTACCAGCTCACCAAGATAGACCCCTGGTTCATCGAGCGGATGAAGAACATCGTTGACTGGGAGCACAAACTGCAAGCCTACAACAGCCTTGACGAAATCGATGCCGCCACTATGCAGCAAGCCAAGGCCCTTGGTTTCAGCGACTTCCAGATAGCACGCTTTGTGCTTGGCAACAACGGCCCCGTGGGCGAGAAGGACAACCTCGCCGTGCGCAGCCGTCGCAAGCAGCTCGGCGTTGAGCCCGCCATCAAGCGCATACCCACCGTGGCCAACGAGCATCCCGACCTTACCAACTACCTCTACGTCACCTACGCCACACAGGGCCACGACGTCAACTACTTCAAGAACGAGAAGTCTGTGGTTGTGCTCGGCTCGGGAGCCTACCGCATCGGCAGCAGCGTAGAGTTTGACTGGTGTTCCGTCAATGCCGTGCAGACAGCACGTAAGCTCGGCTACAAAAGCATCATGATCAACTACAATCCCGAGACCGTCTCCACCGACTACGATATGTGCGACCGCCTCTACTTCGACGAACTCACCTTTGAGCGCGTGCTCGACGTCATTGAGCTTGAGCAGCCGCGCGGCGTCATCGTCAGCGTCGGTGGTCAGATACCCAACAACCTCGCCATGAAGCTACACCGCCAGTCGGTGCCTATCCTTGGCACATCGCCCGTCAGCATCGACCGCGCCGAGAACCGCAACAAGTTCTCTGCCATGCTCGACCAGCTCGGCATCGACCAGCCCCGATGGAGTGCCCTTACCTCCGTTGATGATATCAAGAAGTTTGTTGACGAAGTAGGCTACCCCGTGCTTGTGCGGCCCAGCTATGTGCTCAGCGGCGCTGCCATGAATGTATGCCACACCGACGAGCAGCTGCGCCGCTGCCTTGAGCTGGCCGCCGAGGTCAGCCAGGACTACCCCGTGGTGGTTAGCCAGTTTATGCAGGAGACTAAAGAGATTGAGTTCGACGCCGTAGCCGACCACGGCGAGATAGTGGAGTACGCCATCAGCGAACATATCGAGTACGCCGGCGTACACTCCGGCGACGCCACCATGGTGTTTCCCGCACAGCAAATCTACTTCTCCACAGCACGCCAGATCAAGAAGATAAGCCGCGCCATAGCCAAGGAACTCAATATCAGCGGACCCTTCAACATACAATACCTTGCCAAGAACGGCAGCGTCAAGGTCATCGAGTGTAATCTCCGCTCCAGCCGCTCCTTCCCCTTCGTCAGCAAGGTGCTTAAGCGCAACTTTATCGACACCGCCACCCGCATCATGCTTGATGCTCCCTACCAGCGGCCTGACAAATCGGCCTTCGATATCGACCGCATCGGCGTCAAGGCCAGCCAGTTCAGCTTTGCCCGCCTGCAGAATGCCGACCCCATCCTGGGCGTTGACATGAGCTCCACCGGCGAGGTAGGCTGCATGGCCGACGACTACAGCGAGGCATTGCTGCTCGCCATGCTCGCCACCGGCTATAAAGTGCCCTCCAAGGACAAGGCCGTCATGATATCCTCCGGCGAGGCCAAGTCAAAGGTTGAGCTGCTTGATGCCGCACGCCTGCTCTACAAGAGCGGCTACGCCATCTACGCATCAGCCGGCACCGCCAAGTTCCTACGCGACAACGGCATCGAGGCCACCGCCACACTATGGCCCGACGAGGATAGCCAGAGCCCCCTCAACGTGCTCACCCTCATCGCCCAGCACCGCTTCGACCTCATCATCAACATTCCCAAGAACCATACCAACCGCGAGCTCACCAACGGCTACCGCATTCGCCGAGCAGCCATTGACCACAACACCCCGCTCATCACCAACGCACGCCTCGCATCAGCATTCATCAATGCCTTCTGCACCGTGCCCCTGAGCGAAGTGCACATCAAAAGTTGGCAGGAGTTTGAATGATTACCTGCGCCTTATTATTAAATAATGTACGCGCGAGAAGGAACTTGAGAAATAATGATTTCTTCAGGTCCGACATTGGATACTGAAAGAAATTGCCAGAAATTCCTGAAATAATTTCTGGCAATTTTTCAGTATATGCCGCTAGACCCGGCGCCGCAAGTGGCCCGTTTTGCAACGTGGGAGGGCTGTTTTTGCCATGTGGCGTTTACTTTTGGGGCGGCAAAGGGTACATTTCGGCT
>OCTW013415990.1_pt1 | contig 21925 bp, 17 predicted proteins | sample 1539671 | NCBI WGS metagenome assembly OCTW01 (sample SAMN02144230, study PRJEB22623) | gut metagenome | biome: sheep rumen | host: Ovis aries | place: New Zealand
TACCCAGAAGACCGTTGACGGTCCTTCCAAGAAGGATTGGCGCGGTGGCCGCGGTATCCTCGAGAACATCATCCCGTCCTCCACGGGTGCTGCCAAGGCTGTTGGCAAAGTTCTCCCCGAACTGAACGGCAAACTGACCGGTATGTCCCTGCGTGTTCCCACCAGCGATGTGTCCTTCGTTGACCTGACCTGCGAACTGAACAAGGCCGCTACCTATGACGAGATCTGCGCTGCCATGAAGGCTGCCTCCGAAGGCGAACTCAAAGGCGTTCTCGGTTACACCGACGAGGCTGTTGTCTCCACCGACTTCCGCAACGACGCCCGCACGTCCATCTTCGATGTGAAGGCCGGTATCCAGCTCGATCCTACCTTCGTCAAGGTTTGCGCCTGGTACGACAACGAGTGGGGTTACTCCAACAAAGTGCTCGAGATGGCCAAAGTCATCATGAAGTAATCTTTACTGACATTCCCTTAAAAGGAGCTGGCTCAAAGAGTCGGCTCCTTTTTTTGTGTCAGAAGGCATCGGACAGGGTTAAACACCTGTGAAGGGATTAGTATTCCCTGGCGCCAAAGATGGCGGTACCGACGCGGATAAGGGTGGCGCCATACTCCAGGGCAATGCGCCAATCGCCAGACATTCCGATGGAGAGCTCACGGAACGTCGCGAAAAGGGACTGAGGAGCAGGGGTCTCAAGGGACTGAGGAGCGGAGGATTGAAGGGCGGCCAAGCGGGCGCGAATCGTGCGGAACAGCCGGCTGATCCGTTCAAAATCGCTCCGGATTACCGCTTCATCCTCCGTGTTCGTTGCCATTCCCATCAACCCGCAAAACCGGATATGATGCCATTGGGTCGCCGCATCCAGAATGGCGGTAATTTCCTCTTCCGTGAGGCCATGCTTGGTTTCCTCCGCGCCCAGGTGGAGTTCCAGGAGGACGGAAATGATCCGGTTATTGGTAGCGCCCCATTGCTGAATGGCATCCAGAAGGTGGATGGAATCCACCGACTGAACCATCGCGGCATATGGCAGGACCAGCTTGAGTTTATTGGTCTGGAGGTGACCGATGAAATGCCATTCTACATCGGACGGCATCTGCGGGACCTTGGCAGCAAACTCCTGCGGCCGGTTCTCACCGAACAGCCGCTGCCCGGCCTCATAGGCTTCCTGAAGGGCCGGTATCGGGTGGAACTTGGACACGGCCACCAGCCGCACCCCCTCCGGGAGCACCGCCCGTATTGCGGACAGCCGCCCTGAAATCGTATGTTCGTTCAAATCCATTATACGAAAGTAAGCATTTTCTGACAATAATGCAATTGCCGCGCATTTCGCCACAAATGTATGAATCTTTTGAAAATGAAAGAATCTTTCTTTTCTGTTATCCGCGAACCCATTACCTTTGACGAAAACAAAAACAATGAGAAGAATAGACATAAACCCAGCCGAATACCCCCAACAGGCCTATTATCATTTCTCGACCGACCATCTTGAAAAAAGAAGGCTGTTTTCCGACAGGAAGGACTTCATTTATGCTGTCAACTCACTAGCCATCCTTCTTCCTTCGGAGAGCGTCCAAATCATCGCCTATTGCCTGATGGATAATCACATCCATCTTCTGTTATTGGGGGTTTTATCCGACTGCCTGACCTATGTTGACACAGTTTTACACCGTCTTTCCCTTCAACTCAAATCCGGGATCTGTCAGACAAACCACATGGAAATCACACCCATTAAGGGTGTTATCCATTTGAGAAACGAAATATGCTATATCCATCGGAACCCGTACAAGGCAAGGATTGCATCACCACAGTCCTATCCATGGAGTTCAGCATGTCTTTACTTCTGCCCTTTTTTCGAGAAAGGTGAACCCATTGGGAACCTGGGTAAAAGGGACCAAAGGGCCCTGTTCCACACAGGCCTAACAATTAAGCCCGATCTGATGCATAGGGATGGTCTGATTCTTCCTACATCATTTGTATCCCTGACTCTCGGACAAAAAGCGTTTGACAACAGTGTTCAGTACTTCGACATCCTCCGGCGCTACAATTTGGAGGCAGAAGTGGCCGAGAATCACGGTGTTCACGAGTCCATAACCTTTTCTGACAAGGAGATGGAACAAAAAATCTCCATCATCTTACAGAACGAATACCATGTTAAGGACTTACATCAGCTGGATAGAAAAGATTTATTAATGCTTGCACGCAAATTATCCTCCCGCTTTGGCGTAAGGGAGAAGCAGTTAGTACGTCTTTTGGGACTGGAGTCCAGCATCCTCCAAAAAATTCTTTAAGGGGTATGAACATCGCTATATCACAAGTTATTGATATTTAAATAGTTACATCAAACTATGGTTCATACCCCTCTCCTTAAGTCGGGGGTTATGAACGCCCCGTTCTATAACTAATTAACTATCAATACCTTACAAATCAACGTGTTCATACCCCACCCCATCACTTAATCTAGACGCAAAAATACAGGCGGGGGTCGCCGGTGCCGCCCTGGCCCGCGACGGAAAGGCTGGGGCAGCAGCCCTGGTCTGCGACAAGCAAGGCTGGGAATGGTGTAGCGAGTGGCGGATAGGCAATAAAAAAAAGGCGTTGGTTAACGTCTTTTTTTCATTTGTTCCTGCTGCATCTTCTGGGCCTGTTCCAGACGCTGCTGCCATTTGCTCTTCGGCAGCGGCTTTCCGGCAGAGGCCTTCAGCTTGGCCATGATTTCTTCCGGATGAACAAACCACTTCTTGATAACCCAGGTTTCCAGCATCGTAATCAGGTTGGAAAGCAGATAGTAGTAGCTCAAACCGGCGGAGAGGCTGTTGCAGATAAAGAACATCATGACAGGCATCATCCACACGCTCATGAACTTCATGCCCGCCATATTCGGATCGCTGGACATCTGCGCGGAATTCATCTTCGAGTAGAAGAACATGGACACCGCCATGAGCAGCGCGAACAGCGAAAGATGGTCACCGATAAGCGGAATGCGGGATCCGAAATCAATGAAGGAATCGTACGCGCTCAGGTCATCGGCCCACAGGAAAGACTGCTGACGCAGCTCGATGGAAGCCGGGAAGAAACGGAACATCGCCCACAGGATCGGGAACTGCAGCAACATCGGCAGGCAGCCACCCATCGGGCTGATACCCGCCCGCTTGTATAGCTCCATCTGCGCCTGCTGCTTTTTCATCGCATCCTCCTGCTTGGGGTACTTCTCGTTCAGCTTGTCGATTTCCGGCTTGATGGCCTGCATCTTGGCCGACGAAGAGTACGACTTAAAGGTTAACGGCGACACCACGATCTTGATGAAAATGGTCATCAACAAGATGATGATACCGAAGTTGGCAATGTACCTGTGCAGGAAGTCGAAAAGCGGGATGATGACAAACCGCGTGAACCAGCCCACGAGCCAGCCGCCCAGCGGGATGGTCTTCTCATACTTTTGTCCGTAAGACTGCAGCGTCCGATAATGGTTCGGGCCGAAATAGAATTCGAAGGGAATCACCTGGTCGACGCCGCTCTTGAACTCGGCACGCATCTTGGCCTCGCAAGCCATCAGGTTGTGGTCCGGATCGTCATCGGGCAGGAAGTCCACGGAGAGGTCTCCGGAGGTAAACTCCTGCGGTGCCCGGACGATGGCCGAGAAGAACTGTTGGTGGAAGGAGAACCAGGCAATCTTGTTGTCGATCCGCTTGGATGCACTCCTCCCCCGTCCGATTTCAGACGGTTTCTTGTCGCCGGTGAAGTAGTAATCGAGTTTGGAATACTGGACCTCGTTCTTGTACCCCTTTTCCATCCGCGGCAGGGTCACGGAATAGTCGATATCCAGGACCGACACGTTGCGCGGAATAACAGACTGCATTCCCAGGAAGGCCACCTCGTTGCGGGCCTGATAGGAATCGGCCGGGAGGCTCCACCGCTGCTCGATGCAGCCGCCACCCGCGAACGGGAGACGCATCACCACCGACGTATCGGTCTTCGACACCAGTTGGAAAATGAAATCGGCCGTATTGATGGTTTCCCCAGTATAAAGCGAAATGCCGTAATGGCTGGCACCGGGACGGAACAGATACAGGTCCGTACTGTCGTAGTTGCGATAATCCTTGATGCGGGCGCTGTAAGGCTGGCCGCCCTGGGTCGTCAGCACCAGTTCCAATTTATCATTGGACAGGACGACGAGTTCCTGCTCGCCATGCGATGCCGCCTCCAGCAGGGAGTCCTTGTAAACGGTCCCGGGCTGACCGGCAACGGCGCCGGTGGAATCGGTCACCGTGACAGGGTGCTCGGCCGCCCACGCGGAATCGGCCGCCATCTGTTTCAACTGCTCTACACGATTGATGGAGTCCTGCTTTGCCTGGAGCGCCATCTGTTCCTTTGCCTGCTTGGAAGTATACCAACTGAAGCCAAACAGGATGGCTGCGATGAGGACAATGCCGGTAATGGTATTCTTGTTCATGGACTATTGCTCTTCTTCCTCTTTCTGCTCTGCCTGACGGATCTTGCCTTCCAGTTCTTTCAATTGCTGCTTGGCCGCGTCGATGCGTTCCTGCATCTGCTTGATGAGCGGTTCTGCATTCTTGGACTGGGCGAAGAAACCAATGTTGTTCTCGTAGGTAACGATATCCTGCTGGAGAGCCTTGTACTGATCCACCAGCAAATCTTTCTCCGATTTAGGAGCCTTGGGGGCACCAGCACGGCCACCCCGCTGCGGACGGGCGCCGAACGAAGGGAACTTGGCCTTCATCGCCTCGGCATAAGCCTTCGCAACGTTCTCCTTCTCCTTGAAGGGAACGAATCCGATCGCCTGCCAACGGGCGGCGAAATCCTGCATGGCAGCCTCGTCGGAACCTTCGAAAGCCTGGATTTCCTCAATCAGGGCACGTTTGGCCTTGAGGTTGGCATAGAACTCATTATCGGCCTTGCCTTCCTTGGCTTTGGCATCGAAGAAAGCATCACAGGCGGCGCGGAAACGCTTCCACAGCTGCTCCGACTTCTTGCGCGGAACGGCGCCGATTTCCTTCCACTCCTTCTGCAGGTCGATAAACAGGTCGGTTGTCTTCTTCCAATCCTTGCTTTCCTTCAGGGCTTCGGCCTTTTCGATGATGGCGAGTTTCTTGTCCAGATTCTCGTTCATCGAGTCCTTGTACTGGCTATAAAATTCACGTTTGCGGCCATAGAAAGCATCGCAGGCAGCGCGGAAACGGTCATAGATCTTCTGGTTGTCCTTCTTGGAGGCGAAGCCGATGCCCCGCCATTCCTTCTGGATATCTTCAATCTGCTTGGAAATGGCGTTCCACTCATTGGAGGATGCAATCTCCTGGGCAGCAAAGGCTTCCACCTTTTCGCACAGGGCCGTCTTTGCCTGCAGGTTCTCTGCGAACTTCTCCTTCTGGCCTTCGAAATAGGCCTGGTACTTCTTGTTGATGACTGCCGTGGCCGCCTTGAAACGGTCCCAGATTGCCTCGCGGAATTCCTTGGCCACGGGGCCGAACTCCTTCCACTGCTCGTGCAGTTTCTGCAATTCACGGAAGGCATCTACCACATTCTCATTTTCGGCCAGTCTTTCGGCCTCCTGGCAGAATGCCTCTTTCGCCTCCAGGTTCTTCTTGAAGTCCAGGTCACGCAGGTCGCGGTTGATCTTGACCATATCGTAGAACTTCTCTACCAGGAACTGATAGGTATCGTTCAGGTTGCGGAAATTCTGGGCGGGAACCGGGCCAATCTCGCGCCAGCGGTTCTGGATCTCGCGGAAGGCCGGGAACGAGGAACTCACATCCTCCTGGGTATCCACCAAAGCCTTCAGGTCCTCGATAACCTGCTGTTTGGCGGCGAGGTTCTCCTCGCGCTCTTTTTCCTGCTCGCGGTTATACTCCGCACGCTCTTTTTTATAGGTAAGGTAAAGCGACTTGAAACCTTCTTCAATGGCCACGAAAGGATTTACCTTCTCGGGATCTGTCACAGGCTCCGCGGCCTCGGGTGCCTCGGCGACAGCCTCCTCCACCACTTCTTCATCGGCCGAGGGCTCCTCTACGGCTCCCTCCACGCCGGCTTCGGCCTTTTCCTTGGAAAGTTTCTTGTAGAAAGCCGATTTGATGGCTTCCGCTTCCTTGGATTTCTTTAAACGATCGATGTCTTGGAGGAGTTCCTGGAAAAGGCCCGTCAGTTCAGCAAGGGTCTTCTCTGCATAGTTTACCACTGTTTTTTCCTCTTTGACTTCTGCTACATCCGGCTGTACGGTCTCGGGGACCTGCATTCCGGGGTTGACTTCTTCACTCATGACAAGTAACTGGTTTAACAAATATTATATTGTAGTTTGCAAATATAACGAAATAGTTTGATAAAAATCCTATCTTTGCAATCAAATTAAACCCTGCTTATGCGAATCGATATCCTCTCCGTCGTTCCCGAACTGCTCGAAAGCCCGCTGGGGCACTCCATCGTGGGACGCGCCATCAAGAAAGGCCTGGTGGAAATTCATGTCCACAACCTGAGGAAATACGGCATCGGCCCACGCAAAAACGTGGACGACTACAGCTATGGCGGCGATGCCGGCATGGTCATGATGGTAGAACCCGTATACCGGATGATCGAGGAGCTGAAGGCGGAACGCCATTACGACGAGGTCATTTACATGTCCCCCGACGGCGAGATTCTGGACCAGGGGATATCCAACGAATTGTCCCTCAAGGAGAACCTGATCATTCTCTGCGGGCACTACAAGGGGATCGACCACCGGATCCGCGAACACCTGGTTACCCGCGAAATCTCTGTGGGCGACTACGTGGTCAGTGGCGGGGAGATTCCGGCCGCCCTGCTGGCCGACTCCATCATCCGGCTGATTCCGGGTGCTTTGACCGATGAAACCTCCGCTTTGAGCGACAGTTTCCAGGATGGTCTTCTCTCCCCTCCCGTCTATACCCGTCCCGCCGAGTTCAACGGATGGAAGGTACCCGATGTTCTTTTGAGCGGAAATCCGAAACGCATCCAGGCCTGGCAGGACGAGCAAGCCCTCCAACGCACCCGGGAACTCCGTCCCGGATTACTGGAAAAAGACCGATAGAAATAATTCAGGGCCTGCCGAATAAGCGGGCCCTGAAGGTTAGTTAGTTGTGTTCACCTTATAAGGTTATGATTCTGGTCAGAAAGAGTGATGTGACAAAGGTAGGGATTCTTTTCGTACTTCCAAAGGTTTTTCCGAAAAAAATTAAAATGTTTTAATTAAAACTGTAAACAACCTTTACCATCACATTCGCCGGGGCCTGCGGGAAGACGCCTTCCGACACGCCGGCTTCCTTCTCTACATCGAAATACGGCCGGTAACCCCATGCATCGGAGAAATATTTCCGATTCAGCAGATTATTCACATAAGCCCCCAGTTCAAGCGAACCCTCCCCTATCGAGAAACGGTGCGATACGCCCAGGTTCATCACGAAGTAGGCCGGGATGCTTCGATCATCGTTCTGGGTATTGTCCCAATACTGTTTTCCGACGTATTTTCCGTCCAGGCGCACTTCCGTCGTCTTCAGCGAGCCCCTTCCGCGCAGGGCGAACGGACGCAGGACCACCTGGCCCATGCCCACAACGGAGGGCGACATCAGCATGGTCACCCGTCCATAATCTTCCCGGATCTGCGGCAGCGGATTCCAATCGGTCATGTTGTCATAATGCTCGCGATAGAAGGTATAATCCTTTATCTGGTTGATACTTAGCGTCAGATTTCCACCCAGGCGCAGCACCGGGGACGGCTGCCAGGCGGCGGCCAGTTCCACGCCCCTGCGCCAGGAGCGGGGCACGTTTTCCTTGATGGCATAACCCACCGGGGATAGTTTTCCGGTTTCCAGCAGCATGTCCCAGTATTCCATCAGGTACAGGTTGGCCGAAGCGCTGAACGCAGCGCTTTCATAACTGTATCCCAATTCGATATCCAACATCTTTTCCGGACGCGTATCCACCACCGCATCCGGATTCCCCGCCTTGTGTTCCAGATAGACCGATTCAATCTTGGCCTTGAGGTCATTACGACCGGGTTCGCGATGGCCCAGGGCGGCACTGCCATAGACTTTGTGCCCGGGAGCCGGCGTCCACGTCAGACCGGCACGGGGATTGAAGAAGTTCCAGACATGGTCGTAATCCGTCGGCACGAAGTCCTCGGCCGGACCGGACATTTTCAAGCCCTGGCAGCGGTACTGCAGGTCCACATAGGCCGTAAGCGATGTGAGGGGACGGTATTCCGAACGGAGGAAGACATTCACCTCGTTCCGTTTGCCGTTGTTGCGGAACCAGGAAAAACGGGAATAATCGTAATCCTTTCCCCACCGGTCGGACCAGAGCACGTTGCCGAACACGTCTCCGTTGTAGCGGGACAGGTACAGGCCGCCCGTCACATCCAGGGCGTCGCCACGATACGTCAAGGTAGAATTCAGCACGCTGTAGGAATTGTCCATCTCCTGCCGGACAATGAAATCACTCGAATAGGACGGCTGTACCCCGATTCCAAAGGTTTCCGGCATCGCATCATCCATATAATTCTCGAAATAGCCGTCACCCTTGGTGAAATTGAGCGTGGTGCTCCAGGTCAACTGGCCCGGGAACCGGTGGGTATAGTTGGCCTGCAGATGATGCTGGCAGTAGTTATCCGTCTCATTATCATAATAGAACTCATTCCCCAGCGCATCGTAGTAGGCTCCGGCGGGATTATAGGTCCGGTCCTTCTCCATCTGCTCGCGGGAGATGCCCAGCCAGGTAATTCCCGTGTGCTGCTCGCCCATGAGCCAGGTCAGGCGGAAGGAATTGTTCTCCCACATCTTCCCCACCACGGCCAGGGCCGACTGGACATCCGCTTTCGCATTGCGGATGTAGCCTTTTGTGTAGCCGCGCGAATAAGCGCCCTGCGCGTACCATCCGCCCGGAAGCAATCCGGTACTGGCCGATGCGGTGGCGATAAAGGTTCCGAACGATCCGAAGGACAGTTCCATCCGTCCGGTCGGTTCCGCACCCACCGAAGCGGTGCTCATGTTGATGCTCGCGCCGAAGGCACCCGCCCCGTTGGCCGATGTGCCCAGACCGCGCTGCACCTGCACGGAGGAAAGCAGGGAGGTCAGCGCCGGGATGTTCACCCAGAAAACCTCCTGCGACTCGGCATCGTTCAGCGTGATGCCGTTCAGGGTAACGTTGATCTGCGACCCCTTTGAGCCGCGAATCGTCAATTTGGAATAGCCCAGACCGGTTCCGCCCTCAACCGACGTCACGACAGACGGTTGCAGGTTCAGGGTCATGGGGAGAGAATTCAGCGGACTGCTGGCACGAAGATCATCCCGGTTCACCATGGTGTAGGTAACCGGGGTCGCTTTGCCGGCACGGCTGGCGGAAACAACGATGCTGTCGAGTTTCTCGACTTTTTCCTGCGCCTTCACCGAAGGCGCCAGGAGGGCGGCAGCAAGGGCTGCCAGAAAACAAAAACCTCGCATAATACTTTAATTGTTATGCAAGGGGCACGCAAATGCGTATTGAGACAGGCTTCCCTTCGGCGGTATTAACCGCATCAGGTTCCATGGGTATGATCTCAACCGGCCCACCCGGGCCAGTACCCCCGCGTTATTTGCTTATTCCAACGGATTACTCCGTCACTTGCACCTCATAGAGGCGCTTCCAGTACTTGCCGGTCAGGTACAGTTTCCCGTCGGCAGGATTACAGGCGATGCCATTCAACACATCGGTATGCGGCTCGCGAAGATGCTGGGGCAGCAGGCCGCTGCAATTCACCACCTTCTCCACGTTGCCGGTTTCCGGGTCTATCACCACCAGCATATCGGAAAGATAGACATTCGCCCATATCTTTCCGTCGATATATTCCAATTCGTTCAACAGCTTCAGCGGCCGTCCGTTCAGGCGGACCGTCAGGCTCCTGAGGGTCTTCAAGCGCCCGTCCATGAAATACAGGCGGGCCGTTCCGTCGCTGGCAATCAATTGTTTCCCGTCGGTCGTGAGTCCCCAGCCTTCGCGCGGATACTTCCATGTGCCAATCTGTTCCAGCGTGGCGGCGTCATACACAAAAGCCACCCGGTTGGTCCAAGTGAGAACATAAATCTTCCCTTCAAAGGCCACCGATCCCTCTGCGAAATACTTTTTGGGGTAATCGATGCGGAATGCGGCCGTCCCGGTAACCAGGTCCACTTCCCGGAAGGAAGATTCCCCGTACTGACCCGTGCTCTCGAAGAGTTTTCCCTCATGGAAAAAGAGACCCTGGGTATAGGATTCCGGGTCGTGCGGATACTCCTTTACCACCTCAATCCGGCACCGCTGTGCTTTCACCGGCGCCACGGCGGCAGCCTTGGTGGCGGTCGTCTGGGCTGCGGCAGTCGTTCCGCGGCCGTTCCGGCAGGAAAGGGTCGCAGCCAGCAGAGTTAACATGATCCAATGAAAGCGCATCACTATCATAAAAGCGCGCAAAGATACGCATTGCTGCGGAGATATCAAAGGTTTTTCGTACCTTTGCGGCCACAAACACAAAGGTGGGACGATCTGCCGCGCCGCTTTCGGGCGGTGAGGAAAGTCCGGACAGGAAAGGGCGCCGCGCTGCGGAAAGCGCAGATGGGAGTAATCTTATGGGTGCCGTAACAGAAAATAACCGCCGGAAACGGTAAGGGTGAAAACGTGGGGCAAGAGCCCACGACCGGTGTCAGCGATGCCGCCGGGGTACGGTCCCGGGGCCTGCAAGACCAAATATACTGGCACAAGGGGACGGCCCGTCCCCGCCAGGGGGTAGGTTGCGAAGATAAATGGCAGATTTAAAAACAGAAACCGGCTTACGGTCCCACCTTTTTTTCCAAATAGCCGATAATATCATCCATCGTCTTGAATGTCAACAGGTCTTCATTGGGGATTCGAATATTGAACCGTTCCTCAATGGATCCCAACATAGACAAAAACACGAAGGAATCGGCGCCCAGGGCGCTTTTGAAAGCTTTTGACGTATCTATTTCCTCATCCGGGAGTTCCACAAACTCGCTGATAATCTCCAGTAATTCTTTTTTTATATCCATATCAAACAATCTCCAAAGCACCCTCTGAAATGACCGTAGGCAAGCCTTTGCGCAAGATCTTACGCATCGCGTTCTTGGGATAGTCCGTAGCGGGAAGTTCCACGTATTCCAGACGCTTATAGGAAGAAAGCGTTGCGTTCAGCGCCGCCACATCGGCAGCGACCGCGCTGCGATCGGCCCGGCGCGACTCGTCCGAGATATACAGACCGGCAACGATAAACTCCTGATCGCTTTTCTCCAGGCGGGCCGGATACACGACGCACTCGTCCACGTACTCGAGACGCGTTTCGATCAGGTTTTCCAATTCTTCCGGATTCACATTCTTGCCATTCGACAAAACAATCGTATTCTTCAGGCGGCCCATCAGGAAAATACGACCGTCCGCAGCAATCCGGGCCATATCGCCGGTATGGAACCAGCCGTCCGGATCAAAGACGAGGGCCGTGGCTTCCGGGTCCTTGTAGTAACCGGAAGATACATTCCGTCCCCGCACGCAAAGTTCCCCAACGCCATTTTCATCGGGTTGATCGATCCGGGTCTCGAGGTTCGGGCAAGGTTTTCCGACACTCAGGTGTTCCTTCCTCGGATCCGCATTCATCGAAATCAGTGGTCCGCACTCGGTAATGCCGTAACCGTTCTCAATCCGGATCCCGAGATCAGCCATTCCTTTGACCACAACGGGATTGACCATGGCGCCCCCGCAGATAATCATTTTCAGATGGCCGCCGAACGGCGCAAACACTTCCGGGAAGAGTTTGTGTGAAATCTCAAACCCGAATTTGCGCAGCAGATTCGCCAGCCGGATGCCCTTCGCCAGTTTCTCCGCTTTGCCGTTTTTCCGTGCGCCGGCCCAGATGGATTTGTAGAAAGCCTGGGCAATCATCGGCACCACCGTGATGGTACTGGGCTGGAAAATCTTCAGGCTCGGCATCATCCGGCGCACATCGGGACAGATGCAGGTCAGACGGCCGCATCCGATGCGCGTCATAATATGGGTATTGATCTCGGCCGAATGGTGCATCGGAAGGACACTCATGGAGACGTTGTGGTCTTCCCAGGCCTCGACGACATCCTGGCAGTTGTTCATATTGGCCGTCAGGTTGGCTCCGGTAAGCACAACACCCTTGTTGATTCCCGTAGTACCGCTGGTAAAAAGGATCTTGGCCGGAGCGTCCGGGTCCGGGGTCATCGTGTGATAGGGGCCGTTTTCACCTACGGAACGTCCTTTCTCCAAGAGCTCGTCATAGGTCAGGACGTCTTCCGCCTGCCCGGAGAGGAGGATCAGGGTCTTCAACGAGGGACAGGTCTCGCGGACGGACCGGACCTTCGGGAGGGTGACCGGATCACAGAACAACGCCGTAGCGTCGCATTTATTCAATAGGAGGGCCAGCAGGTCGGCGGGCGCATTGGCATCGATCGGCGTCACGACCCCCACGCCATTGGAAACGCAGAGATCCGCCAGGATGTATCGGCAGCAATTCCCGGATACGATGGCGATATGCGCCCCCTGAAGCCCTGCGGCAAGCAAGCCTTCGCCCAGGCACATCACCTCCTCCTTCAAGGCCCGCGCCGTCCAGGTCACCTTCTCCTCTTTCTCATTCAGTTCCTGGAGGATAGGAGCGTCCGGTTTCAACCGCGAGAGGCGGTCCAGCATATCCCGGATACTCCGGTATCGGCCTTCGCGAAGCAAGGTGCCCCGCTGCATTTCTATTTCTGTTTGATATTTCATGAACGGAACAAGTCGGAAAGCGGCTGGTCTGAAGCAGCGATAACGTTTTCAATAACCGAGACAAAAAGGCAGTGGAAATCAGCCAGTTGTGCACCGGTGTACATCTTAGTCTGGATATCGTACGTAGCATAAATCTCGTCCGATTTGACGTTATGCATCAGGGCGATATAGCAGGGCAACGCACCCTTTCCATTGCTGTGTACCTGCATCGAGACCCCTTCGGGCATCGAAACAGGAATGAAAGAGAAGCAATAATTGGTCAAGTATCTGAGCATGGAATACTTCCACACGCGATGCTGCATCTCATCGATTTCCAGATAGGTCAGCCGGGTGTGGCGATACAGTTCATTCTGGTCGGCATAGCTGAGGGCCAGGTTCTCCGCGAAGGACTTGTTCCAGTCCACATCGGTATAGACAGCGAGGCTCTGGACCTTGGTTCCGGCCGCCTTGCGCTCGGCAAGCGTACCGCGCCCGTTGAGCAGCAGCAGCGGAATCTGGTGCGGCGCCCGGTCGTTCTTGAGCGATGCCGCCACGGCATAGGCATAAAAATAGAAAGCCGTGGGGGTAATGCCGTGCTCCTGGCACCATTGCTGGGCTTGGCGGACCACGCTGGCAGGAATGACAAAGCGATAACCCTCTGTATCACAGCGCACGAACAAATACGGGATGGAAAAATGACCCTTGCACTTATCCTTCAGCCAGCGGTCATTCTCCTCGCCGGTAATTCCGCAGAACTCCGGGTGAGCCTGATGCGTGCGCGTATAAAACTCCTCGAAGAAAGACCGGTCTCTGTCGCGGGCGGCGATATCGGCACGATGCTCGGCATCCTTGACCAGGACCTCCTCGAACGAACCGGGTGCGGCCGGCATCTCCTTCCCCTCCTTCAAGGCCTCATAGACCGCAAAAAGGTCTCCGATCAGCACGCCGATGCCATAGGTATCGGCCACCAGATGGCAGATTTTGAAAAGGATTTCCGATTTGCCGGCAGGCCCTTCCACGAAGATCACCCGGAGGACATCCCCTTTGAAAGGATCCGTGGGCTTGCGGCGCCATCGGCACAGGAATCTCTCAAAAGCGGCATGGGTCGAAAAACGCATCGAAGGGATGGGCGCGGGACGGCGTTCCTGTTCGATGAACTGCATCGTCTGGCCTCCTTCCTTGACAAAGCGGATGCGCAGGCAGTCATTGCGCTCATATAGGAGCGTTAACGCCTTCTCCATCCGCGTTTTATCAAAGCCGCCATCGACCTTGACCGAGAAAAGGATATTCAGCACCCGCTTGAAAAGCGAGTATTTGGTCTGCAAGAGGACGATGTCCTGAGAGTAATTGAGGGGGTAACGGGGCTCTCTCATTTGCACTTATTCTCCAGGGCTACCAATTCCTTGAAGTCTTTCCGCTCCGCCGGAGTAGGCTGGGCAAGCGATTCATAGCGTTTACGGGCGTCCGAAAGGAGGGTCTTGGCCTCCGCCCGGTCTCCACCCTTATTCCGCTCATACAGGATTTCGGCCAGCCAGACCCGGGTCCGCAGGCGGAATTCGCCATTCGGGATGGTACGGACCGCCTTCCGGGCATATTCCACAGCCGTATCGTTCGATTTGAACGGATGGTGCCAATAAATCTCCGACTTCGCCTGCCAGGCTTCGGAACAATCCTTGCGGCCCAGCGTTTCCAAAATGGTATCCAGGTCCTTAATCATCACCGGGACAGCCGACGTCTGCTGGGTTAGCGGCTTTGTCTGGACATCACGTCCCACATTGGCACAATGCCACATATAGCCATTGTAATTCTTCGGATCAGCGGCAATGGCCTCTTCGGCATAGCGGATGCCCTGACCGAAATGCTTGCGTTTTTCTTCCTTGGTCGTAACTCCCTCTCCCAGCATGTTTTCCGCACGGGACAGGCGCCAGTACACTTCGGCTTTCTGAGCCGGCGTTTCCGCCTTGGGCAACATTTCCAACAACAGGGAACGGCTCTTGGCATAATCAGCATCACGTTCGAAGGCCGCATCGGCCGCCTCGAAGGACAGCGGTCCCCCGGAAAGTGCCAGCAACCAGGCTGACAACATAGCAATAATCAGACTCATCCGTTTACACAATTTGCTTTTGCAGTCGCCTCCAGATCCAAGGCCTCGCTGAGGATCAGAATCGGGTTCTTGACCGCATAACCTGTACTCATTTCAATTTGCCATTTGCAGGTATCGCATTCCGATACCACAAATTCCGGGTTCACCCGGGCAATCTCGTCAAAGACCGGCTGGCCGATGGCCTGTGAATACCCGTAGTTCTCTTTCTTGAATCCATAGGTACCGGCGATTCCGCAACAGCCGCTGCCCAGGACCGTCAAATCGGCCCCCGGAATCATCTGGAGCAGGTTTTTCGTGAAGATGCTCCATCCCAGTTTTTCCATGTGGCAAGGGATGTGATAGGCCATACGGGCCTTGTAGTCCTTGCGGAAGACCAGTTTCACCTTGCCCTGGTCCACCAGGTCGTGGATGAACTTTTCCACCAGGACGATGGAGGAACGCACCTTGGCATTGTCCACGCCCAGGATATGCGGATACTCGTCCCGCATGGTGAAGGTGCAGGTGGATGCCGTGGTCACCACCGGCAGGCCGGCTTCCACCGCTTTCTCGAAGGCGGCGACATTGTGACGGGCATGCTGCTTGGCCTGCTTCCACATGGCATTGGAAATCATCGCCACGCCGCAGCATTCCTCGTCCAGCAACTGGACGCCGATGCCCAGGGCGTTCATCACCCGGACGAAGGCCTTCCCCACTTCGGGATGCTGGTACTCGGTTGAGCAACCATGGAAGAAAGCAATCTGGCGCGGGTAAGAAGCCTGCTTCGCTTCCATCTCCCGTTTGAACCAGCCCACGAATCCCTTGAACTGATATTTCGGGAAGGTACGATGCTGATCCACGCCCAGGAAGGTATCCATGGCCCATTTCCCCGGTGCAGAACCGGCAACGGCATTCACCACCGGGGCGAACGGACGCGCCAGCGAGCCCATGATATCGGTCGATGCGAGGATCCGGTCGCGCAGGTTGGGCGTCTGGTGCCCGTAATGCATCCGCGCAGAATGAATAATATCCGCGATGTTCACGCCCGAAGGGCAGGCCACCTCGCAGCGCTTGCAGTTCATGCAGTATTTCAGGTTCTCGTCAAAGAAGAACTTGTTCTTGATCCGGAAACGTTCCCCGTCAGGACCGGCCTGTTTGGGTCCGGGATAAAGCGGGTTTACCGCCACCACCGGGCAGTAGGCCGTACAGATGGTGCATTTGATGCACTGCTCAAATTTATGATCGTTCATTTCCCTTTATCCGTTAATCATTTCCGCCGCTTTGAAACCGGTCATCACGGCGATTCCGGCCCCGCTTCCTTCGAACAGGGCGTCCGCCCCGCCAAGTTCGGAACCGATTACATAGACATTTTCCATTTCCTTTCCCCCCTTCATGGCGAGCAGGTTCTCAGACGTGTGCACGCCGAAACGGGTGTACGGCTGCGGAGCGAAGAAATCAGGATTATACCACTGCGTCCTTTCTTCCGGAGCATCCACATCCAGGCCGAACACCGGTTCGGAAACGGACTCGGCGGAAGCCTGCAGGCCCCTGCCGAAGAAGCCGCCGGTAGCCAGGACAAAGTGGTCGGCCTCCAGTACGGTTTCGCCCAGATTGGCCGTCTGGACGGACAGGACGCGGCCGCCTTCAACGCGGGCCGATACCACCTCATCTCCCATCAGGAACTCGCCGCCAGCCTGCTCGAAGGCCGTTTTCAGGGCTGCCTGGCAACGGATACCGGGCACCGACGGAGCCATCGTTCCCACAAAGACCACGCGGGCCGGGATGCATTCGCGGATCTGCTCCAGGACATGTTCGTCCTGCAGGCCGAAGACTTCGGGCAGAACCACCACATCCTCGTCTCTCAGGAGGACGCACACCTGGTCCACAAACTTCTTCCAGACCTGGTCATGGTCCATGACACGGGCGATATTCACCGACCGCATTTCCGAAGCACTGGTACGCAGGCGTTCAAATTCGGGCAGGGCAACCGCTTCCAGACGGCAGGTTACGCCCGCCTTCTCCAGGCCCTCGGCCAGGAAGGCCGTATTGAAATCCAGATAGCCGGCCACGTTCACAATCAAGGCTTTATGGCCGATGGAAACCACCGAATCCTCGTACAGAGTTACATCCGACATGGCCAGCCAGGAAGGCCGCACGGTGCCGGTGGGCGTCAGGCGCCAGGAATTGCGTTCCGGGTCGCCGTCCAGCATCACGCCACAAGACGCGAAGAACGGTTTCACGCGGTTTACATATTCGTGCATCTTCGCCGCTCCCACCTTCCGGTAAGGATGATTCTCCGGCAATTTATCCAACTCTTCCAGCGGACGTTCTACGGCCGATCCATCGGGCCGGAAGCCCAGCAGGCCGAAGGCGCCGGAAGAAAAATGCAGGGCATTCTGGCCGCCGGAGACCATCAGGCAGCGTTTCCCTGCCCGCTGCAGCGAAATACCGCAAACCAGGGAGGACAAGCCTCCACCAATCAAAACCACATCGTATTTCATAAGCCCAACACTGCTTTATAAATCCACTGGGTAAACTCCCCTTCCCGCAGGGTCTCGCCCCACGCGACGGGATACATGCCTTTCCAGCGTTCGTTCATGAAATCTTTCAAATCGGCCCGGGCCCGGTCGGCGCAGCCATGCGCCTTGACCAGCAGGCCGGCAGCCCGGCAGGCGCAGAGCTCTGCCTGACAAGTGCCCATTCCAACGCGCGTACGACGGCGCAGATCGGTCAGGTTGTGGACATCCAGGTCGCGGATGGCCATTTCAGCCTCCCCTACAGACACTTCTTCACACTCGCAAACCAGGCTGCGGTCCATCGGATGGTCCATGGCGATTTTCTCGGCCCAGTCGCCAGAACGTCCCGCGGCGGCCTTCTGGACCGTTACGGGAACCGACCACAGTTTGCGGGACACTTCCTCAACGGAACCGGTGGCAGAGCCCGGCAGCGGCGTCACCGCCGTCTTGCATACCTGGTTGACATGCAGCTTCTTGCACACAGCATCAGCCGCCTGCTCCGCCATCAGACGATAGGTCATCAATTTGCCGCCCGTGATGCTCACGAAGCCTTTGACGCCGTCGCGTACCTCGTGATCGAGACAGACGATACCGCGGCTGATGTTGCGGCCCGACGGGTCGTTATCGGCCGATACCAACGGGCGCACGCCCGCATAAGCCCGCAGGATGCGGGTTTTCTCCAGCACGGGGGCCAGTTTGGCACCCTCGGTGAGCAGCAGGTCCACTTCCTCCGGCGTTACGTGCATGTGGTCGCATTCCTCGTACGGAACCCGCGTGGAGGTGGTGCCGATAACGCAAACCGTATCGCCCGGAACCAGAATATCGGCATTGGCGGGTTTGCGGCAGCGGTTGATGACGATGCTGTTCACGCGATGCGCGAAAATGAGCAAGGCGCCCTTGGCCGGGAACATGCCGATGTTCACCCCCGCCAGCGAGGCGATGTGATGTCCCCAGATACCTGCGGCGTTCACCGTCACGGCTGCCCGGTACTCGGCTTTTTCACCCGTACGCTGGTCCACCGTCCGCACGCCCAGGACCGTGTCTCCTTCCATGATGAAGGATTCTACTTCCGTATAAACCAACACCTTGGCACCGTGCAGCTTGGCATCCAGCATATTGGCGGCGCACAGGCGGAACGGATCCACCGAACCGTCCGGCACCCGCACGGCACCAATCAGGGCGGGATTCACGGAAGGCTCCAGGCGGATGGCTTCCTTCGGGTCGATGATATCGGCCTGGATGCCCGCCGCGAGGCAGCTTTCCACAAATTTTGCCTGATAGGCCAGATCGTCTTCGGGCAGCGTAATAAAGAAACCCGAGGTGTCGTCCACGCAGTGGCGGGCGATCCTGCGGAGAATCTTGTTTTCTTCGATACACTCCGTGGCCGATTCCCGGTCGGTTACAGCATAACGGGCACCGCTGTGCAGGAGGCCATGGTTTCGCCCCGTCGCGCCCGTTGCGATATCATGCCGCTCGATAAGCAGCACCTTCAGTCCGCGCATGGCACAGTCGCGGGCCGTACCCGCGCCGGTTATGCCGCCGCCGACAATAATGACATCAAATTCGTTCTTATTGGTCATATATTCGTGTTATTTCATTCGTTTCTTTATCTTGCTGCGCAAATCCTTCGACACATAGACCGGCATGTCCGCGTCGGAGCGGTCCAGCCACTCCAGGGCCAGCTGGTACTGTCCTTCCATGAAGCAGCCCAGTGCCAGGTTGTATTCGGCACAGGACCGGCGCTGGACATTGTCCGTATCGGCCAATTCCAGCCAGCACTCAATGGCCTCCTGCCATTGGAAGTTGGCCGCGGCGATGGAAGCCTTTTCCCACAGGCCTCCTCCGTCGAAATAAATCACGCTGAAGCGTTCGGTCTCCCACTGGGGTGCGAAAATGTTGCCCGCCTCGTAACCGGCTTTGTTGCAAGCGGTTTCCCAATCCTTGGCCGTGACCGAGTTGGAACCGGTATAGGCATAGACCTTATCTTCGTCCCGGTTCATGGAGTCATAGGCAAAGACATTCACGTGGAACGGGACTTCCTCGGATTCCTGCGTTCCAAAAGCAGGCATGTCCACCAGGAAGATCACATCGGCATTCAGATCCATCACGAGGTTCACCAGGGTATCCTTCGACGCGTATTTGGCGCCCTCCTGCTGGGCGATGCTATAGAGCGCCACCTTCCGGTGACCGCCAAAATATTCATCTTCCAGTTTCTCGGCAAAACCGTTTGCGAAATTCGCATTGAACTCGCCCGTCTTTTCATCGCCATTCTGCAGATAGACCACCGCGAACGACTTGCCGGCCAGGTCCAGGCCCGACCGCGATGGCTGCCGCATATCGACCGCCATCGAAAATGCCTGGGGTGAACAGGAGACTACTCCCAACAGAAGGGCTCCGGACAACCAGGAAAGGATCGCACGTTTCATATTCTTAAACATTTATCACTGAACAAGTCCCGCAACAAGATCATACTCGTCGGCCCCTGTTATCTTCACATCGAAAAAAGTTCCCACCAGTTTTTCCGGACCGCGGACCAGGATTTCTCCGTCCACCTCCGGACTCTCGAATTCGCTCCGGCAGACCAGCACACCATCGGAGTAACTGTCTGCCAGGACGCGGGTTACCGTTCCCACCCGGGAAGCGTTGAAAGCATAGGAAATCTTGCTCTGCGCCTCCATCAGCCGATTCAGGCGCTCGCGTTTTTCCTTTGCCGGAACCCGGTCCCGATAATTTTCGGCGCCGTAGGTCCCCTCCTCCTCCGAGTAGGTAAAGGCGCCCAGCCGCTCGAAACGAGCCTCTTCCACGAACGAAAGCAGTTCCTCGAAGGCCCGCTTTCCCTCGCCGGGATGCCCCACGATCATCGTCGTCCGCAACACCACGCCCGGCACACGTGCCCGCATCTTGGCGATCAGCGCCCGCGTCCAGGCACCATCTACATACCGATGCATTTTGTCCAAAACCCCGTCTGCGATATGCTGGAGCGGGATATCCATGTATCGGCACACCTTCGGATTGTCGGCCATGCGGTCCAGCACATCCTCGGGAAAATCGGCCGGATAGGAATAGTGGATGCGGATCCATTCAATGCCGTCCACCTCCGACAAGCGGTCCAACAACTCCGCCAGCGCCCGCCGGTGATACAGGTCCAGCCCGTAATACGTGGTATCCTGGGCGATGAGGACGAGTTCTTTCACCCCGCGGGCAGCCAGGCCCCGGGCTTCCGCCACCAGGTCTTCCATGGGTACGGAACGATGCGCCCCCCGGATAAACGGGATGGCGCAATAGGAGCATCGCCGGTCGCAACCTTCCGATATCTTCAGGTAGGCATACGGCAGCCGGTTATTCGCGTTGCTTGCGGATCGACGGGCCGTCCAGCGGGCCGGGACCTTTCCGCCCAGGGCTTTCACCACCGGGGCCAGGTCCCGCGCACCAAACCAGCCGTCCACCTCCGGAATCAAGTCCGGCAAGGTGGCCAGATAGCGCTGTGACAGACATCCCATCACCAGCAGGGAGCCCACCAGGCCCGCCTTTTTGCGTTCCGCACAGGCAAGGACCGTATCGATGGACTGTTGTTTGGCATCACCGATGAACCCGCAGGTATTGACCAGCAAAACGTCCACAGGCTTTTCCTCGCCCTCGGGCACGATCTCATAGAAATCGGCCACGGCGGCAAGCAGATGTTCGGTGTCCACCGTATTCTTGGAACACCCCAGCGTAATAACCTGCAGCGTTTTCTTCTTCATCAGAAACTAATTTGCTTTTGCGTTTTGCTTTTGTTTTTGCGTTTTGCTTTTGCCTCAGGCTCTCATCCTCAGGCTTTCGCTTCCTCGGCCTTTCGTTTCCTTAAGCCTCTGCTCCTCCTTAAACCTTCGCTTCCTCGGCCTTTACTCCTTAGGCTTTCGCTTCCTCAGCCTTTCGCCTCCTTAAGCCTCTGCTCCTCCTTAAACCTTCGCTTCCTCGGCCTTTACTCCTTAGGCTTTCGCTTCCTCAGCCTTCGCCTCCTCGGCGTCCCCCTCCTCCTCGAAATCGAGGGAGGCGAACTGCTTCAGCTCGTTATACCATTCAACGACCTTCTTCATATGCGAAACATAGAAGCGGTCAGCATCATACGACGGAACGGCCTTGGCAAAAAGGGCCTTCAACTCGTCACCCGTAGCCTTCGGAGACGGAGCATCCTTGTCTCCCAACACGCCCTGGATGGCGCGGAAGACCTCCTTCAATTTCAATTCGCCTTCCTGCGTATAGATAGAAATATCCTCCAGCGTGGTCATTTTCGTGCGGAGATCAAAAGCCGTACGTTTGCCAGTGGACAATGCCTCCACAATCGCGGCACCACCACGCTGCTGAGCCAGGTAACGGAACAGTCCGTGCTGACCCGAAACGGAAAGAATTCTTGCCAAATCTGTTTTCATATTGCGTCTTTATTATATTATCCTACAAATATAAAGATTTATTGGTTCTCTTGCAAATATACGTGTATGACTATTAATCGTCGAAAGCCTTGTGCAGGTTAAGTGATTAGCAATGAGCAAGTTCCTGAAAGTCGGTTCTCAGATTAAGAACCGGCTTTTAGCAAATGAATGTATG
>OCTW011596495.1_pt1 | contig 21908 bp, 12 predicted proteins | sample 1539671 | NCBI WGS metagenome assembly OCTW01 (sample SAMN02144230, study PRJEB22623) | gut metagenome | biome: sheep rumen | host: Ovis aries | place: New Zealand
AACTGCGAACTCCGCAAATCCCGATGAACTGCGAGAACTGCGAACTGCGACAAATCCCGATGAACTGCGAACTCCGCAAATCCCGATGAATGAAATGATGGAAAAGTGGGATGCTGAGCAATTATTAAAATGGTCTCAAGTATTAAAAATAGTGAAAAGGGGCGCTATTACAAAAGTTTGGACTAATTTTGCACACTATGCGGAATAGGCGGCAAAGGCTGCCTCGCCGCATAGCAAACTCTATCGCGCCCCCAAGAGCGCAAAACCGACATACAATCATGGGCATAACGACATTAGCCAGCAAGTTCTTCGCAGCGCGGCAGAAAGAGCTCGACCGCCATTACTACGATGCTGCCCACATGCAGCAAGAGGTGATGCGCCATCTGGTCGACAGGGCCAAGGACACCGAATACGGCATCCGCCACCTCTTCAGCATCACGAAGAACTATAACGACTTCTCACACAATATCCCCCTCAACACCTACGAGGAACTCAAGGGAGACATCGACCGCATGCGCCACGGCGAGGAAAACATCCTCTGGCCCGGGCGCGTGAAATGGTATGCCAAATCATCCGGCACGACCAACGACAAGAGCAAGTTCATCCCCGTGAGCAGCGAGGGACTGCAGCACATCCACTACGCCGGCGGCTTCGACACCGTCGCCTTTTACCTGCGCAACCATCCCAAGAGCCGCCTTTTCGACGGCAAGGCCCTCATCCTCGGCGGCAGTCACGCACCCAACTATGAGGCCAGCGACAGTCTGGTGGGTGACCTCAGCGCCATCCTCATCGAGAACATCAACCCGCTGGCCAACCTGGTGCGCGTGCCCAAGAAAAAGACCGCCCTGCTCTCTGATTTCGAGGTGAAGCGCGACCGCATCGCCCGTGAGACCATGGGCAAGAACGTCACCAACCTCTCGGGCGTGCCCTCATGGATGCTCTCCGTGCTCACCCGCGTGCTGGAAATCTCCGGCAAAAGCACCATCGACGAGGTATGGCCCAACCTGGAAGTGTTCTTCCACGGCGGCGTGGCCTTCACCCCATACCATCACCAGTATGAGCAGATCATCACCTCGGGCAACATGCACTACATGGAGACCTACAACGCCAGCGAGGGATTCTTCGGACTGCAAGACGACCCCTCGGACAATGCCATGCTGCTGATGCTCGACTACGACATCTTCTACGAGTTCATCCCCCTGGAAGAGATCGAGAAAGAGCACCCGACGGTCGTGCCGCTCGTCGACGTGGAGATCGGCAAGAACTACGCCATGGTGATCTCCACCTCCTGTGGTCTCTGGCGGTATATCATCGGCGACACCGTCTCGTTCACCTCCCGCGACCCCTACAAATTCATCATCACCGGCCGCACGAAGCATTTCATCAACGCCTTCGGCGAGGAACTCATCGTCGACAATGCTGAGAAAGGACTGGAATACGCCTGCCAGAAGACCGGGGCCGAAGTGCTGGAATACACCGCCGCCCCCGTGTTCATGGACGACCATGCCAAATGCCGCCACCAATGGCTCATCGAGTTCTCGAAAGAACCCGCCGACCTCAGCGAGTTCGCCGACATCCTCGACCACAAGCTCCAGGAAATCAACTCCGACTATGAGGCCAAGCGCTACAAAAACATCACCCTGCAGCACCTGGAGATCTGCCAGGCCCGCCACGACCTCTTCAACGACTGGCTCAAATCGAGAGGCAAACTCGGCGGACAGCACAAGGTGCCCCGTCTGTCCAACAACCGCCGCATCATCGACGAACTCCTTGAGATGAACAAATGAAAAAGTATATCCTCATCATCCTGACCCTCAGTTTCCTGCTGACAGGCTGCGCCAGAATGGGACAGCCCGACGGCGGATGGTATGATGAGACCCCACCCCACGTGTTGGGCTCCTCTCCGGCAGAACTCTCCACCAACGTCAGCAACAAGAAGATCACCATCGTCTTCGACGAATACATCAAGCTCGACAACCCCAGCGAGAAAGTGGTGATCTCGCCACCGCAGATCGAACCGCCCGACATCAAGGGTGCCGGCGACCGCATCACCGTGGAGATCAATGACTCACTGATCCCCAACACCACCTACACCGTGGACTTCTCCGACGCCATCTCCGACAACAACGAGGGCAATCCGCTGGGCAACTACACCTTCACCTTCTCCACCGGCGAGGTGATCGACACGATGGAGGTGGCCGGCTTCGTCGTCGATGCCGAGACGCTCGAACCCATCAAAGGCATCCTCGTGGGACTATACGACAACCTCTCCGACACGGCATTCACCACACTGCCCATGATGCGTGTGGCACGCACCAACGAAGAGGGCCATTTCGTCGTGAAAGGCGTGGCTCCCGGCTCCTACCGCATCTACGCCCTTCAGGATATGGATAACAACTACTTCTTCTCACAGAAGGGCGAGCAGATGGCCTTCAGCCATGAGGTGTTCGTGCCATCGTGCAAGCCCGATGTGCGCCAGGACACGCTCTGGCTCGACTCCCTCCATATCAGCAACATCACGCAGACGGGGTACACCCATTTCCTCCCCGACGACATCGTGCTCAGGGCCTTCACACACCCCCTCACCGACCGCTACCTGCTCAAGAGCGAGCGGAAGGACGCGGAGTGCATCTCGTTCTTCTTCAGCTATGGTGGCGACCTGCCTCAGATCAAGGGTCTCAACTTCGACGAGCGCAACGCCTTCCTCCTCGAGACATCGGAGTTTGGCGACACCCTCAACTACTGGTTGCGCGACACACTGCTTGTCAACCAAGACACCCTGCGGATGGAGTTCAACTACCAGATGAGCGACTCCACCGGAATGCTCGTGCCCTACACCGACACCCTTGAAATCTGCGCCAAGACCTCCTACGAGAAGCGCCTGAAAGAGAAAGCCAAGGAATATGAGAAATGGCAGAAAGCCCAGGATAAGGCCAAGAAGAAAGGCGACAACTACCTGACCGAGATGCCACCTCCACCGCTTGAGCTCCGTTTCGACCTGAAGAGCGACATGCACCCCGAGGGAGCCATCACCATTGTCTCTCCCACCCCGCTGCTCCGTGTCGACACGACGAAGATACGGTTGCTGACCAAAGTCGACACCCTCTTCCTGCCCAAGCCCTATATCCTGGCCGAACGGACCATCGTGGCCGACGAGGAGATGGAAGCCGCACGCAGGACCTACGTGCTCCGTCCCGACAGCACAGGCAACCTCTGGACCACCGGCAAGCAATACAGTCTGGAACTCGACTCCGCCGCCTTCACCGACATCTACGGCAAGTCGTCGCTGGCCACCAAGAAATCATTCAGCGTGAAGACCGACGAAGACTTCACCACCGTCACCTTCCACGTGACCCGGAACGATGAGTCGCCCTACGTCGGCCAACTGCTCGACACCAGCGGGAAAGTGGTCATGGAGACCCTCTCCGCCACCGGTGACCTCCATTTCAGTTATGTGAAACCCGGAGAATACTACCTGCGGCTCTTCTCCGACGCCAACGGCAACGGTCTGTGGGACACTGGCGACTACGCCGCCGACCTCCAGCCCGAGACCGTCTACTTCTATCCCGAGAAGTTTGAGTGCAAGGCCCGCTGGCCCTTCGAGACCAGCTGGAACCCCTCCTCGGTGAAAGCCACCAGCCTGAAGCCCTCGGGACTCACGAAGCAGAAGAAAGAGAACAAGCGCAAGAACCTGAACCGGAATGCGGAAAGAGCCCGCAAGCTCGGTATCACCTATATTCCCAAAAACACAGTGCGATGAACAGAATCAGGGTTTTTCTTTTCCTGCTGACGATGCTCACAGTGACATCCGCCTCAGCACAATGCCCACTCACCAACACCGCTTTCACGTCGGGTGAGTTTTTGTCGTATAACCTCTATTACAACTGGAAATTCGTCTGGGTGAAGGTCGGCACGGCATCACTCTCGACCGTCTCCTCCAAATACCAAGGCAAACCCGCTTACCGGAGCAGCCTGATCACCCGCGGCAATGGCAAGCTCGACAAGTTCTTCATCATGCGCGACACCCTCCTGGGCTACGTGACCCCCACGCTCTCGCCCCTGTATTTCCGCAAGGGTGCCGAGGAAGGCGACCGCTACAGAGTCGACGAGGTGTGGTACACCTATCCCAACGGCAACTGCAAGGTCAGCATGCACCGCCAGAAAAACGACAAGAGCCATGAGCGCAGCGAAAAGACACTCGACAATTGTGTCTACGACATGCTCAATATCTTCACGCGCGCCCGCAGTTTCGACACCACGGGCTGGAAGAAAGGCCACACGATGAAGTTTTCCGTGGCCGACGGCAACGGCGTGACCACCGCCCTGCTGAAATACGAAGGCAAGGAGAAGGTGCAAGGCGACAACGGAGGGAAATACAACTGTCTGCGCCTCTCCTATTCGGAATGGAGCGAGAGGAAGAACAAATACAGGCAGTATGCCACCTTCTTCGTGACCGACGACAGCAACCATGTGCCCGTGCGCATCGACATCACCCTCAACTTCGGCAATGCGAAGGCCTTCGTCTCAAGCATGAAAGGCATCAAGAGCACTTCCACGTCACGCACCAAGTAAGTGCCCGCCATGACCGATACGCCCATGAGCAAGACTGCCATCCTGAAGAGCCGCACCTTCTGGTGCCTGCTGACTGTGTGCTGCCTCTGTGTGCTTCCGTTCCTTGATTTCGACTACAACACCAAGGGAGAGCCCCGTGAGTCGCTCGTCTCTTATTCGATGCTGCACAGCGGCAACTGGATCCTGCCCCGCAACAGCGTGGGTGAGATCGCCTACAAACCGCCCATGCTCCACTGGTGTGTGGCGGCCGTGTCGATGCTGCGCGGCGAAGTGACCGAACAGACCTCCCGCATCCCCTCCGCGGTGGCTTTCATCGCCCTGACCGTGGTCACCTACGTCTTTTTCCGCCGACGCACCGACGGCCGCACTGCCCTGCTCACCGCCATGCTCACCTTCACGGGTTATGAGCTCCACCGGATGGGCTATAACTGCCGTGTCGACATGCTGCTCACGTTTTTCATCGTGGCAGCCATCTATGGCCTGTATGCCTGGCATGAGCGGGGCATGAGAGGCCTGCCGCTGACCGCCCTGCTCATGATGAGTCTCGGCACCCTGACCAAAGGTCCGATCGGAGCACTGCTGCCCTGTCTCATCACCGGTGTCTACCTCCTGTGCCGCAAGGTCAGTCTCTGGCGCAGTCTGCTGTGGATGACGGTGTTCGGACTGCTCTCGCTCATCCTCCCCGCCCTGTGGTACTTCGCTGCCTATCAACAGTCGGGCGATGAGTTCATCCGCCTGATGATGGAGGAGAACGTGGGCAGGATGACAAACACCATGAGCTACAAAGTGCACGTCGAACCTTGGTATATCAATTTCCTCTATGTGCTCATGGGCATGGCACCCTGGACGCTCCTCGGCCTCATCGCCCTCGTGATGAATCCCCGTCAAGCCAAGGTGCAGGTGTCAGGCTCTTGGCGCACCTGGCCCCGTCGTCTCGTCGGTTGGCTCACCCACCTCGCTCCACTCACCCTCCATGCCACGGTGGCCACGTGTGTGACCGTCGTCTTCTTCTGCATCCCGGAGTGCAAGCGCAGCGTCTACCTCATGCCCATCTACCCCTTCCTCTGCTATCTCACCGCCCGATGGCTGATGGCCCTTGCCGAAAGGAAATCCAAGGCCTTCGACCTTCATGGCGGCATCCTCGCCGTGCTCGGAGCCCTCGCCGCCCTGGTGTTCATCGCACTGAAGTTCATCACCGTTCCGCAGGATCTTTTCCACGGCCGCAAAGCCTACGACAACTGGGAGATGGTGCATCAGGTCAGCACCACCCAAGGCATCGTGGCATGGCTGATCATCGCACTTCTGCTGGGCACCTGCATCTACTGGTGGCAGTGGCGGAGAAACGACCGTGAGGCTCACCACCACCTGATGGCCACCATGGTGCTCACCATGGTCATCTACCTCGCCTTCGACGGCGTGTTCAAGCCCGCCATCCTCAATGCCAAGTCGCAGAAACACATCGCACAGGAGATCGTCAGCCACGTCGGACAAGCTCCTCTGTATGAGTATATCGAGAGCGGTGTGAAGGCCCTGGGTGACCCCATACACTATTATGAGTTGAATTTCTATCTCCACGACCGCATCGACAATTTCCACAACCGCCGTCCCACGACAGGCTACCTGCTCATCGGCGACGAAGACGCCAAGCTCCGTATGCCAGACTTCATCAACGAAGGCTATCACTTCGAGCGGGTGTATGATTCCGGTCGCGAACCCGTCTTGAAACAGACCTTGCATCTCTACCGCTTCTGGAAGTGATACGAGGGATGCAAGGCATCCTTTCATTCAATAGCATGTCATCCGATCTCCACTCAGGTGGATTTGCCGCAGTTCACCGTTCATCGGCATTTGTCGCTCAGACGACGACCCCGAAGAGCGAAATGTAGAGACGTCGCATTGAGGCGTCTCCTTGTTCATCGGGATTTATGCAGTTCATCGGCAGTTCGCAGTTCATCGGGATTTGTCGCAGTTCGCAGTTCATCGGGATTTGTAATCCCGATGCCTTGAATATCAGGATTTGTAATCCGATTAAAGCGCATTACAAATGCTCATACTCAATACGTGCGGATTGCAAATCCGCACGAACAATTCCACACGAACGAAGCACGAAGAGCGAAATGTAGAGACGTCGCATTGAGGCGTCTCATCGTTCATCGGGATTTGCGCAGTTCATCGGCAGTTCGCAGTTCATCGGCAGTTCGCAGTTCATCGGCAGTTCGCAGTTCATCGGCAGTTCGCAGTTCATCGGCAGTTCGCAGTTCATCGGGATTTGCCGCAGTTCGCAGTTCATCGGGATTTGCAATCCCGATGCCTTGAATATCAGGATTTGTAATCCGATTAAAGCGCATTACAAATGCTTATACTCAATACGTGCGGATTGCAAATCCGCACGAACATTTTCGCACAAACAAATCCGCACGAACATTTTCGCACGAAACAAACGTCTCCTTATTCATTGGGATTTGTCGCCGAAAATCTGGTCGAAAAGTGTGTTTTTTACACCAAATTTTAGCGATTTTTTACCACTTTTCGGGGGGTGGAGGGTTTATATTCCGTCCACTTTTTTATTTTTTAGCTATCTCTGTAAAATCTTTATTATCAGTCATTTTAAAGAATTATAAGACAGTTGTGAATCCACTTTTTCTTTATAAACTGTTGATGCGGCTCTATAAAAGTTTTATCTTTGCCACCGATAATGAAATTCACACCCGTGAACCCTAAACAAAGAGAAAACCTAAATCATCATTAATCCCAAATCCGTAATGAAAACAGGAAAAAAACTATTTGTGCTGTTGACATTATTTATGATGTCAATCACCACATTTGCCCAGAAGCAGACTTTCTCGGGCACGGTATTAGACGACGGCGGCATACCGGTCATCGGAGCCTCTGTTGTGGAGAAAGGATCATCCAACGGTGCGATCACCGACATCGACGGCCACTTCACCGTGACCGTGGATCCAGGAGCCACCTTGGTGGTCAGTTTCTTAGGCTATAAGACCGTGGAGCTGAAAGCAGCCCCCAACATGCGTGTGGAGTTGAAGGAAGACTCCCAGACCCTCGACAACCTGGTCGTGATCGGCTACGGTGTGCAGAAGAAGAGCGTCGTGACCGCTTCGATCGCCAAGGTGAGCAGCGAGGACCTCGACGGCAAGACCCGTCTGCGCGCAGAAGACGCCCTGAAAGGTCTGGCCGCTGGTGTGAACGTGACCTCCGCCTCCGGACAACCCGGTTCGAAGTCGATGATCCGCATCCGTGGTATCGGTACGATCAACAACTCCGAGCCCCTCTACATCATCGACGGCATGCCCACCAACCAGGACGGTATGGAGTCGGTCAACCCCAACGACATTGAGAGTATCGAGGTGCTCAAAGATGCCGCTTCTGGAGCCATCTACGGAGCCCGTGCCGCCAACGGCGTGATCCTGGTGACCACCAAGAAAGGCAAGGTGGGCAAGGCCAGCATCAACTACAATTTCTCGTATGGCTGGCAGAGTGCGTGGAAGAAGCGCGACGTGACCGGCGCCACCGACTATGCCATCCTGCAGAACGAGCGCCGTGTGCAGAACGGCAACTCTCCGCTCTACAACGACCCCTACAACCTGATCGATGCCAACGGCGACAAGATCACCGGTTTCGGCACCGACTGGCAGGACCTGCTCTTCAACGACAACGCCCCCATCGTGCAGCACGACCTGAGCATCAGCGGAGCCACGGAGAAAGTGAACTACTATCTCTCGCTGGGCTATTTCACCCAGGAAGGTATCGTCGGCGGCAACTTCGGCCAGTCGAACTACGACCGTCTGACCCTGCGCTCCAACAACCAGTTCAACCTCTTCGACGTCTCGAAGGAGCGCAATTTCCTCAACAAACTTGACCTGGGTGCCAACGTCTCCTACATGCGCGTGCACAACACCGGCATCGACGCCAACAGCACCTGGGGCTCACCCCTGGGTTCCGCACTCTACCTGGCCCCCACCCTCCCCGTGACACTGCGCCGCGGCTATGAGATGGGCGAGGACGGAGCACCCGATTACGACCGTCCGCTCATCGGCCAGCAGCAGATCGACCGCTACTCCGCCTACGACCTCTACACCGATGCCAACGGCGACCCCTACACCATCCCCAACTTCATCGGCAGTTACCAGGAGCAGAACAACCCCATCGCCTTGATGCAGAGAAACCCCTCGCGCAACTGGTCGCACAAGTTCATGCCCAAGTTCTCCCTCGACCTACAACTGTGGGACGAGCTGAGATACCACTTCACCTATAGTGCCGAACTCTCGTTCTGGGGCTACAACGCCGCCACCCTGCAGAGATACTACTTCTCGGGCAACAGCAACTCCGACCACACCGATGCCACCGCCTATAAAGGCAACAACACCACCTGGCAGATCGAGAACACGCTGACCTACGACAAGACCTTCGACAAGCACACCATCGGCGTGGTGCTCGGCCAGAGCGCCCTGAAGTTCAAGGGCGACGAACTGGGCGGCTCGCACTGGAACCTGGTGAACACCGACAAGCCCAGCATCAACTACACCACCGGCGGCGACCTGGAGTTCACCACCGATGAAGACGGCAAGATCACCGGAGCCAAGAGTCTGGTGGGCGCCTGGGGAGGACCCTACGTGGAGCACCGCCTCTCGTCGCTCTTCGCCCGTCTGAGCTACAACTACGATGAGCGCTACATGCTGCAGGCCACCATCCGCCGCGACGGGTCAAGCCGGTTTGGCTCCAACAACAAATACGGCACCTTCCCCTCCTTCTCCATCGGATGGAACATCATGAACGAAGCCTTCATGCAACCCTACCGCAACATGATCAACAACCTGAAACTCCGCGCCAGTTGGGGTAAGAACGGTAATGACAACATCGGCGACTTCGCCTACACCACCAACACAGCCCTGGGAGGCAGCAGCAACTACTACTACGGCCAGACCGCTGCCATGGTCTATGGCTCGAAAGCCAACCGCCTGGCCAACGAGGACCTGAAATGGGAGGAGAGCGAGCAGACCGACCTTGGCCTCGACCTCGCCCTCTGGAGCAACAAACTCACCTTCAGCGTCGACTACTTCATCAAGAAGACCAACGGCATGATCATCGAGATGCCCATCCCGAGCTACGTCGGTGAGGCACGCCCACTGGCCAACGTCGGCGACATGCAGAACAGCGGCGTGGAGTTTGAACTGGGCTACAAGTGGCACATCGCCGACGCCCACTTCGCCATCAAGGGCAATGCCTCCTACCTGAAGAACGAACTGAAGAACCTGGGCAACGACACCGGCTTCATCAACTACGGCATCAGCCAGTTCTCCGACGGCGGCACCCGTGCCGAGAACGGCGAGCCCTTCCCCTTCTTCTACGGCTACAAGACCGACGGCATCTTCCAGAACATGGCCGAGGTGCAAGCCTACACCAACAAAGACGGCGGCCTCATCATGCCCAATGCCCGTCCGGGTGACTTCCGCTTCGTCGACACCAACGGCGACGGCACCATCACCTCCGACGACCGTACCAACATCGGCAACGGCGTGCCTACCTGGACCTTCGGCCTGAATCTCGACGCCGACTGGAAAGGTTTCGACCTGAGCGTCTTCTTCCAGGGCGTGAGCGGCGCCGACGTCTTCGATGCCACCTACCGTCAAGACATCGCCTCCGGCAACTACCCCACATGGGTGCTGCAGCGCTGGACCGGTGAAGGCACCGGCAACACCGTGCCTACCCTGGGCGACTCGAAAAACTGGGTGTGCAGCGACATGTATATCCAGGACGGCAGCTACCTGCGCCTGAAGAACATCACGCTGGGCTATACCCTTCCCCGCTATCTCACCCAGCGCATCGGCATCCACCGCCTGCGCGTCTACGCCCGCGCCGAGAACCTCATCACCTGGACCAAATACTGGGGCTTCGACCCGGAGATCGGCTCCGGCGCCACCAGTCTGGGTGTCGACTATGGTGTCTATCCGCAAGCCCGCACCTTCACCGTCGGATTCAATGTCAACCTTTAATAAAAGATTGATTTCGGCTGCGCCGATTGAGAATTGAGGATTGAAAAAAATTATAAACTTTAAAAAATAAAAATGATGAAGACCAAAATATATCAAATCTGCACAGGGATCGTCTGCTTCGGCATCATCACGGCGATAACCTCATGCAGCGATGACTTCCTTGAGGTGAAGAATCCCACGGGAGAACCTCTGGAGGAATACTATACCACTGAGGAAACCCTCAACGAGGCCCTCACCTCGGCCTATGCCCCTCTGCACTGGCCCGACTGGGACAATGCCGCCTACAACGACCTGACCGTCGACGCCGAGATCATGGGCGACGACTTCTGGGTGGGTGGCGCCGACAACACCGACAACCAACACTGGCACCGGCTCTTCAACTTCGCCGCCGACGGCAACAACACGCTGGCCACCCTCTGGGGCGACTTCTACAGCGGCATCAAGCGATGCAACGACGCCATCAAATACGCCAGTTGGGAAAACGCCAAAGTGAGCACACAGTTCCGCCGTTCGATGGAGATGCAGGCCCGCCTGCTCCGTGTCTACTACTACAACATCCTGTGGCACTACTACGGCAACGTGCCCTTCTACCTGGAGAACCTCTCGGTGCCCTACACCGCCCCGCAGATGAAGGCCGACGAGATCTATGCCCAACTCCTGCCCGAACTGGAGGAGATCATCGCCTCCAACGTGCTCCCCCTGCGCTGGCCCAACGCCGAGTCGGGACGCGTGAGCCAGGCCTTCGCCTACATGCTCTACGCCGAGATGGTGATGTATCAGAACGACACCGCCCGCTACCCGCAGGCCCTCACCTACATGAAAGCCCTCATCAGCAGCAGTGACTACGAACTCAACCCCAGCTACGCCAACATCTGGCAGGAGAGCGGCGAATGGTGCAAGGAGAGCATCTTCGAGATCAACTACAACGACGACCAGGCCCAGCGCGACTGGGGCGTCGGAGCACTCAACGCCGGCGGATCGGTGCTCCCGACACTCATCTCGCCCAACGGATTCACCGACGACGAGTGGACCGGCATGGACGGATGGGGATTCCTCCCCATGCGTGTGGAAACCTACAACATGTTTGCCGAGGGTGACCTCCGTCGCGACGCCACCTGCTGGGACGTGCGCGGCACCACCTACACCGAGCGCTACCAGGACACCCACCTGTGGCTGAAGAAATACCGTCCGACACTCGACAACTGCAAGGACTGCCCGACGTCGAAGAACCTCAACTACAACAACAACAAGCGCATCTACCGTTATGCCGAGACCCTGCTCAACGCAGCCGAACTGCTGCTGCAGACCGGAGGCAGTGCCGCTGAGGCCACGGGCTACGTGAACCAAGTGCGCACCCGCGCCGGACTCACCGACCTGCCGAGCGTCACCATCGACGACATCCTCAAGGAGCGCCACCTGGAGTTCTGCGGCGAAGGCAAGCGCTACTTCGACCTCGTGCGCGCCGAGGGCATCGCCGGTGTGACGGAGAAAGCCACCACACGCCTCGTGCCCGACACCTACGGCTACCGCACCAACTCCTGGACCCCCAGCAAGAAATACATCCCGCTGGCCCAGTCGGAACTCGACGCCGATCCCACTCTGGTACAGAACAACTATTAATCCCCAACCATTAAACCATCAGAAGACATGAGAAACTTGTTAAAATATACATTAGGAGCCGTGTTTGCCGGCATGGCCATCACATCGTGCTCGACCGATGAGTTCGCCGGCGCCGACCCCAACGGACTCCCCACCGTCAACGGTCAGGACTTCCAGATAGCCGTCGACCAAGAGACCAACCAGATGGTGGCCAGCTACACACCGCTCGCCGGCACCTACCCTGTCTGGATCCTTGACGGCACCTCCTACTCCACCCTCAGCGAGGTGGGTTACAAGAACGACGAGGCCGGCACGCACACCATAGAACTGCGACTCGGCAACCGCAACGGCATCAGCCAGGCCGGCGTGGTGAAGGAGTACACCTTCAATGAGACCAAGATCGACTACACCGCCGACTTCCGCCGCATCACCGGTAAGGAGTGGCGCCTCGACAACAAGGAAGTGGCCCACCTGGCCTGCGGTCCCGCGGGCACGGCAGGCACCGAGTGGTGGTCGGCACAGCCCGACGAGAAGAAAGACTTCGGCATGTATGACGACCGCATCACCTTCACCGCCGACAACCGCAAGGGCGGCTCGTTCACCTACAACGCCGGTGCCGACGGTCTGACCTACGTCAACAAAGGCACCACGAAATGGGGCTCCGCCGATGCTGATTTCGATGCCACGATAGGCAACCAGACCTCGACATGGAGTTTCGAGGTCTACGACTGGACAGACGCCGACGGCAACGTCAGTCAGCAGCGCTACATCCAGCTGGCCTCCAACACCGCCTTCCCCTACATCAGCGACGACGCGCAATACGAGAACCCCCGTTTCCGCATCGAGACCCTCACGGCATCCAAGATGGTGCTCATCTACGAGACCCCCAGCCGCTCCATCGCCTGGCGCTTCATCTTCACCAGCAAGGCCGAGGAGAAAGGTTTTGAGGGATTCGACCCCAACAGCGACTACAACATGTGGAAGGGCGCCCAGTACAACATGTTCTTCTACTACGCTCCGGGATGGGCACAGATCGCCGACCCGGGATTCGAAGCCAACGGCAACGACTACACCGTGACCCTCCCCGAAGCCACCACCGACCAGTGGCAGGCCCAGATGGCCTTCAAGACCACCAACATCTCGACATCTGCCGCCCACAACTACGACTTCTCCTGCATCCTCAACCCCACCATCGACATCAAGGGCGTCACCGTGAAGCTCGTGATGGACGGCGATGACAACGTGTATTACTTCGCCGACCGCGTCGACCTGAAGGCAGGTGAGGACTACATCTTCTGGAAGAGCGACATGCCCGGCATCGACATGGAGCGCGTCAACCTCTTCTTCGACTTCGGAGGCAATGCCGCCGGCACGGTGATCAACATCCGCAACATCGTGCTCAAGGACCATGCCAACGACGACGGCACCATCCTGCCCAAGGAAGACCCGGAGAGCAGCGTGACATGGGTGGACGTGAAATCCCCCGACAACCTGGGCCGCGGCTTCAACACCGCCGGCGAGATGCAGTTCTGGTGGGCCGACGCAGGTTGGCAGCAGATCGGCAACCCGAAGTTCTCCTTCTCTGATGGCGTCTACACCATCACGTCCGTCGACGCCACGTCGGCCGAGTGGCAAGCCCAGAACTCCATCCACAACGTAAGCCTGCCCATCGAGGCCGGACAACTCTACGACATCCGCGCCAAGATCGAGTCGAGCGCCGACCTGGGCCGCTACACCTTCAAGATCTGCGATGAGGGCGATGACAACAACACCCTCGTCTACAACGGCAGCCTGAGCCTCAAGGCCGGTGATAACACCGTCGAACTCGTCGGCGTGAAATGCCAGAAAGAAGGCAAAGACTCCGGCTTCGAGACCGCCAAACTCTTCATCGACCTGGGCGGTTGCCCGGCAGGCCTGGAGATCCGCCTGAGCGATATCATCGTGCAGAAACACGGCACAAGCGGCGGTGAGAGCAGCGACGACATGAGCTGGGACTGGACCTCTGACAACAACCTCTGGAAACCCGTCTATGAGAGCGGTCTGAAACCCGTCTTCTGGTATGCCCCCGGATGGCAGCAGATCGGCGACCCCAGCTTCAAGCAAGAAGGCGACACCTACATCGTGACCCTGCCCGAAGCCACCTCCGACCAGTGGATGGCTCAGATGCACTTCGACAGCAGCATCTCAGCCCTCCAGAGCGACAAGTACAACTTCTACTGCGTGCTCGAGTCGGACAACGACCATCCCGGTGTGACCGTGAAACTCACCCAGAACGGCGATGACAACAACTACTTCTTCGACCCCCGCGTGCCCCTGACGGCCGACGAGCCCTACATCTTCAGACAGGAAGACGTGACACTGCCCAAGGGCGACGCCCCCGCGCTCAACCTCTTCTTCGACTTCGGAGGCAATGCCGCCGGCACCACCATCCGCATCAGCAAGATCTATCTGGAAAAAGCAAAATAACGGAGGCACCCATGCGAAAATACATCTTCTTAGCAGCCATGGCCTGCACCACCGCCTTTGCCAGTTGCGGTGGCGACGACAACGACGAACAGCCCGTCAGCCAAGTCACCATCACCTGCCAGCCCGAAGCACTCACCCCGGGTGCTGAGGGCGGCACCTACACCCTCGCAGTGGGCACCACCGGCGTGGAATGGGGAGCCTACAGCGAGAGCAAGTGGATCGAGGTATCGACCCGCAACAGTGCGTCGCAGCAAGGCACCGTCATCGTCGACGTGGCCGCCAACCCCACCACCGACCCGCGTGTGGGCACCATCGTCCTCATGTCGGGCATGGCCCGCAAGACCATCGAGGTGAGTCAGGCGGCAGCAGCGAAAGCCGCCATCAACGTGCCCGAGGGCTATACGATGGTGTGGAATGACGAGTTTGACAGCGGCAGCGAGCTCAACCCCGATGACTGGACCCATGAAGTGCAGCGCTCGGGATGGGTGAACAACGAGTTGCAGAACTACGTCAACCACAAGACGCCGGAAGGCAGTCTGGTGACCGAGTTGCGCAACGGCACCCTGCGCATCCGCTGTCTGAAAGAGGGCGGCATGGTCTATTCCGGCCGTGTCTACGCCCACGTCAACGAGGGTTGGCAATACGGCTATTTCGAGGCCCGCATCAAGTTGCCCTCAGGCAAAGGCACCTGGCCCGCCTTCTGGATGATGCCCGTGGGCAACGACTGGAACACCAACCCCTGGCCCATGTGCGGCGAGATCGACATCATGGAGGAAGTGGGTGCCAACCCCGACTACGTGTCTTCCTCCCTCCACACCCAGGACTACAACCACACCAAGAACACCCAGAAGACCCATGAGATGGAGATCAAGGGTGCCGAGGGCAGTTTCCACACCTATGCCCTGGAGTGGACCGCTGATGCCATCACCACCTACGTCGACGGTCAGGTGCAGTTGTCCGTGACGAAGTCGCAGATGGGCAGCAGCCACAACCAGTGGCCCTTCCACTACGCCTTCTACCCCATCCTCAACCTGGCCTGGGGAGGCGACTGGGGCGGATACAAGGGCATCGACGAGGAAACCCTTCCCGTCACGATGGAAGTAGACTACCTCCGTGTTTTCCAAAAGAAATAGTTTTTCAGTCAGATGAGAAGAATATTCCTATTCGGCATGATGGCAAGCCTGTCGCTTGCCATCCATGCCCAGCGACCCGCATACCTCGACGAGAGCCTTCCCGTGGAGCAGCGCATCGACGATGCGCTCAGCAGGATGACCCTCGACGAGAAAATCGCCGTCATCCACGCCCAGAGCAAGTTCTCCTCGGCAGGAGTGCGCCGTCTCGGATTCCCCGACTTCTGGACCGACGACGGTCCTCACGGCGTGCGCCCCGACGTGCTGTGGGACGAATGGGAGCAAGCCGGCCAGACCAACGACTCGTGCGTGGCCTTCCCCGCCCTCACCTGCCTGGCAGCCACCTTCAACCCCCAGATGTCGCGTCTCTATGGTGAGAGCCTCGGCGAGGAGGCCCTCTACCGCGGCAAGGACATGATCCTCGGTCCGGGAGTCAATATCTACCGCACGCCCCTCAACGGCCGCAACTTCGAGTACATGGGCGAGGACCCCTACCTGGCCAGCCGCATGGTGGTGCCCTATATCCAGGGCTTGCAGTCGAAAGGCGTGGCCGCCTGTGTGAAGCACTACGCCCTGAACAACGACGAGAACAACCGCCACCAGGTGAACGTCGTCGTCGACGACCGCGCGCTGCATGAGATTTACCTGCCCGCCTTCAAGGCCGCCGTCACCGAAGCCGGCACATGGGGCATCATGGGCGCCTACAACCTCTACCGCGGACAGCACAACTGCCACAACGACATCCTGCTCAACCAGGTCCTGAAGCGCGACTGGGCGTATGACGGGGTAGTCGTCTCCGACTGGGGAGGAGCCCACGACACCGACGAAGCCATCCACAACGGCCTTGACATGGAGTTCGGCACTTGGACCGACGGTCTGACGATGGGCAAGACCAATGCCTACGACCTTTATCACCTGGCCGATGCCTACAAGCAGCGTATTCTGTCGGGAAAGGTGAGCCAGCAAGAGCTCAACGAGAAGGTGCGCCGCGTGCTGCGCCTCTTCTTCCGCACGACGATGAACCGTGAGCGCGGCTACGGCTTTCTCTGTTCCGAATCCCATTATGCCGCTGCCCGCAAGATCGCCGAGGAAGGCATCGTGCTGCTGCAGAACAGAGGCGGACTGCTGCCCCTCAGGCTCGAAGGCAAGCGCCGCGTGCTCGTCGTGGGCGAGAACGCCATCAAGATGATGACCGTCGGCGGAGGCAGTTCGTCACTCAAGGTGCAGCATGAGATCCTGCCACTCGACGCCCTGGAGAAACGCCTATCCCGTCAAGGCATCACCTGCGACTATGCCCGCGGCTATGTCGGCGACACCGTGCAGAGCTACAATGGCGTCACCGTGGGCCGCAGCATCGCCGAGACCCGTCCGGCGGAGGCACTCCTTGCCGAAGCCGTGGAGAAAGCCCGTGAGGCCGACTACGTGATTGTCTTCGGCGGACTCAACAAGAGTGATTTCCAGGATTGTGAGGGGCATGACCGCAAGGAGTATGGCCTGCCCTATGGTCAGGATGAGCTGATGAGGCAGTTGGCCGCCGTCAACCCCAACGTCGTCTTCGTCTGCATCTCCGGCAATGCCGTGGCGATGCCCTGGAGCGACAAGGTGCCTGCCATCGTGCAAGGCTGGTTCATCGGTTCGGAGTCGGGCGAGGCACTCGCCTCCATCCTCCTGGGCGAAGCCAACCCTTCGGGCAAGTTGCCTTTCACCTGGCCAGCCACGCTCAGCGACGTGCCCGCGCACCGTCTGGATGCCTACCCCGGCGTATGGCGCGCCGACCACCAGGTGATCGACGAGGAATACAAGGAAGGCATCTATGTCGGCTATCGTGGTGTCGACCGTTACAAGACCCGTCCACTCTTCGCTTTCGGCCACGGATTGAGCTACACCACCTTCAGCATGGGCAAGGTGAGTGCCGACAAGCGCACGATGAGCCCGACGGAGCCGATCACCTTCACCGTGACGGTCACCAACACGGGGAAGTGCGCCGGTGCCGAGGTCGTTCAGCTCTACATCAGCGACCTCAAGTCATCGCTCCCCCGCCCCAAGAAAGAACTCAAGGGCTTCAGCAAGGTCTATCTGCAGCCCGGCGAGAGCCGCGAGGTGAGCATCACCATCGGCAGCGATGCCCTGAGCTATTATGACGATGCCAAGCGACAGTGGGTGTGCGAGCCAGGCGACTTCGAGGCCCTCATCGGCAACAGCAGCGACCACCTCACCACAAAGACTCGTTTCACAGTTAGATAGTTAGGATAACAATTAGTTAGGTTATTGAGTTCTAGGAGCACATCATAAATCGTCCGATTTATTTTGTGCTCCTCTCGCTTATTCGTAACTCTGGCTTCGCCGAAGATACTGGCGCTCGGAAGAAAAAATGAATAAAATCATTTTGTTCTTCTCTCGCTTATTCGTATCTTTGCACGACATGCGAAAGATACTGTCACTCCTGTTTTTGCTGTCGTGCCTGGGAGCCTATGCCCAGCCCGACCTCGACTCCCTCTACCATTGTCTGGACGAGGAGATTGCCCGTTTTCCCCAATATGTGGCCGCCCGCGAGCGCGGGATAGACTCCTTGCGCCAAGCACTGCGCCAGACCCGTGACGACAGCGCACGTTATGCCCTGTCGTATCAGTTGTATGAGCGCAACCTCGCCTTCGTCAACGACTCCGCCATCCACTATCTCCGCCAGTGCATCACACTGGCCGAACAGATGGGTCAGGCCTCGCAAGCCAACGAATGCCGCTCTCTGCTCGCCGTGCGCTGTTCCAATACCGGCATGTATGACGAAGCCCTGGAGATCCTGCGCCAGGTCGATCCCAGTGTCCTGAGCGGGGAGTCGCTTGGCAAATACTACGAAGCCTACAACCACGTCTACAACGAACTGGCCTATTACACCCACCTGGCCGACATGAAAGAAGAATACCTGCGCGAGGCCGGCCGCTATGAGCAGCTGATGCTCAGCATCCTGCCCGTCACGTCGGATGCCGTGTACTTGCGCCGTGAGATGATCGCCCAGACCAGCGGTCGGCTGAAGGAGTCGATGTCGATCAACGACGAGTGGCTCAAGACGGTGGAGCGCGGCAGTCACCGCTATGCCCTTGTGGCCCTCTACCGCTACCTGGAATACAAGGCCCAGAACGACACTACGATGATGATGTACTGGGTGGCGGAGTCGGCTTTGGCCGATGTGCGCAACGCCACGCTCGATCAAGGCTCACTATGGGAGTTGGCCAACCAGCTCATGCTCCAAGGCGACATCGACCGTTCCTACCGCTACATCAGTTTCACCAGTGAGTGCACCAATCGCTTTGGGTCACGCCAGCGCAACTGGCAGATAGCCCCTTTGCTCTCCGAGATAGCCAACAACTACAAGGTGAGCAGTGAGCGCAACCGCCATCGGTTGCAGCACACCATCATGGGCATCAGCATCCTGGCCCTGCTGTTGCTGGCCACCCTCTTCTATGTCAACCGCCAGCGCAAACGGCTGTCACTGGCCCAGGCGAAGCAGAAGAAGACCAATGCGATGCTCGCCACGGCCAATGCCCAGTTGTCGGAGAAAAACGAAGCCCTGTCGGATGTCAATGGCCAGCTCCAGGCCCTCAATGCCCAGTTGGCCGAGTCCAACCGTGTCAAGGAGGAATATGTGGGCCGCTTCATGCGCCTTTGCTCGATCTACATCGACAAGATGGACGTTTTCCGCAAGCGTGTCAACAAGATGATCAAGAACCGGGAGTATGAGGAGCTCTACAACACCACCCGCAGCCAGGAATCCAAGACCCAGCAGTTGGAGGAGCTGTTTGAGAGTTTTGACGCCGCCTTCCTCCATCTTTTCCCCAATTTCGTGAGTGAGGTCAATGCCCTTTTGAAGCCCGAGGAGCAGATGCAGTTGGAGAAAGGCCAGCGCATGAACACCAGCCTGCGCATCCTCGCCCTCATCCGCCTTGGTATCGACGACAGTTCGAAGATCGCGGAATTCCTCAACTACAGTGTCAACACCATCTACAACTACCGTGCGCGTCTGAAAGGCTCTGCCTCTGCCGGCCGCGAGGAATTTGAGACGCGAGTCAAGCAAATCGGCATGCCGAAATAAGGAAACGTAAGGTCAGCTGACTTTTTGGGGATTACTCAAATAAAGCGTATAGTACCCGAGTACAGTGCTCTGGTGGATTATTGTTTTTCCCTGTATTGTGACGGAGAGCAGCCATAGACCCGTTTGAAAGCATGGCTGAAAGAGCTGGTCTCATCAAATCCACATAGCCGTGCCACTTGTGAGACAGGCATTTCCCGGCTTTCGGTGAGCAGCGTGGCGGCACGCTCCATCTGTATGGCCGAGATATAGGCTTTCGGCGACTCACCAGCGGCATACTGCAATCGTCGGCGGAAAGTCTGCACGCTCATGTTGAGCTTGCCGGCGATCTCTTCCACGCTGAAATGTCCCGTCGGCATGGCCTCGTTGACAATATCGATGACACGTATGAGCAACTGTTTATCCTCATCCTGTGCGCTGTTGTCATTCTCACGGGCGGTCTCCGTGGATTCCGCCGGTTTTTCCTCATTGTATGTCTGTGTTGAGGAACTTCTCAGTTGTTCGATCTCGTGAACCAATTCATTGATTCTTTTCTGCTGTCGGCGCAGGTTGCGGTGGTTGATCCACCATGCAGCCATGATGATGAGCAGCATACCGATGATGCCCATGAGGATGGAGCGGTGATGGGCCTTGTGCGCCTCCTCGTTTTCCTGCTGCAATTGCTGGGTGCCGAATTCGGCATGATAGCGCGAGAGGGCCTCAGCCGTGGCATTCGTGTAGAGCGAGTCTTTCAGCAGATCAAAAAGGTCGAGCTCCTTCTTCGCCGAGTCAGGGTTTATTTTCCAATAGCTCTCGTAAAGACCGCGGTGGGCATGGATCTCATTGTAGAGGTCTCCCATTTTCGACAGCAGGGAGGCCGCTTCCTTGTAACAGGGAATAGCCTCGCGCTGCCGCTCTTGGCAGAGCAGCGACATGCCCAGGTGGTTGAGTGCGATAGCCACGGAATGATGGTCGCCCCTCTCTCTGAAAACCGGTATCACCCGACGGAAAATGGCCTCAGCCTCCTGGTAGCGGTGCAGTCCCAAGAGAGCGGAGCCTTTCTGCGAGAGACGGATGCTCGCCTGCATCATACGTCCGGAGAGCGAATCTATCCTGTAGGCCTTCTCAGCATACGCCAAAGCCTTATGGTCATCACCCAGACTGTGGTAGATCTCTGAAGCCATGCCCTGGATGACCGCTTTGCGTGCAGGGTTATCGGCTTTCTCGGCATGTCGCAGTGCACCCAGGATATACTGTTCGGCCTCCTTTGTCTGGTATCCCGCCATATAGATACCCGCCACCGTATTCATGCTCGACGAGATGCGGTCATCATCGCCGCTTTTCTGGTCGATCTCCAGGCACTGTTTGGCATACTCCGCCGCCAGCTGGATCTTGCCCATGCGAAGGTAGACCAGCCCCATCAGGTTCAGACAGTCGGCGCGGGTCTCGTTGGAGGGGTGAATCAGCGGCAGTGATTTCAGTCCGTAGTGGGCGGCCTTTTCATATTGCTGCTGGTCGTATAACCATTCTGCGGCCCAGTACCATACCTGCTGGCACAAGGAGTCGGTATTGGTCTGTGGGGGGAAGCTCACCTTCTTGTCGGTGAATGCCTCCTTGTCGAGAGCATCAAAAAACTGATTGGCTGCCATCACGCTGTTTTCCCGGTCAAACTGCTCCAAAGTCTCTGTCACCGTCTGTCCGATGGCCGTATTGACCAAAAAGATATGAGGCAGGGCAACCCAAAGGATTTTAATCCACAGTGAAAATGGATGGTATCTCATTTGAAATGTCAGATCGAATTACGAATATCGGGTATAAATGATTTGCAAAGATAATGCATGCGAAATAAAAAACAAAAATTTAAGATTGAAAAATGTAGAGACGTCACATTGGGGCGTCTCCTCCTCCATTCCCGGATATCACATCAATCAATTATATACATTTCGGATATCACAAAAACCTATTATTTCTTTGAAGGAACGATATTTTTCACTATCTTAGCGGCGGAAATGGGCCGGGATCCATCGACTCCCGGTGATAAGAGGATATCGTGAACAGACAAAATCA
>OCTW011612837.1_pt1 | contig 21897 bp, 8 predicted proteins | sample 1539671 | NCBI WGS metagenome assembly OCTW01 (sample SAMN02144230, study PRJEB22623) | gut metagenome | biome: sheep rumen | host: Ovis aries | place: New Zealand
GTATTGACTCTGTTTTGAATTATTTCTGTGGATTTCATTGAAATACTTCGTTTTTCTTGCACAGAACATCAACGAAAAAAGGGGAACCCACTAGAATGGCATGGCTGTAAGCCCTCCGATCAATGATGCTCGATTTCCTGCAGAAGCAATGAAAAGTCAGCATGCTCCATGTTGGCGATCTCCTTATCTGCGTTTCATTGGTATGCGTCCGCCGTTCTTCCCAGTGCTTTATCCACTTTTCATCAAGGGCTGACTTCTCATTCTTATGTGCAGCCTTTGGGGGCGTTTCCTTTTTATCCATGTAACAGTTAACCCACCTTGTTCCAAAGCTAAAACTGCTTTTATTCAGGCATATTCCGGAGCGTCATCATACGGGCTTCGTTGTCCGGCTTCAGATGGACGGTCGGATACTGCTCGTTGATTTGATGAAAACAGGGGCATTCTTCATCGTGATCGTTGATCATTCCACAGGCTTGAAGATGAGAATAGATTGTGACTGATCCAATATACTTGAAGCCGCGTTTTTTCTCTGTCAAGAAAAAAGCACAATCTATATTCTGTGTACTTCAGAAACACATCCCCAGTATCCGGGTAAAAAAGCAAGGTTAAATCTTTCGGAGTTGTTCATTGAGTTCATCGATTTGTCGCTGTATTTTTTTACGCTTCATACCAGCGAACAAGCCATGAAGAGAATTCATCTCATCGGTCAGATTTTGAATTTCAGCTTTAATCTTATCCCTTTTTTCTTTCTTTCGCGTTTCTTCAGTTCTCCGCTCGGCTTCTTCTTGTTCTCGTCGAGACTGTTCGCACTTAGCCTGTTCATCATCTTCATATATGGCGTGTTCCTCGGCTTCGTGCTTAACGCAATCTTCAACTTCACGCATAGCTTGCTCTGTGGACTCTTTTATTGAGGGATTCGGATTATTCTCAGTTACCTTAGTAATAGAGATATACGTAAGTCTATTTTCTTTGCAGTAAGTTTCGGCAAAACTTTCTTTGATAACAGTAAAAGTACATGGACAATCACTGAATGCACCAATTCCTATAGAAGTGACAGAATCTGGGATGGTCAGTGTTGTCAGTTTTTTGCAGCCATCAAATGTATCTTCTCCAATTTTTGTAACGGAATTGGGGATGGTGATTGAAGTAAGACTAGAACAGTAGGAAAAAGCGCTATCACCTAAAGCTGTGACAGAGTTAGGAAAATTGACCTCTGTCAAGTTTTCACACCCACTAAATGCACCGTTTCCGATCACAGTAACAGAATTGGGGATGGTAACAGAAGTTATGAGACAGCCACCAAATGCGTAATCTCCAATAGTAATAACTCCCTGTGGAATAGTATAGTTCTTATCCTCTTTTGAATAGGGATACCATATCAGGCGACTATCTTTTTTACTAATAAGGACACCATTAATGAGAGAAAAAGCAGGATGATCTGGTGCAATCGTAATAGATGAAAGCTTTTCACATGAATGGAAAGGATTGCCAATAATACTTAATACCGTCTTTGGAATAGAAAAGGATGACAGGTTTGGACAACTAGAAAAAGCACTTGTTCCAATAGTAGTAACTGAATCGGGAATATGAACTGAAGTAAGATTAAAGCACATATGGAATGCTCCATCACCGATTTTGGTAATAGAATTGGGAATTGACACCTCGGTCAGGTTTCGGCAGTTCCAGAATAAGTTATTATTTATCATAGTAAGAGATTTAGGAAAAGTGAAAGTTGTCAAACCACAATTACCGAATGCAGAATCTCCAATTTCAGTAACAGAATCAGGAATCGTAATTGAGGTCAGATGATGACAGCCGCCGAATGCTTCCTTGCCAATCGTCACAATTCCATCAGGAAGAACTATATTATTTAGATTTGTGCATAAATAAAATGCTTTTTTACCAATATATTTTACACTGTTTGGAATTACTACCTCAGTGAGTTTTTCAAATAATTCAAAGGCACTATCAGCAATCGAAATAACCCCATTTGGAATTATTATTTGGGTCAGTTCTTTGTTTACACCCTTAATACTACCGTTTTCAATTACATAATCAGATAACGGGGCCTTTTGCTTCTTTGTTGCTTTGGCTCTATTGACCTTTGTTGTTTTTTTCTGATCTGTTATATCAGTTGATCCAGTCTGTAAATTAGATGAAACTTCTATATTCTTTGATGAAGACGCGCCATCTTGAATATTCTCAGAATCATGGATCACATTTATTCTTTCTGTTCGACTAGTCGCAGATGTTTTTTGAGTGTTTGATTGATTTTTGTTTGAAGGAGAGGAAAAATCACTAGAATGCTCTGATATTGGGAAATCTTTTTCTGTTGAAGAAGTTGAAACAATGTTTCTAAATATCTCTTGCCACATTTGATAGTCGCTGACAATCAGGTTGTTGACACCTTTCTGACGCCATTCCAGTGCTTTCTTGACTTTTGCAGCACCAGGACTTTCGAGACATACGATCAAATAGTCGGCCATTTTGACCATGCTACTATGGACGATACCGCCGCGTTTTTCGATCTCTGCAATGACATCACTTTCATAGATTCCAAAACCAGACAGAACAAAGTGCTTTCCAGCGAAAGAAACCGTAGCATTCTTGTCCAAATACTTGATTGCTTGTTCAAATGCATCTTTGTCGCTATACTCATCTTCATTTACAGCTATGCGTCCAGCTTCAATCATTTCCTGAAGTGTTTTACCCTCTCTGCAAGCTGCTTCCATATCAGCACGATACTGTTTTTTTTCTTCTTCAATTTCCTTTGCTTGCTCTTCAGCCTCGCGTGCTGCTGCTTTAGGATCGTATGGAGCATAGTAACCTTTTGCATGTATACCAATTGTATACAGATATGCCTTGACGTTATCATATGGCTTTCCATCAATGATGATATGACGGGCATAGATATCATCAAACTCATCACCGTTGATATCATACAACTGTTTTGCCAATTTGCCTGATAAATAGGCAGTAGCATATGGACTATCGCCACCTAGACCAAATACAAAACGATTAACCTTTTTCAGACTATCAGGAAGATGAACTTCCGTAAGGTTATTTGTTGCACCGAATACGTGAGTCTCTAACTCTTCTACGCCTTCTGGAAGCTCAACTTGCCTCAAGTTCCGACAAGACATAAAGGCCATTTCCCCGATCTTTCTCAAGGATTTAGGAAACACAACAGTTTCGAGGAACATACAGGAATAGAATGCGTACTCACCGATCTCAGTAACGCCTTCAGGAATAACTATGTTCCTTAAAGTCATGTTTCCTTTAAACTGACCTGCAGCAATAACTGTAGCGCCATTCAGATCCAGGATATCTCCCTTTACTACAGGTCGTGTCTTCTTAGTCTTTGAGGAGCTACTTGTTTTGATGACTGAGGGCTTTTCATCTTGTCCATCCAAGGGGCGCTCCAGCGGTTCTTTCAAGCCAGCATCGACTTCTGGGCTATCATTTGCCTCTTCTGAATAGAAAGGTTCCTTAGCAGCTACAGCTGCTTCATGATTACTCTCATGAATAATGTCGAGAGCTGATTTTCTGGTTGTTACTCCATCCGGGAATTGATTTTTGCCCTTTTTTGAAGGCGCTTTTTTTGAAGTTGTGGCAGGCTTTGCTTTTTTCTGTTCATCGCCCTCCCAGATGATTTTGACATCTTCAGGGAAATGCTCCTTCATTTGGTCTAGAATGCTAATAGTCTTTCTGCCCCCGTAAACAACGACGGTTTCAAGGCCAGAACAATACATGAATGCATCATCACCGATATCAGTAAGTGTAGATGGTATCCTGATGCACTTAATATGATTGCAGAAAAGAAAAGCATCACCGCCAATGGTGTCTACTGTACTCGGAATCTCAATGCTTGTTAAACTGTCACAGTTTGTAAATGCATCTGATTCGATTTCAGTCATACCTTCTGGTAAGTTGATACTTTTGAGGCTATCACAACTCCTGAATGCGCTTCTTCCAATAACAGTTACCGTATCAGGGAGTACAATTGTCCGAACGGAGTCTTTGCCTAAAAAAGAATAATCGCCGATTTTGGTAATGCCATCTGGGACAACGACATCAGAATCATTGCCTGTATACTGCACGAGAACGTCATCATCAATTTTAAAGACTTCCGAAGAAGATTCATCATCGTCAGCCGAATACCCAACTAGAGCGGCACGGTTTTCCATTTGGCTGATGATCCTGTCGTAGCGACTTTGTGCGAGAGTATTCTCATTCATCGCGATCAGCAATTGTCCAAAGGCTTTATAAATGTTGATGAGAAGGCTAGTGAGCGATGATGAGTTCTCCCCATTTTGTCGTGACAGAGACATATCACCCTGCATAAATGCAGCCAATGTTGCATTATCTGACGGATCAGGGGCATCGACAGTATTTGACCATTCCATGAATTTGTTTGCAGGAATCTCAGGATAGTCATCTCCGAGAACAAGATTCAAAACTGCCGCTTGTCCGTTATTGATGACCGTACTGCAATTAGCAAGATACAGAAGGAATTGAATGAGCTCGATCTTACAAGTTTCTCTTGTCGTGTGTTCTCCATTGGTCAGTCCTTGAACACCGCCGCCTACGTTGTCAAGCTGATCCCCCAGATCCAGCACATAATTGAGGGCATTGATGATGTCGTTAGCGTCCATATTCAGCTCTCCTTCCATTGTTTGCTATGATATTCTACACTTTGGTGTAAACTACTTGCTGTCCTGGAATGAATCCTATGTCAATTGCTCCTTAAGATAAAAAGGATTTAATTTATTATTATGCTTGCTTCAGAATAACAGAAAAAAGCTTTAGGAAAAACCAATCTTGCGTGTAGATGCCGTTTGTTTATTGATATCGATGCCTTCGTCGATAAGATAATCCTCAACATCATCGAGAATAATCAGACAATCTTCTGTATTTTCCTCAGCACGAAGGTTCTGATTCATGATTATTTGATCCATGATATTCCTGGCGGTTCGCGCATTGGCGAAGTTTGGTTGATGACGGAAGTACTCCATAATATCCAGCACTCGCTCAAAAGCTTCATCCGTTATGGTATAATGTTTCTTCTCCAGAAAAGAACGGGCAATCAAACCGAGCTCGTCTCTTGAATAATCTGGAAATTCAAGTGTGAACTGAATTCGAGATTCAAGCCCCGGGTTACTGCTGATCATTTGTTTCATTTCATTTTTGTATCCTGCAAGAATAGTGCAGAACTGACCACGCCGGTCTTCCATTTCTTTTAGAAGAACAGCTATTGCCTCTTCACCATAACTTGTCAGCCCGTTATTCTGTGAAGCCCCAGTGGTAAGAGAATAGGCCTCATCGATGAACAATACACCCCCCATAGCCTCGTTGATCTTTTTGAGAGTCTTAGGAGCAGTTTCGCCAACATATTTTCCTAATAAACCGTGTGCGTCCGTCTCTATAAGTTTTGCTTCATCCAGCACTCCAGCATCATACAGAATTCGGGACAGAATCCGGGCAACTTCTGTTTTTCCCGTACCAGGATTCCCATAAAAACACATGTGAAGGTTGAAATCTGCTTGTCCTTGGTTTCGTTTTGCGTATGCTTTTATTTTTTTGACCATGCGCTTAATTGTGCCAAGGCCGATCAATTGATCTAATTCTTCCTCGCCTGTCAATATGCTTCTGTCCGTGCCGGAGGAAGAGGTTGGCAGATTAATCTTGGAATCCTGAATATACTTGTTAACGTCAACCAATCCTACTTCTGTATCATCACTTCCGGCACAGCGGAGATTCTGGCACATAATTACCTGATCCAGGATATTTCTGATTTCTCTGGCATTAGCGAAGTTTGGATCTTTCCGCCTGATGTCTGTAATATCTAGTAGACAGCTCATCGCGGAATCGCCCATAGTATATTTGCGTTTTCTGAGCATCAGTTGTGTGATTTGTTCCAGCTCGTCCCTTGAATAGTTCGGGAAGTCGAGCGTAAACTGAATCCTTGACTTGAGGCCAGGGTTGACTGACAGCATCTGCTGCATTTCATTACGGTACCCGGCAAAGATCACACAGAACTTACCCCGGTAGTCTTCCATTGCCTTGACGAGGGTATCGATGGCTTCTCTTCCATAATCTGTCATGCCAGCGCCATCGCTGTTGTTGCCAAGCGCATAGGCTTCATCAACAAACAGGACACCTCCCATTGCGCGAGCTATGACTCTGCTTGTTTTTTCTGCAGTAGCTCCAAAGTATTGACTGACAAGACCGCTGCGGTCTACTTCAACGATTTTATCAGTCGGAAGTATCTTGTTTTCATAGAGGATACCGGCTATCAATCGAGCGACTTCTGTTTTGCCACTGCCAGGATTGCCAAGGAAACACATATGGATATTCAGGTTGTCGTTGTCTCTGTTAGCAAGCGCATAAGCCTTGATTTTCTTGACGCTTTCTTTGATCCCGGATAGACCGATCAGCTCATCAAGCTTCTTCTCACTTTCGCCCAGATTAATGAGTGTTGATCCGATGGGCATAAGGATGCCAAGATCGTCGACAGCGATCATCTCTTTGTATAACTGAAAGAGATTGTCTTCCGATTCCCCAATAAGAAACCGAGAGACATTTAGTGCCTCGTTAAAGTCTTTATATCTTTCTGATAGCTTGGCTGAGGCTTGTCTCAGCATATCTTCTTCGCTGACGCTGCCGGTTTCTGTTAAATAATCATAGCTCATGATAAACAATGGAGAGCACATGATTAATTCAATGCCATGCCAAAGGCAGGTCAACATTTCTTTCAATTCTTCCGAGCCATCATCCATGATATCGATCATGTATGTCTTTGAAAGAATTCCTCTTGTTTCAGAGATTGCGTTCTCAAGCTCGTCTTTGAAATCAGTTTTTTTATTATATTTGTTGCCTCGTTTAGAGGGGTGGTATTTATGTTTAGTGCCATAAAGGTTATTCACTTTGATAAATTTGAAAATTTTCTTTGCTAGTTTTTCCAACAAGTCCAAGAGCTCGTTCGCTGATGGCCACAGAAATTTGTCTTGTGTTTCAGAATATAGCAACGATAGCTTTGGCCACCCCACAGGGTTAAGCTGAAAGGAAAAACCGGGATCCAACAGACATGCAGCCTGATAGAGTACCTCATCGTACATTGCAATTTGATCATCCAATTTGCTAAAGGAAACTGGATATGATTTGGAAAACTGAGAAGTATAATGCAGCTTCAGTTGTTCTACCGTTTCCAACAGATTATCCAGGAAATCTTCTGTGCGATTCCTATTGGATACGTATTGCAGTATTCTATCATAATCAGGGAATCGCTTATTATCTTTGTCTTTTCCTACAAAGATGAGATCTTCTTTTTTTGCTGTTTTGATTTCAAGGCTTGAAAAGAAACGTTCAATTTCCGAAATCAGAATATTCCTACGGTCATAGGGAGCTTCAAACATTTTATAGCCGCAGATGGGGCAAGTGCAACTATTGTCACTTTCTCGTAGCTCTCCACAGCTTATGCACTTATATTCGGCCATCTTAATCAACTCCTAGTGCCTTCTTTGCTGCATCCAAAGGTGTAGAATAGAATATCACTTCGATCTCTTCCTTTAGATCTGTTCGGAGCTTTTCATATTTTTCATGGCTTTCTTTCGGAAGCAGGATCTTCTTAGCACCGGCATTCGCACAAGCGACAAAGATTTCGTCTAGGTCTGTTGTTATTGGCATCATGGATCCAGACATAACCACTCTGCCGCAGATGACCAGAGCAGGCATGACGGGTCTATTTGCGAGTCCTGAAAACAGACCTACAACTTCGGCTACGGAAATCTCGTCGCTAACACCGCGGTTCTGGAGGTCGTTGAAGTAAAGGCTGTAATCGAAATCTTCATACGAACCGGTTATTAGTTTGCTGGTGTTTTCCCCGAAATAATTGAACGCTGCTGTTAAACTGTCGCGAACACTCTTAGGCGAGTGCGAAAGTCCCTCTACATTCTTGAAACTGAACACACCTGTGCCGGTAACGAGTTTGTTCTCCAAACGATAGATGCCCAGGATGTCAGATACAGACCTGCCAACACCGTAAACATAACCAGGTTTTTCAAAGCCCTGATAGATCAGTGTGCTGGTAGAAACTTCGGGCAGATAGACGATGGTTTCTGCGCCGGTTTCGTGATCGATGTAGCCGAGATCGACATCACTGAACTCTCCGGGAGTCATCTTCCTCAGCTGCTCTTTAACGCGCCTTCTGCACTCGATGGCGTACTCCAGCAGTTCCCGAGTCTCTTCTTTGGTCATTTGCTCATCCGGATAAATTAGTTTGGCTAAGCCGGAGAAGGTTCTGCCGACAGCAATGGTATCTCTGGCATTGAAGCATTTGTTTAATGTAAAATACTCGCTGAACGAGTTGGTGAAATCATACTTCCTCATTGCATGGCAAAACTCGGAGAAGCAGTCCGAGATCAGGCCATACCGCTTGGTGAAGAGGGACGAACGTAGCTTGGGAGTTTCCCATCCTGGCAGATAGGCATGAATTCTATCGAAGAATGCGGAGTCGTTATTGAAGGCTTCCGGGAACGGCTCAAACAGATTCGTCGTCCGCATCATGTCCGCAACACTTCTGAACGTATTTCCTTCAAAAGCGATGGAAGCGTCGGAGCTGATAGAATCTGAGCCTCTGGCAAAGCTGCCGTTTGCCATATAGTTTTTCATGATCTGAACCATATCTCCGGATGCCTGAGTGATACCTGCGACTTCATCAAAGGCAATGCAGTCCCAGTTGCCGACTAATCCGACACGACGGGAAGACATATTGTAAAACATGTTGGAAACTGTGGTCGTGCCGCTGCTCATCAGGATAGAATAGGGAGACAATTCACTGTACACATGAGACTTACCAGTACCGCGTGGGCCGAGTTCGACCAGGTTGTAGTTCTTTTGAATGAACGGCACGAAGCGGAGCAGATAATGCAGCTTTTCTTTCTGTGTCAACTCATCCGGCTCATAACCAGCAGAACGAAGAAGTAGTGAGATCCACTCATCACGTGTGAAATTGACACGGGATTCCTTGATCTCATCCAAGTCAAGGTTGGGCATCTGGATGGGTTTTAGAGAAGAAATCTCAAAAGGAGAATCATACTTGGATTTCTTCTTTTTGATCTTTTTCTTGGCTTTCCGGTTGCCAAAAATATCCTCAACAGCCTCTTCCTGATCATCATCGTCAACCTTGTCAAGGCCTACATAATCGATCTTCAATATACACCAGATACCGCCAACTAAGAGTTTTTCATTGTGTATCACGAGATCTGAGGGTACTTCAAAAGGATCAAGTCGTAGGTTAGTGAAACGAGCAACATATTTATCCTCACGCTCATCGAAAATAACTGTGATTTTGTCGATGATTGTATACTGGCCGTTCTCTTTGATTTTGGATTTGACGTATTCACTCTGGTCGGGGCGAACATAATTCTCACTTAGGATTCGCCGGATCTTCTGAAGACCGAGCTCAATTGCCTCCTCGTCGTCAGTCGCGCAATACATGCCCAGCAAGTATTCAAGCACATATGTAGGGACGTTTGCGCCTTTTTTCATCAGGGATGTCAAATCCTTCCTGACGACCTTGCCAGGAAAGTATTCCAATACCTTCTCATCAAAAGCATTCATGAACAGTGTCCTCCTTCTCCGTCACTTAGAAATCAAAGCTGAATGTACCGGTAAATGCCAGTTTTGCGCGGAATGGGTATCTGGCAACCACTTCATAGTCATCCTGTCCGCTCTCACGGATCATCAGCTCATACTCGCTGCCGCTGTCATCCCGTGTGTTTAAGCTGAACTGTATGCGGTCTGTTGAGAGCTTCCCGTTGCTGATCTCTAACATCTGCCTGTCATTCAGGACATGACCGAGAGCGTCAATAAAGAATAGTTCAAAGCTACCGTCCCTGGGTACGCCTGTATCACTGATCACAAAGCTCATACTAAAGATGTTGTTCGTGATTGTATAGTTCAGGTTTGCAGGACGGAATACGCATGAGGCAGAGGATTCGGTGACCCTGTACATCTCTTTAGGAGACTTCCTTGTGCTCACTCGACTGCGTGTGCCATCAGCTTTGGCGCTTTGGATTGTCGCTCTGGTCGCTTCAGCGAGTTTCAGGAATTCTGCTCTGGAAGCGGAGGTCTCGTCTGTCTCCACCGCACGAATCGGATGGCAGACAAAGTATACAATCTGTTTGCTCGCTGCCATTACATTTAACAGTTCCAGTGCCTTCTCCAGGCGATCCGCATCCAGGTTTACGAACGGATCATCCAGGATCAGAAATGGCTGCTCTTTGTCAAACAGCGTATCCACCAGCGCAAGCCTCATGCAGAAGTCGATCATATCACAGTAGCCCGTGCTATATCCTTCTGCGACATGGGCTTTGCCGTTTTCTTCAATGCTGACATTGAAGTTGATATCCAGCAAACCTCTGACAGCATCGTTATTAAGCCAGATCTGCATATAGCTGTTGAATAGCTGCTCAACCCTACTGAGATACCGGTTTGCGAGGTTTTCTTTTGCCTTTGTGATCAGCTGGATCGTTCTTTTCAGAATACCAAGGGCATTCTGCGCTTTCTGCTTCTGTTCATATAAACCGTGGATTTCCTGAACGAGATCAGGATATTTTTCCAACGATTGATCCGCTAGGCGAATAGCATCGCTCTTCTGCGTATATTCGATGAGCAGTGCGTCTCTACGCTCTTTCAGCCTTTCAACCTCTACCCGTAGACTTGCTTCTTCCGCGTCGGTGGGGGCATTCGCATCCGAGGGCTGGTGTTCTGCTTCAACGGAGGCGCATTGCTTTTCAAGCTGCTGCTTGGCAGCAACCTTTTCAGAAAAAGTATTAGCTCTTGTATAGATACCCGCGAGTATTCCGCTTTCGTCAGGAGAAAAGTGACCAAAGGAAGTGGCAAATGTGCTGACTGCTTTTTCAGCCTGATCCAGGCTTGCCTTCTGACGGCTTAGATCCAATTCGGCGTCCTTGATCTTTGACTGTGCCTGCACAGCCCGGCTAACATCGGCACGGACGCTGGCCAATAGTGCGGGCAATTCATCGCCTGTATCCTGCATGTGAATATCAGTGAGCTTTTGGGAGAGCTGACGCTTCAGCGTTTCCTGCTGTTCCTGCTTTCTGGCTTGACGGGCTGTGGCTTCAGTCAACTTTCTTTCATATTGCCTGTATTCGTCCAGAATCGTTTCCGCTTCTTTCAGAGTTTGCACAATATGGTCTACATCAGTATCTAAATCCAGCTCGGCAAGGAGAGTGTTCGCGCTTTGGAGATGTTGATCGATCTTCTCAGTGGTAGCCTGCTGCGCGGCAGCCATAGATGATGCCTTGGGAGACTCACGCAATGACAGATCCTCCGCAGAGGCTCCAGACTCTGTGATGAATCGCTTGAAGTTTTTTTCGGCGTCCTTCGTCTGACTTTCTGCTACGGTGTAGGCATTTAGTTTGACGCGAAGGAAAACAAGCGCATCCTCAAATGACAAACCGGCAATCTCCGGATACTGTTCATCCAGCTTTGCTCTGATCTGGCTAACTGCTTCGCGCTTGGCTTCAACCAGTTGCAGCTTTTTCTGGAGCTCTGGCAGAAGCGGAGAATCATCACTGGCAAACTGATCTTCCGGGATCCTGGTGTCCGCAACAAACTTGCTCAGGCTGCGAACCGCAGACTGCAGCTTGTCCTTTGCGATCTTATAGTCCATTTCTCCGGTACGAAGAAGGTCAATTGCCTCAGACAGTGTCTTGCCTTCGCAGGTTGGATAAAGCGCATCGATAGCAGCTCGCTCTTCGCTGATGACTGCAGACTGCTCAGCGATGAAGCCCTGAACATTTTCGAGTTCTGTCCGTTTCTCACGCAGGCTTCTGACGACAGCCGCATGATCCATAATCTGAGCAATGGTTGTTTCAGACGCTTCACTGTCCGACTGACTCCAGCGGGATACCCATGCAGACACTTCGCCGCCATCCGAATCAATAACAGATTGATGTTCGCTGAGTTCCCGCTCCAGAGAAGCGATATCAGCCTGCTCTCTGGTCAGCTGAGCTTGGATCTCGGCCTTCTTCTGGTTGGCTTCCTTGCGCTGAGAGTCTGCCAGCTGATATGCCTCGTAAGCCTGCACTTTTTTCTTATAAGAACCCTTGCCGGTTGCTCCAATGATGCATAGCAGCAATCCGACAGCGGCAACAGCTGCCAGCGCTGGCATCATCAAAATACCCAGCGCAGCTCCCGCGAGGATAAGCAGGATGCCTATGACAATCAGCGCCGTTCCAGCCGGCTTCTTCGGCTCATCGACAACATTCAGCTGGGAGCTGGTCACAGATTCGAGCTGAGCCAGGGATGCCGACAGGCTGTCTGCTTTGCTCTTTTCACCATCCAGCCGTGCTTTGATTCCCTGTGCTGCTGCCTGATGCAGAGTGGCGTTTCGATGCTTGTTCAGAATATCAGCGCCTTCATCCGCACCAGGAAGGTCGCCCAGGGCATCGGCAAGCAGTGACTCCTCATCCTGTGTTAATGTAATGGATGGGAGTGTTTCTTGTTTTTCATCGACTCGCTGTTGGATTCGTTGCAGTTCTTCCAGCTTCGCAATAGCAGGACGGACATGAGCATTATCATAAGTTCCTTGACGTTCAAGTTCTGCCTGAAGCGCGGTAACTTCACCTTTCAGCTCTTCGTAACGCTTCTTTTTCTCTGCCCAGGCTTCGGTTTCCCTCTGAATTTCCGCTTGAAGGTCAGTTTCCTGCTGTGCAAGATCACGATCCTTTTTCTGGCAATCTTCCAGGCTCCGGATGGCAGGCTCCGCTGCGGCAGGGCGATAATGTTCCTGCGCAGCCAGTTCAGCCTGCAAAGCGTCCAACTCAGCTTTCAGTTCAGCGAAACGTTTTGTCTTCCTTGCCCAAGACTCGGCTTCGCGCTGGATGTCGCGTGTTTGCGTTTCCTGCTGGTGGAGCAGACTTTGGATGGTAGCGCGGGATTCGACAGCTGTCTGCAGCTGATCAGCAAAGCCAGGAATTCTCTCGGCAGCAGCATGGATCAGCTCATATTCTTCTGGCGCCTTTGGAAGAGCGGCATCGGCAGTGCCGGCAGTAACGATGCCCTGTATTTCGCCATAGATGCTCTGTATTTCATCAAGCTGTGCCGGGGCAGGCAATGCGCCGCCGTGCTTTTCGATTAAGGCAGCATATTCCCTGGTAAATATTTCATGCGTTCTTTCCAATTCCTGGATCCGCGTCTTCAGCGAGACAATGGACTGCTCGTGCCGCTTAATCTGATCGATTTCAGCAGTTGTCGGTACTTGGCCGCCAAGATCTGCTTCGATAGCATCCATTTCCTGCTGAATAACGGCGATCTGTCCGTGGAGATCTTCCAGAAGCTTTCTCGCAGCCTCCTGCCTTTTTTCTTCTCCAGATACTGCTTCAAGCTGTTTGTTTTTATCTGCCAGTTCTTTATCAATAAAACTAAGAAGCGCATCGATCTGGATGATTCGCTCTCTGGCTGCGTCTTGCTCAGCAATATCTCGTTCCAGCCTGTTACGAATACGCTCACGTTCTGTGATCTGACGGGTAATATCGCCAAGCTGTCCTCTGGCTCCGGTCTTTTCATAAACCTTGACCTGCTGTGTCAATCTTTCAATCGCCCCGTCAAATGCGGCAACGTCATTGGCTTGGCTCACCAGCATGTTCAATCGGGTGTGAATGCTACTTGCAGCTCCATCGATGGACAGACCATTCTGGTTGATGAACACGCTTCGTTGGAATGCGCTGGCGTCAAGATGGAACAGAGTCTCGCCAATCTTATCGGCAGGAATTTTGGCGGTGGTTCGGGTATCAAGGTTAATGATCTTTGCAGTGTCAAAGCGCGGCGTCTCGCCAAAGGTGCGGGTGATACGATACCGCACGCCCTCTGATTCAAAATCAAGGGAGCCGCCGTATCTGCCACCCTGCCAGGGAAGGTAGCGCTTACGCTCATTCTCTGTGATGTCCTTGCTGCGGCGGGTATCATACCCATACAGCATGGCCTTCAGGAAGGTTGCCATCGTCGTTTTGCCCCAACCATTATCGTGGAGGACAACGTTCAATCCCTCTCCAAAGGTATAATCATAATTGTGCAGCCCCCCAAAGTCGTCTACGTGCATGCTGATAAGTTTCATTCCGCAGACACCTCCTTGCCGCTCAATGCGTTCCATCCGAGACTGATTAAATGGTTTCGCTCGGACTCACTCAGGGTTCCGTCCTGGAGCGCCAATTTAACAAACTCGCTGCGTAGTGAAATGTCGTTTTCAAACGATTCCTCGTCGATGTCCATGACGGTGTTATCATACACCTCTACGAAGAAGATACGGCCTTGCAGCTGGTTTTTGAGTGCGTCACTGTTCAAGGTTAGTCCGAATGCGGATCGTCCTGTAACGGTAACGCGAAGGAAGGTGTCGATATCGATCCTTTTGACCAAATTGTTGATTTTGCGGAGGATCTCTTTTTGATCATCCTCGGGCATGATTTTCAGTTCAATCGCATGATAGGCATATTTCGAACCGCCCTTTACCTGATAACGTCCAATCTGGTTTGCAGTCCATTCCAAAATTCCGAATCCAAACTGATTTCCCTGCGCATCTTCAAAGTCTGTCGGTTCAAAGGAAGGTATCACAGCATCCGGAATTCCTGTGAGAACATACTTGCCGGCCCCGTCCTTTTGAATCACGATCAATTCATTGTCGCCAAGCTGCAGTTCTGCCGCGCCTGCGTTAATCCTCAGTGCAAGTCTGTCATCCAAGAAAGAATCCTGCTTTTCCATATTGATGAGATGCAGGTTTTCCGGAACATCATTGCGATAAGAAATGCGCTTATACTCGCTGGCGTTCAAAAAGACCAGCACTGTGATTCCTGCGTCTTCTTTGACAGACTGGAACAATGTATCGATGACGGACTCTGTAACCCGCTCCTGACCGAAAAGCCTGCCAAACAATGCGACATAGGTGGCATTGTTCTGCACTGCGTTGTCGATCAGATCTTCGAATTTTGCATTTCTTGCGGTCTGCCATTTCTGAGATTGCTTGATATCCAGTTTTTCCGTGGATATCGCTCCCAGACAAATGTCTGAACACAGAAGCATTTTCCACGTCTTTACAGAATCTTTTTTTAATGCTGATATTGTAAATGAATCCACGGAATGACTTGTAGAGAGTTTATACTGCGGCTCCCTGCCGATAGATGTCTCAGCTTGAATCTGCGGAGTCTGAACCTCTTTCAGTTCTTCTGCCTTTTTATCCGTACTCAGCACATGGAGCTGAGTTGGTACGCAAGGTTTAGTTGAGTCAGCGGACACGGAAACCGGTTTTCTGGTTACGCCTTTTTCGGGATTGTCTATGGCTGTATTTCTGAAAGACTCTAATGGAAAGCCTTCAGGAGTAACCCATTCCTTCCAGCCGTCCGACTGTTTTCCACACACAAAGATGCTGGCGGCATTTGGGCTTCGAAACAACATGTCCTGCAGCAGAATTCCGTTTTCATCCAGCCCTCTGGTTTTCAGCCTGCGTCTGTACAACATGTCCTGTTCCGAGAGAAATACTTTACTTCCCTTCAGAACGGTCAATTCTTTCCCGGTGAATATGCCATACGCCAAATAATGATCTTTATCTGATCTCATGATGACTTGAATTTCATCTGGTTTCATAAACATCCCTCCGCGGAAAGAAATATGCTTTGCGTACAGAAGCAGGTCTGAGTTCTTGAAAGTAATCAGAAATCAAAGTCATTTATAAAAGCAATATCAATCGTGAATTCGATCCTATCAAGCACAATGGCCGTCTCCTTCTCTACGATGGTCAGATAGTAGGTATCTGTCTTTTTGAATTCGACGCTCTTCAGTGTGAACCGCGTCCGGAACACACGATCAGATCCGTTGTTGCTTGTCTTATCTGCTATGATCGTCTTCTTATCACTGACTGCCACACCACTGGCGTCCGCCATATACACTTCATAGGTGGCAGCAGCCAATTTCCCGCTGACCGCATCCTTCTGATAGAAATCGAGAGAGAAGATGCTGTTGGAAACCTTGCGGCTCTGACTGATCAGCTGAAGCTCTACTTTCTTTACATCCACAAATTTTTTTGAAGTTGTACGGATATTCTGGAAGTCGATCACCGGCACGACCATTTCCTGCAATGAGATGCCGCCGTGCACAAAGTTCATGCCGCCGCCCTGCTTCTTCATCCGGATGTTTTCCAGCGGAGCAAACAGAGTATGATCGCTCTGATAGCGGGTCATGGGGATGCGCAGCATATGATCTGCAGTGCAGTCACCGTCCGCGATGACATAACGGCGATCCAGCTCAACGATGTGCCCGGAAACAAAGCTCTTTTCAGCCTTGTCACTTTCTTCCAGCGGCTTATAAGAATAGAGAAAACCATGATCCGCAGTGATCAAGATATGTGTACCATTCATATCATTGGTGATCATGCGCACCAGGTTTTTGATCTCCTGGATCGCTTGTTCACATGCCTCAAATACCTGATCTTCTGTCGCTGCTTTGTCTCCGACTGCGTCTATGGTATTGTGATAGATATATACGGATTGCGCATTGCTGATTGCTTCACGGCGTTCCGCCTTCTTCATGGTCAGTAAGGCTTTGTATGTGATTGCCAGATTTCCTGCATGAGCGGCGTTCAATACTTTGCCGCGATTATCTGTTCCTTCGGTAGAGACACCATCGCACAACACTTTGATCTCATCTGTGATCTGCATTTTTTGATGGGGCAGCAGGGCGGCCATGCCGAACTTTGTTACGGAAGGCAGTACGGACTGCACAGCTATGATTTTCGCAGAGCCCTTCGTTTCACGCAGCAAAAGGCCGGTCAAGTCAACACCCACCTCATACCGCATGGCATCAGAAATAATCACGAAGGCCCGGCTGCCGCCCGCGATGATGGGCTTGACATAATCCCGGTAGAAATCCTCCTGGTTCGGGATGCCGGTCAGGCGCTGATTTGCTGCCAGCTCATCGGCGATTAGTTTGGTCCACTGGCCGCCCAGGGAGGCGAGATACCAGTTTTTATAAAGCTTTTCAACATAGTCTGCGACGTTCTTATACAGATCCTCCAGCGCGGTGCTGGACTCTTTCAGGCTGCGCCCGAATGCTGCATGGAACAGCCGATAGAAGTGATCCATCTTGCAGTAGTTGCCGCAGTATTCTTTCCATAGCTTATCGTGTTCTGCAATATGGAAACCGCTGATATTACTCTGATAGAATCGCTGCATCTGTGCGACCTGGAGCAAACCGTCATAATAATACTGGAAACGCTGATACCATTTCAGTGTTCTCCGCTTTTCCACTGCGGCAGCAATATCGTCCGCCTTGACAATATCTTCCGAGATTTCCGTCATGTATCGGCGCAGGATGCACTCGTTGATGCAGGGGAAGCATTCACTGGTGAGCAGCTCCTGCACCTCCAGGGCATCAAAGCGTTTTTCCAGATGATGATAAGCTTCCACCTCGCGGGCGATTTCATAGAGCGCTTCGTCATCTTCATCAGAATGTAGCCATTCGTTGATCAGGTCATAACAACGCTGCTGGTGCGGCTCGGAGATCAGCTTTTCGAGGCCACTCAGGCACGAAGCCTTCATGGTTACAGACAGCGCGGTGATCAGGATGTGAGACGCCAGCGCGATCAGCGATTTCTGTTCGGGCAGATGGATGTATCCGGTGTAGCGGTTGATCATCTCCCACAGCACGGATTCGTTGCCGAACTTCTTGATATTCGTGATCGCTTCGTTGTTCTCAATATCCATACCGTCCATCAGAACAGCGCGGATGATACCAGGAGCGGTGTTGGCGCTTGTCCCGGCCAGTACAGCCAGAATATCGACGTGGAGCTGCCCGACATTGGTGTAGGAGCTCTTGAAGGCTGACAGCCTGGCCACTCGCTCTTTGTTGTCAAAGAACTTGCTGTAGGACTTCATGGCCTTCCGCATCTGGGAAGTGGGCGACATGCCCAGTTCCTGCATCCGGATAGAAAGCAGATCGGCGCGGAATTCCTCACTGTACAGTTCGATATCAAGCAGCCAGTTATCCCGTACATCGGGATAAGAGATCGGATTGTAGACAAGATAATTGCTGTACGTATCCGTCTCCGACAGGATCTGCTTGGCGGCGAAATTGTTCTTGCCGGTCAGCTTGAGAATCTTCACGCCGTCAAAGGACAGATCGTCCACAGTACTTCCGAACTCTCCATCCGGGTCTTGCCAGAAAATGATGCGGCGATGATAATTGTCTTGTAACGGCTTATTGAACCGCGCCTGTAATTCCTTCTTGATATCCACTGCTGTTCCATTCCTTCCACTATTGTGCAAAGTGTCAACCAGCGTTTTTACTTAATCTTCTCCAGCACATCCTGGAACTTGGCGTAGTTCACCTTCACGCCGTCGTCCAGGTCGATGGGGATCATCTGATCGGCCAGGTGATGGATCTTTTCCTCGTACTTCTGCAGCTCCAACGCCTGATCCTTGATCTTGGCGATCTGCTTGTTCAGCTTCACGCGTTCGGAGGCTCCAGCGGTTTGTAGGCTGTCCTCCAGCATGGTCAGCTGCGTACGGTAGCGCTCCTGCTGCTCATGCACATAATCCGTGCGGATGCGGGCCAGCAGGTCGGGCTGATAGCGGTGCATATAGATCAGGCATTTGAAGCCGTTCTTTTTGCCAGAGGAAAAGAGCCAGTAAATTGGGCGCTTCTGATACATTTTCAGGTGATCGGTATAGAAGTCGTTCAGGAAGTACTGCCGGATCACCTCGCGGGGCGTACCCTTGCCTCCGAGTGCATCAGCGATATATTTCAGGTTAGCCTCCAGTGTATCCTCACCATACACTGTGCGCACCCAGTTCACGAACATGCCTACTATGTCGTCATCGAAGTATTCGTCATCCGTGATGGGGAGAATTCCGTCATGATCGGGCAGATAGGAAGAATACTTACCGGCATCCCAAGCACCGCCAGCAAATACCAAGCCAGGCTGATCTAGCGAGTAGCGGCCCATCATGCAGCCCACGGCATATGAAATCAGGCTACGGATATCTCGCTCATAATCCGCTTTGCGCACAGTCACATCCTTATCTAGCACCTTGGGAGACAACTCATCCTGCAAACCATATATGTCGATAAAAATGCGATTGATTTCTTCTTCATATGCTTTTAATTGGTCGAAGCGCTCACTGCAGACTTTTTCCCATTCGTTCCAACAGTCAGATAGACATAGGTAGTTCTTTTCAAAAGCAAGAGCGACCATCGGATGACACTGAAAATCCCAGGAAGTTTCAAAAGCATCCCAATCATTACGTGAGAGAATAACTGCATTTTTGCACAGTGCCGTTATCAGTCCACGCTTGTTCTCTGCCAGAATAAAAGGAAGAGATGCTATATTGCCTTTTTGAAAATTCAATGTTGGATTCATAGCTGAAAGGAAGTACATTGCTATGGAAGAACACAAAAAAGCAAGTGTATAAAAGAGATTTGCATTTTCAACATCAGCAAATGATCCACTAGCATCATATAGGAACCCATAATCGGTATACCTTGCTGCGAACTTATATGATGAAAGAGAACTCCAAGTTACGTTTTCTTTAAATATGTACTCCAAATTAAATGCATGTGCAGGAATCTTACCTTTATCGTCCCTAAGATTTCTCATAAAGTATCCGTCATTTTCCCAATTGACTACATATTCATTATTGCCATACCATTTCCTGTAATCTCCTCCTTTATTATACGGAAACCACTTACATTTGCTTTTTACTGCGGCTTCACGAGAGTGAAGATTCGCACCGAATTTTCGATGATCTACTTCGTGCCATAAACGTATAAACAAATCATTGTTTCCAGTTATCATTCCTGCTCTTGTTGAAGCATAATCTTCAAAGACCTTTTCGCCTTCACAAATATGAAAAGCCTTTTCGCTAATCCAATAAGCTATCGGAATACCTGGGATTTTCGCAAAATTGGACTCTGCTGCTTCATAAAAATACCCGCATGAACGGTCGTTAATACCCTCCTCAACCTTTAAACGTTGGATATCCATGCCACCTCGAAAATCGGATAGTTTAAAATATAGCCCCATTGAAACTTCTTTTCCATTTTTCATCACAAACGAGCAAATTGGTACTGTGGCTTCTTCATAAGCAGAGTATTCAAACTGAATCAAGGTAGTTATTGATTTTTGATTGATAATGAAATTACGAAGAGATTCATATGTCTTTATAAACATCCAAACCATAGGTGTCATAAAACCAGTGTAGCCATTATTTTTGCAAAAATCAAAGTTCCTGTAGATGAATACGCTGAAAAGATCCCCTTTATAATCTTCGTAATGCTCGCCAATATAGGCTTTAAGACGAGCACTATATTTATTCATATATGGTGGATTCGTCGCGACCACATCATATTTCCAAGCAAGGATTTCAGCCTGCTGAATCAGCGGTAGCAGTTCTTCGACTGCGCTGCGCTGATATTGCACATCAACCAGATTTTCAACAGGCGTGCTTTCGATTTCCTGAATCCGGGCGTAAAGCGGAGCATAATCGATCTGTGGCACATTGATGATGCTACCGTATTCTTTTGCGTTGTTGAAAACGATGCACAGCTCGTTCAGATCATTTCTGATGGATGCGTCTCTACCCGCAACATACTTGATGAGTTCATCCGTCATGAAGGTTGAATCCTGCATGGCAAGGATATGCAGTTTCGTATCTGCACTGATGATACGCCGATTGTACTTGCGGGCTTTCATCATCACTGCAAAGCAAGCCAATTGCGTAGCGCGATCATCAATATCCAGGCCGTACAGGTTGTTTTCAATGATTGACTTTGCAGCATCGCGGTCAGACCAACCATATTCACGGTAGATTTCCAAAAGGATGTCAAATGCATACGATAGGAAGTGCCCCGAACCGACGCAGGGATCCAGCACTTTTAATTCTTCTGGGGAAATGGCCTCGTTGACGGTTGGAATGACGCCGTCCTTGGGCGTGACGAAGTAGGTAAGCTTTTCGGCAAGCTTGCTATCCGGGTGACGCTCGATCCAATAACGGCCCAGAGAATTGTCAAGGATATACCGAACGACCCAGTCTGTTGTAAACAGCTGTGTTGCCGCCGGTATATCCTCTTTTGCTACGACTTTTCCATGAAGCGGATCAACCACCGCATCATGTTTTTCAGAGATATAGTACTGGTAGAACCATCCGATGATTTCAACTTCATCATTCCAATCGACTACATCAATATCAGAGATCAACCGCCCAATCACGCTGTCTGCCCGCAGCAGATTCGCTGGGAACAGAAGCTCTGTCCAGTTCGCGATCTTCTCAAACATATAAGGCAGCCCAGCACTCAGCGCATTGCACTGGATAATCAGGAGATACTTAAAGAGCGCTTCGTTGTCCTGCCTGTCCAGTAGTTCCAGAACTAAACTACGATCCAACCCCTCCAGTTCAATGGACATGGCTTCCTTCAAAATTTCCGGCTTGAAGGCGTTGTTCTCATCCGTGAACACACGTACCTTGGAAGGCAGATACCCGTTGACCTCCATGAAACGCAGAGCAATAAAGCGGTTGAACCAGGTGTAAGCCGCTTCCTCCATGACCTGGGTATAACCCTTTTGCCGGATCTGGGCAATCAGCTGCTGCCGCTGTTCTTTCTCAACCTTGCTCAACAGCCGCCCGCCTACACTTTCCAGATTCGGATTGTTCTCACCGTTCTCCGTGATATCGTATTCATATGCCCGCTGCTTGGCGGATTCGATAAGCTGCACCCGCGCCCAGATGGCGTAGTTCTTGATGCCGGTCTTGTTCATGGATGTTCTCCTCACTTAGTCGCTGTATTATTCGCTTACGCTTCGTTTGTCCAGCTCTTTGCAAAACGCAT
>OCTW013367784.1_pt1 | contig 21879 bp, 23 predicted proteins | sample 1539671 | NCBI WGS metagenome assembly OCTW01 (sample SAMN02144230, study PRJEB22623) | gut metagenome | biome: sheep rumen | host: Ovis aries | place: New Zealand
TAAACTTATCGATATTTTGAGATAGGAATTTTGTAGGGAAGTAATGTATTACTACCCAAGAGATTATTCCTTCATGTGACTGTTCCCATAGTTCTTTTATCCTGGGCTCAAATGATTTATCCCAGTTATCAAAAAGTTTAGTGTATGCCCATAGCCTATCAGTCTTACCCGATTCAAGGAAAGCTTGCATGATCTTCTTCTGATCCTTCCAGTCCAGATAGTCAAAGCGTCTCTGAATTTCTTTACGGGACTCAGGGACTTTGCCACTTTTCTTGTTTATGTAGTTCTTTATCAACGTGGCTATTGGAGTATTTCGTTTTTTTTCTTTTGATTTCATATAATTCGATTATTTATGAGTTTTCTTTATATTCCAAGTTATACAATGAAGTGCGCCACCATTTTTAGCAATATCTCTCATTCGGAAACCTCGCACGATGCTATCTGGATTTGCTGCTTTTATATACCTCAATGCCTGTTCGTCTTCGGGAATCCCAAATGTTGGTACAATAATCTTATTGCCTACTTCGAGATAGTTAATATACGCCCAATTAAAATCTTTGTTTGGGTTAGGCACATTAAAAAGCATTTCTGTAACCTCAAATCCGACAGCTTCTAATCTCCACCTTATATCATCAGCCTCTTCAGGGTCAAAATCACGATGGTTCGACATCAAGACCCTAATGTCGCCCGTCCAATGCACCAACCCATCAGCATGACCATATACATCGGCATTAGAATCATTAGAATTGTCACTGTGCCAAGGGAGAAATAGGATTTCGGAACCTAAGCTTTCAGTTATATATTGAATAAACTCAGGGGCATATTTAGCCTTCCCATTCTCTTGAAACACCTTATCTGTCATTACTCTATGAGCATAACATGTAACCACATTACCACCATCCAACGTGATATTAACGTGTTTGACTTTTTCTTCAGGAAGTACACTTTTATATATGGATTGTGAATCTGTGAGGTATTCTTTTCCAGAATCTTTGAGGTAGTCTGGATCATATTTGTAAACAAGAAATTTGTCATCAGATAATTGGATCGGCATGTAGTCACGAATCCAAATATCCTTAGTCCCCTCGATCTCACCCCATTCAATATCCATTTCATTGAATAGTTTGGTAAGCCGTGAATAAGTTCTTGGATAGAACTCTTTCAATTTATCGGAGATATACACGAAATTCGTCATGGTATCATTAAAGTTATCAACTGGCATAGATATACTTGGCAATAACTCTTTAAGATTACGTTCATGCTTCTTTATCTCGTGGCGGAGTCGCTCAGTCTCTTCGTATTTATGGGGGACAACCACTTCGCTATCATCAAGAGTAGCTCCGGGAATTTGTTCTATCCAGTCAAACATAACGTTCACGATGGTTGCAATCTTATCTAATGAAAAGACAATATGTTCTTTTTGCAACCAATTAGAGATAGATCTGACGGCAGAAATGAAATCTGGCCAGCCACCATAACCAACTTCAACATTCCAATAATTGCCGAATGCATCGTCTATGACATCCCAAATATTGTCTGGGAGTTCGAAATCGATGCCGTTTAAGACAACTTTGTGCATCACATCAGAAGAAAACGCTCCTGGAGCTTTGGGGTCTAAAAGAAACTTTTCCATACGTGTATCGTTTATGAAATTTGAGTGCAAAGATAGACGGATTGTGGTTTCAAACCAAATTTTTGAGAGAGAAAATGTCACCCCGTTATGATTTCTTAACGCGCTGATTATTAAATATTTAAATATAAATTTTGTATAAAAATATACAGGGGTTTACCCCTGTTAAAATTATAATTTATATATAACGAAAAAAGGCCGATTTACAATTTTTAAGAACTCATCTGAGGGTGATTAATCCATAGTGGCAAAATGAAAAAACGAGGAACCCCATTTCTGAGATTCCCCGTGAGTCCTTTTGCAAGGCATATAGAGATTTTATGGAACAGTCTATCTACGTCCGCCAAAGTGACCTCTGTTGCTGTGACCATTGTTCATTGCCATGTGACGATCAGCTCCGTGACGGTCATTGTGTTCTACTGCGGGCTTTCCGTGATGTGGAGCCGGAGCCTTGTGATGCACTGTAGGTGCTGGATGATGCACAGCGGGCTTTGGCATGTGACGGTTAGCGTAGAAGCGAGGGTCACGATGGTTGTTTCCGCCCCTATAGGTAACAAATACCTTCGGGTGTGCGTTGAAGAAATGGCCTCTGTCATAGTGAGAGTACACTGCGAATGTCCAGCCACCTGCATGCCAAGCCACAGGACGATAGAAGTGAGCCAAGCTCATGTACTTGTCGAACTGCCAGCTGTTCAGCACGTAGCGGAGGTCGGCATTGCGACGATCCCACCAGATGCCGAAAACATCACCGTGTCCATTCAGGCTCATGAGATAATCGAGGTTGATCTCATAGACTGCCTCATACTGTGCAGCGGTGAGGTTCAGCTCGTAGGCCATCTTGTCGCTCAAAAACAGAGCCTCGTTCTTTGCTGCGTTATAGCTCATTGCGTTGGCCGAGATAGTCATGACCATCATCACTGCCAGGATCATCATCTTCTTCATATCGTTATCTCCTATCTTTAAAGAGTTAGACATTTTGTTTCTTGTTCACGGTGCAAAGTTCGGAACTTTTGTCGAGGTTTACAAAGGAATAATCCTAAATTGAAGGGGTGTTTTCCCGATAGTTATGGGGAAAAATCCTAATGCATGTTGATATTTTGCCCAAAAATTAGGCATTTCATGTTTTTTTTGTAATTTTGCACCCGATTACAACATCTATAATCTGGGGGTGACTGGATTTGACGGCAAGTCGAGATGGTACGTAAGCATGCGGAGTGAAGACTGTGTTCTCCATAATCAAGTCGGTCGAAAAATTAATTGGCGAAACACGTTACGCTCTCGCTGCCTAATCGAAGTACAGTAGATTACTGGCTTTATTCTCTTACTAGGTGAGAGAACGAGACATCGCTCCGAGGATGTTGTTCCGAATCCAGAGATTCAGCGGTGCAGGTTAAATCGGAAATAGTCAGGTTAAGCCTCGATGATCTGATGAAATTTTAGAGGATAAGGTTGCAGTTGGTGGCTTGGGTCTTGCTGCAGCACGAAAATGAAGGCCAAGATAAGCATGTAGAAAGCGTATGGTTTCCTTGTGCGGACGAGAGTTCGATTCTCTCCACTTCCACAGAAAATCTGCACGGTTTCAACGTTTTTTGAAATCGTGCAGATTCTGTTTAGTAGGGCTTATGCCAATTCTGGCTCCAATTCTTTTCTTGGTATTGTCACAATTTCCTCTCCAAGGGCAGCTGAGATTTTGCAGATAGTGGATAGTGTCAGATTGTGTGTTCCTGACAGCCAGCGGCTCACCTCAGTCTCGGTCTTACCCAGACGCTGAGCCAGTTCTTTCTGAGTCATACCCTTGATTTCAAGGATCTCGTAGATACGGTTGGCAATAGCCACCGACATTTCCATTTGCAGCTTCATCTCCGGGGTGATGGTACTGCGGATTTCATCCATGATTCTGTTTGTTCTCATAAGCCTTGCTCCTTTCTTGTTTTATTCGTCATCTATCGAGAATGACAGTTCACCAAACAGTTCTGTGCCTGTGACAACTATCATCTTCTTCCTTTCTCTTTCCTTAATCTCAATGTCGATCTTCTGGAGGGTCTTCACGCATTTGTGTAGATTCTTATCCTCCTCATAGGTCGCCGTTGTCTTCAATCCGCCGTTTCCAAGAATCAGGATCTTTGCCTGGATGTTCAGCAGATAGAGCCTGAGCGATGTAGTTTCGAGGTGAGAGGGGAGTGCCATCACACGGTCACGCTTGGTTCCCTCGTAACGGAAGTGCCTGTCGGCTGCTCCGTCACGCTTGATGATGTCAAGTCTATACACTAGCTGACGCACATCATCGGGATAGGTGTCCTTGTAGGTAAGGAGGAACTTCTCGAATTCTGAGTATTCCTCTCCCTCAAAGTGTGGTGAATACAGGCTTACCTTATCACCATCTTCTAACAACTCAATCAATAAGTTTCTTTCCATGTCTTTACTTTCTGTTTGCAAAAATAAACATAAAAGTTGATTTTTCCAAATGTTTTGAGCAAAAAATCAACTTTTATGCTCATTTTTTAGTTATTTACTATGTTTGCTATTGTTTATTCTTCAAATAAGCCTTATATATTATTGAATTTCTTCATCTGTTCAGCTTTCATATTGTCGGCGACATCAATATAGGGACTCATTGCCTTATATCCGCTATGGCCAGTCCATTTCATGACTACCTGTGGAGGGATTCCCATGCCCAGGGCATTACAGATAAACGTTCTTCTTCCAGTATGAGTGCCTACAAGTTCATGCTTGGGACGAACAACATCGATACGTTCATTTCCCTTATAGTATGTCTGTCTGACAGGCTCGCTAATTTTAGCTTCCTTGCACAATTCATGAACGTATTCATTCATTCGTTGGTTACTAATGACCGGAAGTGCCTTCCCCTTTGGGAAATCGTACATCTTGTATTTGTCAAGAATAGCTTTTGAATGCTTGTTTAACTCAATACGCAAACTGTCACACGTCTTGACTGTTGTGATTTCAAAAAAGTCATCATGAACATCGCAGCGCTTAAGATTTGCAACGTCTGAATAACGTAGCCCGGAATAGCACTGGAAAAGGAAGACATCACGAACACGATATAGATACAACTTTGTCTCCGGTAATTCGGCTTTCTCAATTTGATCCAACTCTGCCTTGGTGAGGAATACCACTTTCTTCTGTGTGGTCTTCATCTTCGGCTTAAAAGTCTCAAACTTGTTGTTGTTGTGAAACCCTCTTCTATATGCCCATCTGATGACAACCTTGATCAGAGAGAGATTCTTGGTCACGCTGGAATTCATGTAGTTCTTGTTGTCTCTCAGGAAATCTATGAAATCCTGAAGTCCATATTCATCGAAATAGTCAAATGTGAAATCAAAGAACTTAAGACCGGCATTTCTTTTGTAGTCTCGCATGTCGATCAGGTTGTTACGGAGTGTTTTGTACTTCTTAAAAGTAGATTCCGTCCAATCATGCAGACGGCTATTGCACCTTTCGAATTCATGGAATACTTCAAAGAACCCCAAAGATTTCTTAATTTCGGTCTTAGATTTGGATTCGTAATTTTTGTTAATTTTTTGTTTTGACACGATGTTGTCCTGTTTTGACAGTCTGGTGTCCTGATTCTCAGATGCCGTTTTGACCACTTCAAGAGAGAGCTTTTTGTCGGCAATATGTTGCTGTTCTTCTGCTCTGATTTTCTCAAATGTCTCTCTGAATTGATCCAATGTAGGAACCTTTTCCATTTCCTCAAACATACGAGCGGCATCCCTGATATTTCTGGCAAGTCTCATAATGCCACCATTAATTTCGTCAGCAGACTGGCCATCGCGATTAGGGCCAATAGCCCGCTCGGCATTCTGATCCCAACGGAGAGCATCAATATGATACCCTGTTGAGAATTCAAGGCGCATGGAGAGATATGTTACTCTCATGGTTATGAGTACATTCTCTGTAGTCAGGTTCCCGGATTGTGATCCTTTCGACTTCCTTTGCTTTAATCTGAATTTTACATCTACTTGATTACTCATCTTTACTTGAATTTTAAGTTGTTATTTAAAATGTGTATGGGGACTCTTGTTTTACACAAACTCCAGTCAATCCACTCGCAATCTATTTTCTTGACATTTTTGGCGTTTTGAACGGGAAATGACCGTATTTTTACTGAAAATACGTTAAGGTAGTAGGGTTCAGAAATATCCCTCGTAGTTTAAGGATGTTAATCTGCTTTTTGCGTCCCCAATAATTCTATCCAGAGAATTTGCGTCCCCGTCCCAAACAGCCTTTTAGCGTCCCCAGGCAGCGTCCCCAAAGGGTTCCCGCTATTAAGGACTACTGTTTATGTTGTTTCAAAATGTTCTGTAGATCGCATTCCTAAGGGACGGATATTTAGACACCTTGTGAGAATGTCCTATGTCAATGAGTCGGAATAGAACCGTATGGCTTTTTCGTATCAAAATGACAAGCGTCCCCAAGAACTTCTGCAAAGTTATAGGGTTCATTTTTAACTTGCAAATGCAAATAAAACTTAAAAAATCATCTTACTTGACAAAAATGTGCCAAATTTGAGCTATTTTTGCAAAAACAAAAGGAGTGAAGGTATGACCTTACATGCTTTTACAAGGAATTGCAGAGTTTAGTTTGGCTGCCTCCAACTCCACTAGCGTTACGCCCTCGCGAGGTCTCACCCTCGTGAGGGTTCTTTGCATGGCAAAGCGTCCCTTCGGGCCGAGCGCGACTCCCTCCAACTCCACTATTATTCTTTTTTATTCCACTCCAGTGCTATCCTCCAGTATCTCAGAAACATCTCTAAATAACTTTTTTTGTCATTGACACCCCTTCTAAGTGGGTCAAGAACCGTCCCCTGACCCAACCCCCTCTTGTCATGTCGAGCGCGCTTGGTCGAGATGACAAGGTAGAAGAAGAATGATCACCTGCTTTTCCGTTAAAACTTGTAGATCTTTCCGAAGAATTGCTACGAATGTGCGGAATATTTCGTAACTTTGTACGCGAATTCATCAATAATTGCAATTATGACTCAACTGACAGTTTCAATAGAGGATGTTTCCATGCTTGACCAGATTAAGCAGGCCATCAGTCTGATACGTGGCGTGAGTAGCGTCACGCTGAAGCGTCGTAGGAAGACCAGCATGGACCGCGCCATCGAAGATATAGAGCAGGGGCGCGTCTATAAGTACGACAGTCTGGATGACTTGATAAAGGAGATTGAGGGATGACGAAATACGAACTGCGCATCACCGGCGAGTGCAAGCAGAATCTGAAAATCTGCAAGAAGCGGGGCATGCCGATGCAGGAACTGTGGGATGTTGTGGCCAAGTTGCTGCGCGGCGAGAAACTCGACGAGAAGTATCATTGGTAAATACAGGAACTCATTCCGACCTTTTCGGAAAGAACAAACGATAACCAACTACCGAACGACTTTAACCGAGATTTCAGGTTCAGCCATAGTAACTATGACTAGATGCGCGATTCTCAGCAGTCAGGAGGCACTTATCAGAAAATAAGTGCCTGTCCCAGCGACTAATTGTTCGCTGTCGGGGAAGAGCCGCCGCGCATAGCGGCGCGGGGCCGGGGGATATTATTTTGAGTCTATCCTATTAAAGAATTCTAAAGGTGTAATCGTATTTCTCGTCGACGAGGGCATCAATGCCGCTCTCGTCGGATGGTACGGGCAAGCCGCCCTGAACAGAGAGATTCTTCACAAAAAGCATGGCGGCCTCTCGCCTGTCTTGAACCGATGAGACCCGACGCGACGGACGGGCACGGCGGCGCAGTCGGCTGACGTAGCGCGACACGCTCTCGAGCATCTCGACGCTCATCTGGTCGAGTTCTGCAGCGATGGATGTTCTGAGTTCTACGGTAGTCATAAGTTGTATCGGTTGTGAAACGTTTCGGGTGCAAATATACGAAAAGTTTTGGAATCGCAAGCGGTTTTGCGGGAAAATATGACGAAAGTGGCGGAAAATTGAGATAGCCGTGGGGACAGATACTGAGTCATAGCAGCCGTCATACCCAAGTACCCCCTGATTTTTCCAAATATATGGCCGCCTTTTTGCACTTTTAACGCGCAGACGGCTCGTCATTTCACAAATTATTTGTACCTTTGCAGTCGCGTTATGTGATGGCATGAAACGCGTGAAGCAAGATAGAGTAACAAGTTAAAAAAAAATAACTACTTCATGAAAAAGAAATTATTTCTATTGACAGTCGCCCTGCTCTGCGCGGTCGCACAAGGGGCTTGGGCACAAACGGAAGTCAAAACCGAAACGGAACTTAGAGCAGTCATAGATGTCACTGGCAGCAACAAGTCGGTCAAGATGACGGCTGACATCCAGTTGGGTAGCCATCTAGTGATTGAGAACGGCAAGAACGTCACCCTCGACCTGAACGGGCATAAACTGTCGCGCTCGCTGACGGACTATGCCGACGACGGCAACGTCATCCGCGTGGAGGTGGGCGGCCAACTGACCGTCAAGGACAGTGGCGGGAACAACAGCGGCCAGATTACGGGCGGCAAGGCCACAGACGGCGGTGGTATCTGCAACCACGGCACGCTGACCATAGAGGGCGGCACCATCACAGACTGCTACGCACAAAACTGTGGCGGTGGCATCTTCAATGCCCCTTCTGCAACCAGCGGCGCAGCAAGCATGACCCTGAAAGGCGGCCGCATCACGGGTAACACCTGCAGTGACCGCGGCGCAGGCATCTTCAACTACCCAGGCTGCGTGCTCAACATTCAGGGCACGGTCAATGTCTCTGGGAACACGAAGGGCAGCGAGGCGAACAATGTCTATCTCGACGGCGAGACTGTATTCAACGTGACGGGCGCGCTGACGGGCAGCCACATCGGCGTGAGCATCGAACAAAGCGGTCGCACCATCACTAAAGACTACAAGAAATACAACCCGACGGCAGACGGCGCCACCATCTTCAGCAGCGACAACAGCCAATTCAGTATTGCACAAGACGGCGACGAACTGCTGTATGGCAAAAGCATCACCTTCAATGTCCGCTCGTGGGACGAAGCCAGCAAGCAGGTGGTCACTACACCAATGACCAAGGTCTGCACCCCGATAGAGGGCAGTCACCCCGAAGGCTGGATCACACTGACCGACGGCTACTACGTGGTGATTGGCAACGTCGAATATCAGGCGCTTACCATCGCGGGAAGCGACGTACACCTCATCCTCGCTGACGGCTGTAATCTCGACTGCAGGCACATCAAGCTGGAGGAACCATGCGGACTCTCCATCTACAGCCAGAGCGACGGCGATAGCGAGGGAAAGATGACGGTCAGGAATTACAAATATCCCTCCAACGATATGCCTGTATTTGAAATTGCTGCAGCCATCGGCAGTGGAACTGAAAACATTAACATGGGCGCCCTATATATTCACGGCGGCGTCATCTATGCCGAAACATCGACAAAAAAAGATGATGCGATGGGTGCCGGTATCGGAGGTGCCTTAAAAAGCGGCATCGGAGCAGGCGGACTGACCATCTATGGCGGCAAGGTGGGAGCCTATGGCGGCTATTATGCCGCTGGTATTGGTGGTGGATACATAGGCACGCAGAATGGCCCCGTCACCATCTATGGCGGCAAGGTGATAGCCGAAGCATCCTATGTCGGTGCCGGTATTGGTGGCGGCGGAACCAATGCTTTTGATGTGGGAGGACATGGCGGCCTCGTGAAGATATATGGCGGAGAAGTGACAGCAAGGGCTTTCAGAGATACTAATGATCTCAGATCCCAGGGTGAAGGAGCAGGTATAGGTGCCGGCTACAGGGGCATGGCAGGCGAGGTACATATCTACGGTGGCGATGTCAAAGCCTACGGCAGAATGTACAGTGCCGGCATCGGAGGCTCAAAAGCCAGAGGAGGCGGCTCGTGTGAAATAACGGGTGGCACGGTGTATGTGGAGGGTGGATATGATAGTGGCTGGATGCCTTATAGTTGTCCCGTCATCGGAGGCGGTTCAAGTGGCGAAGGCAGCAATGTCACCATCACTGGCGGCACAGTGAAATTAAAGAAATTGTATGATGACAAATACTGCCCCCTCATTGGTGGTGGAGAAGACCAGGACAACGGTACCCTTGTCGTTGGCCCCGGTATGAAGGTGCGGGCACGAAAAACAGGCGAAGGGAGTCTTGCCCCGGTGGAGGATGCCAACAGGCGCGTGGATATCCTCCAGGACCGCTGTGCTATATATGCAGAGATAGAGCCGTGCAATCATCAGGGCACAGGCTCTACCTATACCTATGCAGACAAAGATTATCACAACGTTACCTGCAAGGTCTGCGGATACACCGGCCAGGAAGCCCACACCTACGACGTCGACAACACCTGCGCCTGCGGCAAAAAGAAGGATGCCACTGCCGACCTTTGGAGCGTGATGCTCCACCGCGCAACGGGAGCTGCATCTACCAGCTATGAAGACCGCGTGCCGATGATGGTGGTCAAGGGCCAGAAGCTCACCGTGCCTGCCGTCAGCGCCACCCAGGGTCTGCGACTGCTGGGCTATGTCGAGGCCGCTGACGCTCCCACAGGCATCATGTTGCTTGAGACGGAGAAGAGTTCACTCATCAAGGTCGGTGACAAACTTACCCCCAGTGGCGACATGCACCTGTATGCCCGCTACGCTTACGTCTTCAATACAGCATGGACATGGGCCACTGATGCCTCTTCTGCTTCGGTGACACTCAGTCATGCTGCCCTCAGCCCCGTGACGCTGAGTTCGACGGACGGCAAGGTGACCATCACTCCCAAAGTACTGAAAGACGATGCCGGCAACGTCATCGGCATGCACTACGTTGCCACCTGCACCTACACGCTGAACGGCTACGATTATACGTTCACCAACAACTATCAGCATCAGGACATCAGCATCATGGACGATGATGACAATAGTGAGGCGATTGACTACTACAAGAACTCTATTGTCAACGCCACCCTCACCGACCGCACGCTCTATAAGGACGGTTCGTGGAACACGCTCTACCTGCCCTTCAGTCTGTCTACGCTCAATGGCACGCCACTCGAAGGAGCTACGGTGAAGACACTCAGATCGTCAGAATACAACAGCACGACAGGCACGCTGACGCTGAACTTCATCGATGCCACCAGCATCGAGGCGGGCAAGCCCTATCTCATCAAGTGGGCCTCAGGTAGTGGCAACAGGACGAATCCCTCGTTCACGGGCGTCACCATCAGCGACATCCTTGCGCCCGTCGAGACCGACTACGTGGACTTCGTCGGATCCTTCTCGCCCGTCAGCCTGACGGGAGGCGACAAGAGCGTGCTCTACCTCGGTGCCGACAGCAAACTCTACTATCCCTCGTCTGACATGACGGTAGGCTCCTGCCGCGCCGTGTTCAAACTGAATGGCATCACGGCCGGCGACTTGCCAGCTGGCACCCGTAGTTTCGTGCTGAACTTCGGTGACGGCGAGACCACTACGGGGATTATCGGCATTGGATCGACTCGGACGGACACGGATAAGAATGATGGCTACTGGTATGACCTGCAGGGACGTAAACTCAGTGGCAAACCCACGCAGAAGGGCATCTATATCAATCATGGTAACAAGGTCGTGATTAAGTGAGAATAAAGCAGAGCTCGCTCATGCTTTATCGAGCGTGAGCGAGCTCGAACAAAGTTCAAGGTCGTGATTAAGTGAGAATAAAGCAATATGAAAAAGAAAGAATATCAGAAGCCCGCGATGCGGGTAGTCAAGTTACAGCAGCAGCCACGCCTGCTGGCTGGCAGTGGTGAGGAGATGTTTGGCATTGGCGGTGACGGCCCCGGTTACGGCGGTGGCGGCGACGGTCCTGCGAGATGAATCAAGCGCACACGGGCTCAGACCCCGTGTGCATTTTTTTTCCTGTGTAGTCATGGGGACAGATTCCTGAGTCATAGCAGCCGTCATACCCAAGTATCTGTCCCTGCGACTACAGCCTGTCCCAGCGACTACGAGAAAAATAAAAGTTTAGTTTTTTGCATACACTGCATACACTAACCCTGGAAAGCCCTTTGTACATCGGGGGTTGAGCCTGGTGTATGCAAATAGTGTTAGTGTATGCAGTGTATGCAGGCGGCTTTTTGGTTTTTTCTCCGCCAACGGACACTAAAAACAGCCTTCCGTCGGTTTTCTTGTGGGGCTTTTGGCTTGTCCCAAGGCTTGGGACGACATGAGAGTACGTTTCCGCAAAGCGTCCCAGGGCTTGGGACAAAATCTGGAAGCCACGTTCAAGGTGGCAGAAGGGACATCTTTAATCAAACTACCCTGTTTTTAGATTTATATACCCTATTTTTCGTTGCATACACTAACACCTCTTGCATACACCAGGCTCAAACCCCGATGTACAAAGGGCTTTCCGGTGTTAGTGTATGCAGTGTATGCAAAAAACTTATTTTTTATGATGCTTTGTTAGCCATAGTTCATAAGAATGACCCGCCGGCAGCGCGGAACAGCGCGAGGGATGATGGCGTGGCTGTTAGCGCTGAATCAGAGCAGTGAAGTCATCTAGCGAAATGACATCGACGTAAGGGAAAGGCGTCTGCCGCAGCACGTCATAGTGGCGGTCGTTGGTGACAACATATCTGGCTCCGGCAGCAATGGCACAGTCCACAAACTTGTTGTCGTCAGGGTCGGCCTTAATCATTTCAAAATGATAGTAGGGGGTGATGAGTTCCACAAAGGGACTGTTGACAATGGTCTTCACAATCAGTTCGGCTGTATCATAGTCTGTCAGCCGCTGCAGAATCTCAACATACTCCTCCAGAATTTCCGTGGAGACACAAAGCACATGCTCGCCTCTCACCAGCGAGTCCCATACCGGGCGATAGCGGCTTTGGCGTGGAATGCTCTGAATAAGGCAATTGGTATCAAGAACTATCTTCATCCTCTCGGCTTATTTCAGTTGATGAAGGTCCATGGCGTTGATCTCATCCAGCCGCTTCTGGTCAAGTTCCCCCGATTCCCACAGAGCGTCCAGGCGTTCCTCCATCCGCTTGGAATAATGGCGATAGAGCACATCCTTCAGTTCCTCAAGTCCGCTTTGACGCTTGTCGAGGGCAAACATTTGGAGCAGATGTATCTGCAAAGGGTTGAATACTGTTGCTGTCATAATCCTAACTTGTTTGTTTCTGGCTGCAAAGATACAAAAAAGAAACGAAACAACAAAATAGAAACAAATAAAACAACCGAATTGTAATCTCACCGATGAATGGGGTGCCGCTCCACCTTACCCTAAAGGGTATACAAGACATAGTTTTTCGCAGAAATATTTGGATGATTGGAAAACTTCTAGTAACTTTGGAAGAATTTGCAGGATTTCTTTATACAAAGGCAGTTCGGGAGATTTCTGATTTTGAGGGTTCTTGCTCTGGCAAGCGGCAAAGCCGAGTCCGGATAAGAAACCTAACTACTTCTTTATTCCTCCCAAATTTGCTTTCAGCCTAAAACTGAACTTCCCCATATTTCCCCGTCTTGCCTTTTATTTACGAGGTTTCTGCGTTAATTCTCTGAAAAGTGTGCGAAGTTTCAATCTTTTTTCGTAAGTTTGCACCAATTATGAATTATGTTTGTCACATAGACCAACTAAAAAACTTTATGAAGATGAAGAAGATGATTCTGGTCGTCATGGTGCTGGTGGCACTCGCGGCATGTAAGAGCAGTGTGAAGGAACAGACAGAGGTAATCTTTGCTTGATGACTTCATGTTCTCCAGGTGGTAAGCAACTGGTGATGCTCGACTCAACGCTCAACCAGCCCAATGGAATTGTCGGAACTCCCGACGGAAAGCACCTGTATGTAGCGGAGGCAAAGGCGAACAGGATTCTGTGGAGTAAAATGATGAAACTGCTATGGCAAAAGAACAGACTCAATCCCATATAAGGCAACGCTCTCATTTGAAAGAGCCTCGTCGCTATAAGGTGACAATCTTCAACGACGACTTTACCACGATGGAGTTTGTGGTAAAGATTCTCGTCGAGGTGTTTTTCAAGAGTGAGGAGGAGGCAGAAACGCTGATGCTGAAGGTGCATCACTCCGATAAGGCGGTGGTGGGCATCTATAGTTACGATGTGGCCATCTCGAAAGTGCATAAGGCTACAAATATGGCCAGAGAGGAGGGCTATCCGCTTCGCTTGACCGTCGAACCAGAAGAGGAATAACTATGGCAGAAATCAAACAGACAGACCGTGCCGCCAGGGTACTGAGAGATACGATGAAGTGCTGCAAAGCCTATAGGCATGAGTTCGTTATGCCAGAGCACCTGTTGCTGACGCTTATCGATGACTTCAACTTCAACAAGGCCCTCGCGATATTTTATTCTCCTGAGGTATTGGCAGAGCGCCTCGAAGAGAAACTCGAGGATATCGAGATGGTGCCAGAGGACCGGAAATATGAACCAGAGGCCTCGGAACTGATGGGCAAGTTGATTGAGATGGCCTGTCAGCAGGTGTTCTACAGTAGTGCCGAGGCAATGGATATGCCTCATCTCGTGATGGGGCTGCTACATCTGGAAGAGTCGTGGGCGTGTTATCTGCTGAAGGATGCCCTTGGCAACAAGGAAGGTGATTTTATGAGTGAATTAGTTGACTTTTGCGAATACGATGACCATCTGGAGGAGGATACGGGTGAGAAGAAACCAGAAGCCGCCTGGCGACGGCTGGTCACATGTATGAACGACCTCTATCAGAATCACAATCCACTGATTGGCCGCGAAAAGGAGTTGGAGCGCACCATTCAGGTGCTCTGTCGCCGCGACAAGAACAACCCGTTGCACGTGGGAGAGCCAGGCGTGGGAAAAACGGCCATCATCTGGGGACTTGCAAGGATGGTAGAGGAAGGAAAGGTGCCCGAACGTCTGAAGGGTAGCCGTATCTATCAACTTGATATCGGCACGCTGTTGGCTGGCACGCAGTATCGTGGCGACTTTGAGCACCGTATTAAGCAGATCATGGATGGCATTCAAGAGGAGAGCGACGCCAACATTGTGTATATCGATGAGATTCACACGCTGGTAGGCGCAGGCTCGACTGGTGAGGGGGCTATGGACGCGTCGAACATGCTGAAGCCTTATCTCGAGAGTGGTACCATCAGATTTATCGGTTCGACGACATACGAGGAGTACAACCGTAACTTCTCGCGTTCGAAGGGGCTTGTACGCCGATTCCAGCAAATCGATATCCCAGAACCGACGATAGAGGAGACAAAGCATATCCTGAGGCAGTTGAAAGAGCGGTATGAATCATTTCATCACGTCGTCTATGACGAGGAGGCCCTCGACTTTGCCGTTGAGGCCAGTGCGAAGTATGTCAACGACCGTTTCCTGCCTGATAAGGCCATCGACCTGATTGACGAAGCGGGGGCGGCAATGGAAGTGAACCATGCCTCTGCCGTAACCAAAACGGAGATCGCTGATGTGCTGGCTAAGACCCGTAAGGTGGATGCACAGGTCGTGAGTGCCGATGAAGACCTCAGCCAACTGGAATCGCTCGCACCACGACTGTTGGCGAAGATATACGGACAGGACGAGGCCATCCGTCTGGTGGTGGAGGCCGTGCAGATGTCGAAGGCGGGACTGCTTGATGACAACAAGCCCCTGGCTTCCCTGCTCTTCGTCGGGCCTACGGGCGTCGGAAAGACTGAGGTGGCCCGTGTACTTGCCAATGAACTGGGCATCGAACTGCTGCGCTTCGATATGAGCGAATATACGGAGAAGCACACCGTTGCCAAACTCATCGGGTCGCCTGCTGGCTATGTGGGCTATGAGGATGGGGGACTGTTGACGGATGCCATCCGAAAGACACCCCATTGCGTGCTGTTGCTCGACGAGATAGAGAAGGCCCACCAGGACATCTATAATATCCTATTACAAGTGATGGACTATGCACGGCTGACGGATAACAAAGGGCGTAAGGCCGATTTCCGCAACGTGATCCTTATCATGACCTCGAATGCTGGTGCTCAATATGCTGCCCAGGCGAATGTCGGTTTTACGGGTATGACGAGTAGGGGAGAGGCGATGCTGAAACAGGTAAAGAAGACCTTCAAGCCAGAGTTTATCAACCGACTGACGAGCATGGTGGTCTTCAACGATATGGATGAACAGATGGCATCGCTCATTCTCAAGAAGAAACTGCGTGAACTCCAGGAGAAACTGTCGGCTAAGCATGTGGATATGACTCTGACGGACGAGGCTTTTGCTTATCTGTTGAAAGAAGGATTTACCCGCGAGTATGGTGCTCGTGAGATGGACCGTGTCATTGCCCAGCGCCTCAAGCCGCTACTGATGCGTGAGATCCTCTTCGGACGTCTAAAACAAGGTGGACAAGTAAAAGTCGGAGTGACGGATGGCAGTCTATCAATTGAATAAAGAACTATGGTTCCCGGATCCCCATTTGGGCGACGAGGACGGACTGGTGGCCATAGGTGGCGATCTGAGTATAGACCGCCTGTTGCTTGCCTATTCAAATGGCTTTTTCCCCTGGTATTCATTTCATAGCGAGAAAGAGCCGCTTTGGTTCTGCCCGCTGAGGCGCTTTGTGATCTTTCCGTCTGAAGTCCACGTCAGCCATTCTATGCGTCAACTTATTCGTCAGGAACGTTATCAAGTGACCATCAACAGAGACTTTAATGGGGTGATTCGTGGTTGTGCAACGGTACAGGAGCGCAATCAGGAAGCAGGGGCATGGCTTGGTCCCAATATCATCAATGCCTATACAGAACTACATCAACAAGGCTTTGCCGCCAGTGTGGAGGTGTGGGAGGCAGACAAACTTGTCGGTGGTCTCTACGGTGTGAACCTCGGGGCATCGTTCTTTGGCGAGAGCATGTTCTCGCTTGTTCCCAATGCCTCGAAACTTGCCCTTATCCATCTGGCTCGTTTTATGGATGCCAAGGGCGGCAGGTTGATTGACTGCCAATTTGAGACCCCCCATCTGAAATCGATGGGGGGCCGCTATATTTCTTACGAAGCGTATATGGACATCATTCGTAAGTATTAATCTTCCTAAGAATCAAAACTGCTCAAGGATGCGGATGCGCTCCTCCGTGCTGGGGTGTGTGGCGAAGAGGCCGCTCAAGAAACTCATCAGTCCCTGTGCCATCTGTTTAGGGTGTATGATATACATCTGGGCAATGTCCTCACGCTCCACATCACCAAGGCCAGGGTTGTTGGATATCTTCCGCAGGGCAGAGGCCAGTGCCAGGGGATTGCCGCAGAGTTCTGCGCCGCCAGCATCAGCCATGAACTCTCGCTTGCGGGAGATGGCGAAGCGGGTGAGCATGATGAAGAAGTAGGCGATGCCTGCACAAATGGCACCGATGATCATGATGGCCATCACGGAGAGACCGTTGCCTTTGTTGTTGCGGTCATCACTACTGCTGAATCCGCCAAACCACATCCGGTTGTAGATCATACGCACCACCAGTGACAAAACGGTAGAGATAATGCCCACGAAAATGATGCTCGTAATGAGCAGCCGCGTGTCGCGATTGCGGATATGGGTCAGTTCATGACCGATCACGCCTGCCAGTTCCTCATCGTTCAGACGATCAAGCAGGCCTGTAGTGACGGTAACGGTATAGGAACCTTTGTCTATGCCGCTGGCAAAGGCGTTGAGTTGTGGGTCGTCGATGACGTTTACTTTGGGCATGTCCATCCCGCAGGCCATACAGAGGTTTTCCACGATGTTATATACTCGGGGATTCTCACGCCGCATCAGGGGTTGGGCTCCCGTAGCCTTCTGGATCATCTTCGTGTTGCAGAAATAGGCGATGAGAAACCAGATGGCGACACCTCCAATGACAAATGGTGCAATCTTAGAGAAAGACCAGTTCACGGAACTCACGTCAAACTGGGGCTCATAGTTGACACCAAGTTGGTTCACGTAGTAACTGTTTTGTTCGTAATAGCCTGAACCGAAATAGGTGATAATAGCCAGGAACACCCAGATCATGCCCAGCAAGATGATGGGAAAGGCGATGAGCAACAACATGCTTTTCATGTTGTTGCGCGTTATCTGACTTTGGATACCAACGTACCTCATCAGTGTTTAGAACTTGATCTCGGGTGCCTTCTCTACAGCGGCACGCTCTTCCTGAGGAATCTCGAACATGGGTTCCTTGTGGAATCCGAACATATTGGCAAAGATGTTCGACGGGAAGGTCTGCACGGCATTGTTCAACTCACGTGTGGCAGTGTTGAAGTAGCGGCGTGTAGCGGCAATCTTGTTCTCGATATCGGAGATTTCTTCTTGCAATTGTAGGAAATTCTGATTGGCCTTCAGTTCTGGATAGGCTTCTACGGATACCTTCAGTCCGGCAAGGGCGCTTGAAAGAGCGTTCTCAGCCTGGATCTTGTCGTTGATACCTGTGGCGCTCATGGCAGCGGCACGGGCTTGGGTAACGCGCTCCAGCAGTTCCTTCTCATGCTGGGCATAACCCTTCACGGTGGCTACCAACTGGGGAATCAGGTCATGGCGCTGTTTGAGTTGTACGTCAATGTTGGCAAATGCATTCTCACGATTGTTGCGTAGTTTGACGAGGTTGTTGTAGATGCCGATGCATCCCAGTACCAAAACTGCAACTACTACTAAAACGATAATCAATGTCATAGTCAATGTTCTTTTAGTTTCTTATTCGTGGGCAAAGGTAGTAATTGTCGTTCATATTCGCAAATATTTTAGGATTTATTTCAAATAAAAAGTCCGGTCGCCAAGTTCTTTTGTCTTGACAACCGGACTGCTATGGTCCTTGAAATAGATATTCTACTTCAGTTTACTCATAACCTTGTTGTAATACCTGTTGGTGGCTCTTACACTGTACTTCGGACCACCGTTCCAGGCTCGGATAGCCTTTTCAACGCTGTTCTCCGGGTTATGATACGACTGGATAAGGAGAAACATCTCCTTGGATTTCTCTACGCTGTAACGGTCGGCTAATGTATAGCGCTTCTTACTCTTCCGCTTTTCGAGGATGATGTTACAATCCTTGACAAGAATCGGGGTAATCTGCATGGCACCGATAGAGTTTCCACTCTTAGCGTTGGGATTTCCTCCACTTTCTACTTGGATGATCGCATCCATCACAGGATTCCAGTTAAAACCTGACGTTTTTGCATTGCTCCTTGCATTGCCTCCTGCATACACATTTAGCGCCAGCATCAGAGCCATCAGGCTCACACTTCCTTTTTTAATAAATTGAATCATATTCTCTATACTTTAGGCGGACACTCATCACGAGCACCGCGTTATCCTTTAGATTTTCCATTCAAACTGGAATGACTTCGCGTCGTTCCAAATACCCGTCACTGCGGGCATTTTCGTTATTTCGGGTGCAAAGGTAATGCAAATCAGGCAGTTAGCCAAATATTTTTGGCTTTTTTAAGAAAGTTGTGTGCGCACACTTAATCTAAGTCAAGGTGGAGAAGTCAGTCTAAATCGACTACTGTAATACCAGCGCCACCGAACTGGACATGCTCATCTCGGTAATGAGAAACGTTGGGTACAGTGGCGAGATATTGGCGTATTAACTGGCGCAAGATGCCTGTTCCTGTACCATGCAGGATACGTACTCGAGGCATGCCAACGAGAATGGCATCGTCGATGAAATAAGTCACAGCATTGATTGCCTCATCGCCTCGCATCCCTCGTACGTCAAGATCCTGACGGAAGTTCAGTTTGCGAGAGTCTATGACATCGCGCGTGTCCTTGGAAACCATGGCGTAGGATCCTGCAATGCTGCTGTTGCGCTCCTCGGCCTTCGTTAGTTCAGCCTTAGGTCTCTCTGCATGCTCCAGTCGCTCCAGCCGCATTTTCGTCTTCATGCCGCCAAAGATGACGGTAGCCATTTTTCCATCGGTGGACTCCACCTCTCCTACAGAAGAGAGACCTTTGATGCGGACAGTATCACCAGGGTGGAAAGAATTATTAGTTAATGATGAAGAATGATGATGCCCCTTGCTGTCTTCGCCTGGCGTGTTGTCATCATTTCTAATTGTTAATTCTTCATTCTTCATCTTTTTCTCCCCCTTACGTTTCTCACGACGCTCCTTACGCTCCTGAATCTGTCGAATCTTACGGGCGATGGCCTCGTCTGTGTCGCGGGTGTCGATGGTATCAAGTTCTTCCTTGAAGGTGTTCAGTTCTTCGCGGGCCAGGCGTGTCCGTTCCTTCTCGGCCTGAGCCTCACGGATCTCACGGATGGCGTTCTCGATTTTCTTATTACTCTCACGTAGCAATTCTTCGGCCTGTTCCTTGGCTTTGCGGAGAATCTCCTTGCGTTGGCGTTCTATCTCGTTGAGTTCATCCTCATAGCGGTTAATCTTGCTCTCCAGCGACTTCTCGTGCTGGTGGATAGTCTGGCGCTTGCCTTCCCAGTAGCGCTTATCGCGAACGATGTCCTGCAGATACTTGTCGCTTTGGATATAGTCGGAGCCTACAATGTCTGAAGCATCGCGGATGACTTCCTCTGGGATACCCGTTTTGCGGGCGATCTCAATGGCGAAGGAAGAGCCAGGCTGGCCGATGGATAGTTGGAAGAGGGCCTGCATCTCATGGCGGTCATAAAGCATGGCCCCGTTTACTACCCCAGGATGGTCTTCGGCGAAATGCTTCAGATTCTGATAGTGGGTAGTAATCACACCGAATGTCTGCTTCTTCCAGAACTGTTTCAGCATGGCCTCGGCAATGGCTCCGCCAATCGCTGGCTCTGTACCGCTACCAAACTCATCAATGAGCAGTAGTGAGTACTCATTGGCTTGTTTCATCATCTGTTTCATGTTCATCAGATGACTGGAATAGGTAGAGAGGTCGTTCTCAATGCTCTGCTCGTCGCCAATGTCTATAAGAATATGGTGGAAGAGCCCACAAGTACTCCTGTCGCCAATGGGGATGGGCAGTCCGCACTGGAGCATGTATTGTAATAGTCCGACGGTCTTCAGGCATACTGACTTTCCGCCGGCGTTGGGACCGCTGATAATCAGTAGCCGGCCGATATTCTCCTTTCTCCTTTCTCCTTCGTCCTTACTCGAAAGCATGATATCCAGCGGCACCACCTGTTTCCCTTGTTTCTCAAGTGATAGTTGCAGCAAAGGGTGAATGGCGTGTATCCAGTCGATGTGTGGCCTGTCCATTACAATAGGCTCGAAGCCTTTTGTGAGTCTGGCCCACTCGCTCTTGGCATGAATGAAATCTATCTGGGCTAAGAACTGGTAGGATGCGAGAATCTCTTTCACATGAGGGCGTACCTCATCAGTAAAGACGGTGAGGATGCGGATGATCTCACGTCGCTCCTCTGCTTCCAATTGGCGCACTTTATTATTGGCTTCCACCACCTCTGTAGGCTCGATGAAGACCGTCTTTCCTGTTGCCGACTCATCGTGCACGATACCGTTGATGCGTCGCTTCACGCCTGGCGCCACCGGAATGACCAGGCGCCCGTCACGCATGGTCGGTGCAGCATCCTTATCTACGATGCCGTCTTTCTGCGCTGTATGTAAGATGGTATATAATGTACGCGATATTCCCCCCTGAGTTTTCTCCAAGTCGTGACGGATACCAGCGAGCGTCATAGAAGCCGAGTCCTTGATCTTCCCAAATTTGTCGAGGATAGAGTCAATGCGGCGGATCATGGCAGGAAAGGTCGTCACTCCCTCTGTCAGGCTATGCAAGGCAGGGTAGGGGTATCGCAGTTCTCCGCTGGCCGTTTCCTCAGCACCGCTCTCAAGATATTTCACGATGTTGACGATCGTCTCCAACGAGCGTCGCAGGTCCCACACCTCGTCTTCCTCCAGATGAGTGTTCTCCAGTCTGATACGGCTGACAGCCTCTCTCATGTCGAAGAAATACTGCATGGGGAAGTCGTCTTTCTCCTCCTGCAGCCTGCGGAACTCACGCACCTGTGTGAGCCATTCGTTAATCTCATTGGCATCTGTGGAGAAGGCTGTCTCGTCCACCTTTTCCTTACCAAGTGTACTGAGACAGCGCTCTTTCAGCAGCCTCCGTACCTCATCAAATCCAAGTTTATGTTCAAAGTTGTTCGGATAAATCACGCTGCAAAGGTACAAATAAGTAGGCAAAAAGCCAAATTAATTATAAAAAGTTGGCATAAAATTTGGTTAATTCGCAAAAACTCCGTACCTTTGCACCCGCTTTCAAGACAACGAAGCACTGGAGAGATGGTAGAGTGGTCGATTACAGTAGTCTTGAAAACTACCGTACCGAGAGGTACCGGGGGTTCGAATCCCTCTCTC
>OCTW011471826.1_pt1 | contig 21877 bp, 23 predicted proteins | sample 1539671 | NCBI WGS metagenome assembly OCTW01 (sample SAMN02144230, study PRJEB22623) | gut metagenome | biome: sheep rumen | host: Ovis aries | place: New Zealand
ATCTGTCTTCCTTTCAAAAAAATTGTCTGAATGAAATGAAGACCACAAGCCGCGAGTGAAACGAGCACCTTATAAAAAAGGGGGGAAAGAAAAAATAGATATAAACAAAAACCGGGAGTGAAACGAACTCCTTATTGAGAAAGAAGCGCAACTAGAGGTTGCGCAATTACTAAACTAAGACATGCAGAATAGTCACACTATGATAGGGTGTGCTATTTTTAATGCATCTTGCAAGCAAGATATATACATTGAATTTTGCGGAACAAGCATTTCTTTGTAACATATCAAGGAAGCTGTATCTTGCGTCATTGACTTAAATAGTATTACAAACATATTTATAACCGCAGAAATAGACTCCGGTGTATTAATATCTGCCAATATCTTTCTACCAGCCTCTAATACTTCCTGATAAACAAATGGATTCACTTCAATATTCGTCATACATAATGAATATGTATTATCTTTATTCAACGCTAAATCTTTATATTGCTCCACTATATATTGCGAAGTCATAGGGAGTCCAAAGTTGCCACACCCTATCATTTGCTCCGCAAACTTATCAGCAAATCTATACTTGCGCATATGCAACCAATTAGAAACACTCATTGAGGGGAAGGCATTGAACATCTTTGTTTGCCACACTTTATCTTCTGTTATAAGTAACCCACCATGTGTTGCCAAGAATACGCTATCTGATTGAGTAGAAAATGACATAGTTTGTATACTATTTCCTGCATTCAATTTATCCTCTACTATTTTAACTTCACAATAAGTATCAATCCAAGATAGCAAATTACAAATTAGATTCCATAGTGGTGTTTTCGTTGAATCTTCATATTTGATGACTACTGAATCAACTACCGATTGATATAATGAAGATGGCGTACTTGCTTCTTCCTTGATTTTGGCTTCTTTTAATAATGTTTGCAAACTTATCGGAATGATAAATTTACTATTGTACTCCAAGTCATATTGAATGGTAATTTGTTGGAGTAGTATTAATGAAGACAAGTCCAGAACACATTCAAAATTAGCAATATTGTTTCCCCCTACAAATATTTTTTCAAAATATCCGTTCGGCAAAGTATATATATTAAAGTGCTTATCATAAATCATATTATATAAACTTGCCACTTCGTCGTAGTCATGAACAAAAGCATAAAAAGATATTTCTCCTTTTTTATAATTCAAAAGATTTGCTTCTTGTTGTTCTTTCCTTGTTGGAGATTCTCCAATCATTTGTTTAAGAGCCCCTATAGGATCTTCTTTAAAATTGAAATCGTCAAGAGAAAACATTTTGATATTACGGCTTCTTTGACTCATAATATCATGTGTTACTTCTTCAAGTAGTTTATAATATTTATTATGAATAGATAAGACGGAAACTATCGTCGGTTTTGTATATTGCAATTCCACTTCTTCATTTATGCCCCTTCCTACCATATCAGTATATACTGAACCGTGCGAAATCTCAACTTTCTCAATTTTATCACCGTTTTTAATTTCCACATAGTCTCCAAGTTCTATTTTCTGTTTGGTAGTTGTAATTATTGCAGAAATATTCGGATTTAATGTAAGAGTGTAATATAGATCTCGTAGTTCTTGATTATTTGATTGTTTAATACCCTGATACAAAAAATCTATAGCAAACTCTAACTCGTTAATACTAATGTATATATCTACGACAAGATGTAATAAATGAAAAGGAGCATTTTGTAAATTATATGTTTTTAGTTTCTTTTCGTAGGATATAATATCATCTGTCCTTTCTATGCCTCGCAGTTCCTTAATATGATACACTAAAGTTGGGAAATCATCCGGATGACGTTCCACGAGTTGACTTGAGATTTCCAAACCAGCAGTATAATCTTGTATCTTATCTGCCAGTTCCAACTCCAGCCATAATAAATTATCATCTATCTCTCCTGCCTTACGCAGTTCTTTCAACAAATGGTATAAATCCTTTGTGTATTTGACATCTTCTCTATAATAACTAATCAACAAATATGTGCGAAAATCCAGAACATGATTATTCACACATTTTTTAAGGATATCTATTCCTTTATCTAAGCCTATTTTTTCTTTATAAATAATTGCCAAATAAGGGTATAAATCCGGGAAGAAATCATTTTCGTTATTTTGCAAAAAGGAGATATCTACCTCTTGCTTTTCTGCATATAATATAAATTGCTCGTATAATCCTTTACTTAATGGATTCTGTATAACCAAATTAGAAGCATATGGTTTAACCTCATTATATAAATTCTTTATGATTGCAAAGAAATTTGGCAATAGGTGATCTGGAATATCAGAATGATTATCTACAGCTTCTTTGAAAACATCGACCATCTCTACCGTATTACCAATCTGAAAAGCTATTAATAACCTCATATTTAGAATAGAGGATGGGGCATCAGCTCCATAGTCTTTCAGTAGTTGCGTTGCTTCGGAGAAGTGTTTACTATCTCTCAACATGATTGCGTATCCTAAGTGATAAAATTCTTTGAAATGCACCTTGTCTTTTTCCTGATGCATAACACTCAGCCATTCTGCATTTTGATTTTTGAGGTAGCCTGTAAAGGCATGTAAAAATATAGTGTCCGGTAATAGATTCTGTATCTCTGTTTTCGCCAACAAAGAAAGGTATGTATCGGTCAATTCATATACTTTTTGTGCCTCACTTGTATACATCAACTTCATGCTGTTTCTAATTCGCATGGATTGCATAAATTTATTTGTAGCGACATTCAAATTTAGAATCCATAAAGGGAAATTGGCCGTTGTAATACTATCTAATTCGATATACTCATAAGTAGATAAATCAATGAAAATTTGATCATCATTCCATCCTATTAGCATCGAATTTGCTAATGCTAATGATTTGTTTATTTCAGCAGGAATAGAATTATGTGCTGCATTTATATCCGTAGCAAAAATCAAATCCGGCACGACTGTCCAGAAATTAGTCGGGGATATGCTTTTCATCTCATTTGCGTACGCACGTGCATTCTATTCTTGTCTTTCTTTACAGGAAATATATATCACGCCTTCTAACACTTCAGGAATTATTGCATTTGCTTCCCGCATTAAATTGTAAGCAGACTCAAAGTGCTGTTTGCATGCTACACTCTTTGAATAGCGTGCACACATTCCCATATAATACTGTATTGTGGCAAGCAGAGTTTTATCCCTCTCTTCATTTTGTTCTAAGATGGTATAAATATCCTGCAAATGCGCATATGCAGTTTTGACTTTCAGAGATTGTATATCATCTTTAAAACGCGGTAATAGTTGTTTAATATCCGCAGATGGATGCTTGTCCAATCTAGATAATATTTCATCCAGTTTCTTATCTTGAGATTTTGCTAGCTCAAGCGTCTCACTGGTGTCGTGTTTTATTTCTGCTATGTCTTCTTCCGGCACAGTATAGCGTTTATATATGATTAAATATGTTAAGGCGATTGCTGCTATTGCTATTATAGATATGCCTCCCAACCATAAGTTATAACTCTCCCACTGACATTCTATAAATATTTTCCAGAATCCGGTTTCCTCATTCCTTTCCACAATTGCTCTCAAGAGAGGAATGCTAAAAGTTGCCGCTCCTGATAACGCAATTATTCCATATAGAGCATATAACACAACCTTAGTAGGAGTGCCAGTATGATATTTGAGTATCGTGTCTGTAACATGACGGAATAAGGTACGCCAAAAATGTACTCCTTCTGTATTCTTGCTGAGATGACTAAAATATAGCGCACAGCATATAATCAATATTAAAATAATCAATATCATACTAAATCTTATATTCTTGTCATGTGGTTGCCTATACAATCTTCATTTTATCATTTTATTTGCCCATACCCCTCAAAAATCGGCACCTACCCCGAAATAAAATGCGTTATTTTTTACTTTTGTTCTCCAACTATTTCATTATTGCCACTCATGAACAGGGCGGATCTTGATATCTAAGCCCTCATGCGTGGTATCTTCGTAAGTATGGTCGGTTAACAACAATAAATTATTGCACTTGGTTACCTGAGCGGCTGTCTTTAATCCGTTCAGTTCGCGATTGCGTGTTTTTTCTGTAGAGATATCGTACGACACTTGAATGCATTGCAGCACTTGGTTGCCTTTGCACACCAAGAAATCACACTCTCCACTACGCTCTTTGAGATAGCATATATCCCATCCGTTGAGTTTGCATTTGCGAAGCAATTGGATGAGCACGATCGTCTCTAACCGCCACCCTAAGTTCTCGGGTGAAAAAGCATTCTCACGCATATTCATCATCGCCACATCCACGGCATATAACTTTTCTTGTACCGTGCGTAGCTTGCTCTTGGTGGCATATTTCGGCACGCCCACCAATAGGTACGCTTGCTTAAGGTAGTCTATATAATTCTTAGTGGTATGCAGCGACTTGAAATGGAACAAGTCGGTAATTTCCTGCGTAGCCACTACGGACGGAGAGATATTGAGCAGATGATGCGCCATTTGCTCGAAAGCGGCTTTATAGACAATCTTGTAGCGCTGCTCGATATCGCGTTTGAGGATGTTATCTACCAGCGTGTTTATATAGTGCCGCTTATCTTCGATAATCAGCAACTCCGGGAAACCACCCTGCTGCATGTATTCATCAAAGGCTGCTCGACGGAAAGCCGTTTCCTTGGTAGCCACACTCTTCGTGTCCACTCCTTTCATATTGCAGAACTCTTGGAAGGAGAACGGATAGAGCGAGATCTCTTTGTTGCGTCCGGTTAGGTGTGTTGCCAACTCGCCGCTCAATAACTTGGCATTGGAACCGGTGATGATGACATGCATCTTCTGGCGCAACATTCGATTGACAAATAGATGCCAACCGTCTATATCTTGAATCTCGTCAAGGAAAAGATATTGAAAGTCGCCGTATATCTTGTACAGCACTTCAAGCACATCGTTTAGTTGCTCGGCTTGTAGTCCTTTAAATCGCTCGTCGTCAAAATCCGCATAGGCGAAATGCACGCCTCTTTGCTTGAGGGCTTGATAGCACATGGTCGATTTGCCACTACGTCGCACACCTATCACCACCTGCGCTTGCGGACTATTTATCTCCACGAGAGATTCTTCCGGTCGATGGCAAAGGGCCTCTTGTTCGCGTGCTTCCAACTCATTCTTTTGATCCAAGAGAATCGTTTCTAAAGTTCTACTGTCAATCATAAGGCGTTAAAATTTTGCACAAAGGTACTGCTTTTTTCTGAATTATGCAAGAGTTGGTACCACTTTTTTACTCCCAAAATGCATTATTTCACAAAAATCTGTACTTTAGAATGCATTATTCTACATAAAATTGCATTTTTAAACGCCTTATTTTACTATCTTGCGCGTTTTTGACACACGACATTTGCTACACATCGTGTATCAAAACTTGCGAATTTCAAAAAGGTTGCGACATCGCAAACCTCGAAAATGTGTAGTGAAACATATTTCTTAGTGTCTGGAAAACGTGAAAAACGCTGCAATATAAACTTTCTACCCCGAAAACTTGCATATGTCAGAAACATTTGGACGACACTCCTTTATATATTAAACACGTGCGCGAAGCTTATACCATATTCAGGGGAGAAAGATTTCTTTTTATGCATTTTTTTTGCATTTTTTCAAAGCTTCGGACGTATAGTGTCCTTTTGATGGTGTAATTTTGCAGCAAATTTTAAAACACGCACGATTATGTTGACTTATCAATTGTTAAAAATCGCCCCTGAGGGTGATCAGTTTGCAGCCACCACAATCGGTATGTTGCTCAGTTTAATGGAGTTCGGATTGGCTCTTTGGATTATTATTGCCACCATAATATGTTGTTGATATTATGATTACACCTATTAACCAAAACAAAACCCCGTTTGTAACTCCGGGTACAGAGAAGCCGGATCTGGCTAATGGTCCGTTCTTGTCATTAACCGGTGAGAATGGAGTCATAGCGTATATTCAGATGACTAATGACCGTGCCCTCTGGATTAAACAGGTCGGTGCTGAAGATAATTTCATCAGCACAGCAACTTTTCATGCAAGCTGTTGTGAGTCTATCATCGACTATTTGGTTCAACGCCAAAAAGAGACAAAACTCTAATTTTTGCCCCGATTTTCGGACATTATGCAAAGTTATTTGCATATGTCAAAAAAAAGTAGTAACTTTGCGCACTTTTAGTGTGCAAAGGAATAACTAATTGGTAAATAAGTTATATCATGGCTCAGAATAAAGGTGCAATCGTGCGTTATCGCGCAATAGACAAATGCTTGCGGTCGAAGCATGGCAAGTACGGTATAGACGAACTGCGTAGAGCATGTGAGGAGGCGTTGTACGATGCTTTCTCCGAGCGAATATCCGTCAGTAGGCGTCAGTTATATCTGGACTTGAACCACATGGAGAGCAATGCCGGTTATAAAGCCGATATTGAGCACTACCGCGACGGTAAGAAGATGTACTATCGTTACACCAATCCGGATTTCTCTATTGAGAAGACACCTATCACAAGCGAGGAGATGGACCAGTTGAAAGAGACGATCCTGATGCTGAACCGCTTCAAGGGTATGCCGCACTTTGAGTGGATGGAAGAGATATTGAGCAAGTTGGAAGATAAGTTCCATCTAAAGAGCAGCGATGATAGCGTTATTGGTTTTGAACAGAACATGGACTTGAAGGGACTGGAGAATATCACTCCACTCTTTGAAGCTATCGTCAATCAGCAGGTGCTTAATATCCGGTATAAGTCATTCAAGAAGAACAAACCAATTACTTGTGAGGTTCACCCGTACTATCTCAAGCAGTATAACAGCCGTTGGTTCTTGTTTGGATGGAATACCGAGTTTGGCGCCATCACGAATTTCGCTCTTGACCGCATTGAGGAAGTTTCGCCTATGTTGGGTGAATACAGGCCGAAGCCAGAAGGATTGGATTTCGATGAGTATTTCGAAGACATAGTAGGTGTAACTATTGAGAAGGGAAAGAAAGTGGAGCATATCGTGATGCGTATTGCACCGGATAGATATCCTTATATCAAGAACAAACCACTCCACTCGTCACAGCACAACTACGACAAAGTGTTCCAAGTAAGCATAGATGTGATACCGAACAAAGAACTGATCGCTTTGTTGCTCTCGTTCGGTAGCCAACTGGAAGTGTTGGAACCACAATCGGTACGCGAGATGATGCGTGATCATGTGAAAACATTGAATAAATTTTACAAATAATGCATTTTTTGCTTTGGAGTGCAGTATCCTTGCACACATGAGCAGTACTTTTGCAGCGAAAATCATTAAAAGGCTATGGCAATAAAACTAATAAAAGCTTGTAAAGAACTTAACATCAGCATGAAAACATTGTTGGACTTTTGTTCGACAATGGGTTATAACGTGCCAGCCGATCCAAATTTCCGCATAGATGATGATGTTTATCTATCATTAGCTAAGGAATTTGGGATAACAACTAAGGTTGAGCAACGTGGCATTCAGTCGATAGGTGCTGATAATTTCCGAAAGTTTGAGAAACTGGCTCCCATACACCTTAATGGCATTACGTATATTGTGGGTGGTAATAATGCCGGTAAATCTACCGTAGTCAAAGCTCTGAGATTGGTTGTAGAAAATTTAAGAACGCTTGCTTCTATGGGAAGTGAGTATTCTTTAGAAGATATCCGACCTAAATTTCGTTTGGATATAGATGGTGTTAATATCGGCACCTTTGAGAAAGCTCATAACCGCAATTCTGCCACTCAGTCCATTTCTTTCCGAGCAGACTTAAGTGATACCATTACCGCAACCATTATTGTGGAGCCCATATCACCTGTTTCTCCCGTTGCCACCCTGTCTTTCCTTCGTTTAGAAGATAAAGCAGTGAATTGTGCTTTTGAGGCCGATGCAAAAGAAGGCGAAATGCGTCTATATAATATAGGAGGAACGGCTTCCACCGAGGATTCCGAGGCACGTCTAAGTGCCTTAAGGAGCAACTTATCTTCTATTAACCTTGAATTATCCATATGCCAAGCTCAGATTAACATGCCGTTAATTGCAGCGGCAAAGAGGATGGAGATGGTGGATAAGACCACTCGTTTAAAAGCTGAGCAGGAGAAACTGGAAAAGGTTATTAAGTCTGTTGAAGCAGACATTAAACAACGTCAGCAATCGGCAGGTTCTCCTACCGGTGAGTTATTGTTTGAGACAGACCTGTCTATCAACAATGAGAATCCTGATGATAACTTGCTGGTACGATACATGAAAGGTATGCGCGTCCAGTTAAGGACACAAAACACCAAGTCTCAATCGCAAAAATCAAAAAATCCTGTCTATGAACAAAACATAGGCAAAATGATAGCTAATTACCGATTAGCGCTTGCCGCTTCATCTATTGAATATATTGGAGCACACGCAGCGACCCAAAAGACCATCTTTAGCTTGGATGACCATAATGACGAGACGGTAGCTATTATCCATGAGTGGTATCAGCAACACATGCATTCCGGAGAAGAGGAATATGATTTTGTTACCAGATGGATGAGCAAATTAGGCATCGGTGTTGGGTTTGAGATTAAGAATCTCTATGGAGAAGCATATGCTGTTGACATCAAAGAGCATGACGGCAAAGGCCTCTCATCTATGTCTGAGTTGGGTATGGGTGCGATTCAGATGATGACTTTACTGTTGCATATCTCTTCCCTATTACGCAAGTACAAAGGAGGCCGTAAACCGCTTGTTATCTTTGAGGAGCCGGAGCAGAATATGCACCCCAATTGGCAAAGCCATCTTGCCGAGATTTTTGAAGAGGTTCGCCAGAAAGGCTTCCGCATTATGGTCGAGACTCACTCGGAATACATGATTCGCAAATCGCAGGTACAAGTGGCTGCAATGAAGTATGCAGATCAAGATGACTTGAATGATAACTGTCCGATTGCGACTTATTATTTCCCGGCAGATGAGGAGCCTTACAAGATGGAGTATCGTACCACCGGTGGATTTACGAAACCATTTGGAGAAGGATTCTTTGATGAGGCTGCCAAATGGGATATGGCAATCATCCAGAATGAAGTTAGTAATCCTGTTAAGCGAGTAAGATAAGTATGTTTGTCGTATATACAACAGAAGATAATCTCATCCGGCTGTGTTCTGAAAAAGAAAATAGCTGGTATAAGATTATTATGAAGATTAAGGAAGTAGTTGTATCTACGAATAATGGTGACAATTGGGATACAACCAACCAATTACTACAAACTTTACATAGAGCCGGTGTAAGTATATGCACCGGTGATAATGATTTTATCAATCAAATCGCAACAAATCATCCGGAATATGTTCTTGAAGACCCTTGCGCTGCCTATTTGTTGGATATCGACAAAGAAAAAGCCGAAAAGATTCAAAATAAATATGGTGTGATATGTCAACCACAAACAGACGACAGAAATATCCTTACTCAAGAAGGATGGGAAATTGATACCGCTGCTTGTGCTCAAGAGCAAAAATCGTGGAAGAGCTTTTTTGCGGGTCACAATTGTCCTTTGAACTCTTTAGTCATCATTGATCGATACTTCTTTTCGAGCGAAGCAGGAGAAACTATAGAATACTCACTCCATAACCTAAGACAGATTTTAGATGCGCTACTGCCGTCAAGTTGTCCAGATAACGTTATCCAAGTTAGTATTGTTTTTGACTTTACAAAGTTTAATCATAATATAGATGGCCGTGGATATACACTTCAAACATTAGCAGAAAAGGTTAATCGAGTTAAACGCAGTGTGCGAGAATACGTATACACATTAGAATTATTATCCATTAACTCTAATTGCTATAACTACGAGGACACTCACAACAGACGGATAATTGCCAACTTTAGTGTTACGTCCGCTTTACATAAGTTAAAAGCATTCTACGAGCAAAATCAAAGTTTGGCAGACCAATATATTACTTTTAGACGCCTTTTTGAAAAAGGGCTGAATGAGGGAGATAAATCAACTGCGCCTGCATTCTCGCAAGCTATCATATTAGATAAAATAAAAGATATTATATCTACGAGCAAAAGTACAATAGAATATGCATGCAATGGACGTGTTTTTGCTGCAAATTCGTTCGAAATTCAGAACAGATTGCTAAAATAAGTACGATTTTTGTTTGCTGTGCAGTATCTTTGCACACAAAGGCAGTACTTTTGCACCAGATTTGAGAAAGAAACCAATTTAAGTAACAAAAAATAGACAAATATATGCCAAGTCAACAACCTAATGTAAACTTCATTTGGGACATCCTCGATAAAGTGTTGCACCTCACGTTCAAGCGGAATGAGTTGGGTGACGTATTGTTCCCGTTCATTGTGCTTCGACGCATGGATTGTATTCTCGCGCCCTATAACGCAGAGGTGAACAAGACGTACCTTGCCTTCAAGGACAAACTGTCCACGGACAAGCTGCATCCTATCTTGCGCAAGGCCGCGCATAATAATACCTTTTATAATACGTCCAATTTTACATTAGAGACGCTGCTGGACGATGCGCAGAACATTGACATCAACTTCCGTATGTACCTCAATGGCTTCAGCCATGACATACAGGAGATATTCGGTTATTTCCAATTGGACAAGACGATTCAGAAGCTCAACCGTCATGGTCTGTTGTACCGGCTGATTGAGGAGATCTGCAAACTCGACCTCTCGCCGGAGGCGGTGGATAACCATGATATGGGTTCGTTCTTCGAGGAGATTATCCGTCTCGCGAATGAGAATAGCAATGAGACCGCCGGAGAGCACTTCACGCCTCGTGACGCCATCCGTCTGATGTCGGCCATTTTGTTCGAGCCGGACAAGGAGCAACTGGCGAAAGACGGTATCATCCGTACTATCTATGACCCGACTTGCGGTACAGGTGGTATGGTGAATATCGGTCGTAACTATATCTTGGAGCAGGTGTGCAAAGACACGGCTAAACCGACCATCAAGACCTATGGTCAGGAGCTGAACGAGGTAGCTTTCGCTATCGCCAAGTCCGAAGCACTCATCACCGGTTCGGAAGCGGAGAATATCCGTTTGGGTAACTCGTTGACCGAAGACCGCTTTGAGGGCAAGCGTTTCCATTATATGATGGCTAATCCGCCATACGGTATCACGTGGAAGATTGAGCAGGAGTTCGTGCTCAACGAATCGCTCAACCCGAACGGTCGTTTCACCGCCGGTACACCGCGCGTAAGTGACGGTCAGTTGCTCTTCTTGCAGCACATGCTATCGAAGATGGAACCGAACGGCAGTAAGATTGGTGTCGTTACCAACGGTTCGCCGCTCTTCTCCGGTGGTGCCGGTTCGGGCGAGAGCAATATCCGTCGTTGGATCATTGAGAACGATTGGCTGGATTGCATCATTGCTTTGCCGAAAGATATGTTCTACAACACCGGTATCGCTACGTATATCTGGATTCTGACTAATAACAAACCGGCACAACGTCGTGGTAAGGTGCAACTGATAGATGCTTCTACATTCTGCGTACCCGCAAGAAAAAATCTAGGCAGCAAGCGTAATGAAATTCGTCCACAGGATATAGAGAATATTCTCAAACTCTATACGGAGTATCAGGAGAATGAGTTCTGCAAGATCTTCCCGAATACGTTCTTCGGCGCATACGAATTGACCATCGAGCAGCCTCAGCGCAAGGACGGTAAGATTGTTATGAAAGCCGGCAGACCGCAAGCCGACTCGAAGAAACGTGACACCGAGACAGTGCCATTGAATTGCGATATCCAGAAATATTTTACGGAAGAGGTATTGCCGAACATTGACCCGGAGTCTTGGATTGATTATACAAAGACACGTATGGAATATGCGATTAACTTTACTTCGTATTTCCATAAAGAAGCAGAGACAGATTCAGCCGAAATTATCCGTGCACGTATTATGGAAGAAAAAGATCCGGAAACACACCTGACTCGCCAAGAAATGATTCAACAGCTTCTCAACGAAATTTTCGCTGAATAATGAAACGATATCCAAAATATAAGAATAGCGGTATCCAATTCATTGGGTTGATACCTGATACATGGAATGTGGCAAAAATGAAATATGTCGCAGACTTGTTTACCGGAAATAGTCTCAATGATGCCCAAAAGGAACAATATTCGCAGTGGTGCGATAATGCATTGCCGTATATCGCCACTAAAGATATTACTACTGGGAGCGAGAATGCCGATTATGAGAACGGTATATGTATTCCTATTGGTGCACCCAAGTTCAAGGTAGCACCAAAGGATTCTTTTCTGATTTGTGTAGAAGGCGGTAGTGCTGGTAAGAAGATGACTTACTTGGATAGAGATGTATGCTTTGTAAACAAACTATGCTGCTTTGTTTCACGTATACATCCCAAATACCATTATTATTACATTCAGTCAAGTCCTTTCTTCTCAACGTTCAAACAAGCAATGCAAGGATTAATCGGTGGTGTAAGTATCTCTGATCTACAAAACTTTGCGGTGCCTGTACCTTCTTTAGATGAGCAAAAAGCAATCGCGTCCTACTTAGATGACAAGACATTAAAAATGGATCAGTGCATCAAGCTCCTGGAATTGCAAAAGGCAGATCTCAGGGACTATCGCAAAGCGATTATTTCTGAAACCGTCACTCGCGGACTACATCTTGGTGTTAATATGTCGGATTCTGGTATTCCATGGATTGGACTGATTCCTGATGGATGGGATATTATTCGCGTAAAATACTTATTAGAGGAACGGAAGGTTCGTTCTATCGATGGTTTAGAAGAACCCTTGTCCATGAGTCAGAAATATGGTTTGATACCGACAAAGGAGATGGATTCTATTCCAAATATGGCGACTTCGTTTGTTGGTGCTAAGTTGGTATATGTTGGCGATCTTGTGTTTAATAAACTTAAAGCACATCTCGGAGTATTTTCTGTTTCCAAATATGATGGATTAGTAAGTCCTGATTATGCCGTATATTATTCTAATGGTGAATGCAATGTAAAGTTCTTAGAATATTTATTCAAGACAGATAAATATATAACAGAATTCAAGAAATTGTCTACTGGTGTTGGTGAAGGTTTAACACGCCTATATACGGGCTCTTTATTCGGGATGTATGCTGTGCAACCTCCTCTCTCCGAACAACAAGAAATCGTTGATTACTTGGATAGTAAGACCGCCAAGATTGACGAAGCCATTAAGAGGATAGATGAGCAGATAACTGACCTGCGTGCATACCGCACCGCGCTTATTAGCGATGTTGTCACAGGTAAGATAGACGTTAGAAATAATTGATAAACACCCTATAGTTATGGGAAAGACTCCTACAGAGAACTTGCTGGAAGAGCATATTGTCAGACATCTGACATTTGAAGATCACTATCGTTATCATTCACCCGATGAGTACGATAGAGAATCGTGTTTACTGAAGAGTGAACTGATTGACTTCCTGAAGGCAACCCAGAAGGAAGAATACATGTCACTTGTTCGCAGTACCGGTTCGGAAGAGCGTGCACAGCGTTCTATCTTCGAGCGTATCAAATCAGAGATGAAGAGTGGCGGCACACTCAACCTGCTTCGTCAGACGGATTTTGACGGTGGATATGGAAGCCACTTCAAACTCATCTATTTCCAGCCGAACAGCGGTCGTAGCGAGGAGCACCGACTGATGTACAACGAGAACCGATTGGCGATAGTGCGTCAACTGCGTTATGGTGTTCGTCCGGAGAACGCAGAGAAAGAGATAGACCTGGCTATCTTTGTCAACGGTTTCCCTGTTGCAACCATCGAACTGAAGAACAAACAGACCGGTCAGACGCACATGAATGCTATCAAGCAGTATATGCGTGACCGTAACCCGAAAGGTGAACCGCTGTTAGAGTTCAAGCGTTGCTTGGTGCATTTCGCCGTAGGAACGGAGCAAGTCTATATGACTACCTTCTTGAATGGTGAGAAGACACGATTCTTCCCGTTTAATAAGTCATTTGAGAATCAGAATGAGCCGGGTAATCCGTATCGCACCTGCTATCTGTGGGAAGACGTGTTGACGCGTGATTCGCTCATGGATCTCATCCAGAATTATATCAATGTACAAGAGATAGAGAACACCGTCTATAACCCCAAGGAGAAACAACTGGAGGTAAAGAAGACGGAAGCGCTTATCTTCCCTCGTTACCACCAGCGTCGCGCCGTGCGCAAACTGTTGGATGATACGTACCAGCGTGGAGTCGGTCATCGTTATTTGATAGAGCACTCTGCCGGTTCGGGTAAGTCGAACACGATTGCTTGGCTGGCTTTCCGTCTGGCTGCATTGCATAACGGAGAGAACCGCACACATGCTATCTTTGATAGCGTGTTGGTAGTGACCGACCGCCGTGTGCTGGATAGACAGTTGCAACGCAATCTCCGTCAGTTTGCACCGGAGTTGGGCGAGTTGGAGTGTATCGACGCGCGTAAGAATATGACATCGCAAGACTTGAAACTCGCTATCGAGCATCGCAAGAAAGTGATTGTGACGACCTTGCAGAAGTTCTCGGTTATCTGCGATGAGATAGCGCATTATCCCGACCGTAACTACGCGGTTATCATTGATGAGGCGCACTCGTCTCAGACCGGAGAGTCGGCACGTGACATGCGTAAGGCACTTTCGTTAGTAGAAGCCCAGGACTTTGATAGACGATATCTGCCTTCACGCGAGACGGAAGATGCGGTGAACAGCTTGTTGGAAGAGGACGATTTGCGCGATCAGATTGATGCTATCAACAATCGTGTAGCTATTGAACTGCGTCGCAAGACTGCGCGTCATAACATCTCATTCTATGCGTTTACTGCTACTCCGAAACCCAAAACGATTGAAATCTTCTGTGAGCATGAGAACGGAATGAAAGAGCCGTTTGATGTGTATTCGATGGAAGATGCGATTCGTGAAGGTTTCATCCGCGATGTGCTGGAGAACTACACATCCTTCAAACGCTACTTCAAGTTAGCTACCCGTGCCGGTGTGGATGATAAGGAGTACGAGAAGAAGAAAGCGGTACGACTGCTGGCTAATTACGTAGATATACAAGAAGCGGCTATCGAGCGCAAGTCGCGTATTATGATTGAGCATTTTGCAGCGCAGACTGCCAAGCAGATTGAGGGCAAAGCACGTGCGATGGTAGTGACACGTTCGCGTCTGCACGCTGTACGCTACAAACGGATGTTTGACCAGATTATGCAGGAGATGCGTCTGCCGTACGGTTGCTTGGTGGCATTCTCTGGTACAGTCCATGACGGTGACACGGATATGGATTATACGGAGAGCTCGATGAACCAGTTAGGTGGCAACATCGACATCCCCGATGCATTGAAATTGCCGCAATACCGTATCTTGATTGTAGCCGATAAGTACCAGACCGGTTTCGACGAGCCGATGCTGCATACCATGTTCGTAGATAAGACACTGGGAGGAACGGCTACGGTACAAACGCTGTCGCGTCTGAATCGTACCATGCCGGGTAAGGATAGCACGATGGTGATTGATTTTGTCAATGACCCCGATGATATACTGGCTGATTTCCAGCAGTACTACGGCAAGAACTATATGCTGGAGGAAGATGAGACGAACCCGAACTCGCTGTATGACGTGAAGACTGAGATTCTCTCATTCAACGCGTTTACGCAGAAGGATGTGGATGAGTTTGCGTCCATCTATTTCTCCAATGAGAACCCGAACAAAGTGTACCCTATCCTGTACCGTGTGTGCGATTACGTGAAAGCGGAGTATGATGTGGATACGCAAGACCGATTCCGCAAACTGTGCAACCAGTTTGTGAAGTTATATAAGTTCCTCTGTCAGGTTATCTCGTTTGAGGATGTATCGCTGGAGAAACTGTATGTCTTCTTGGCGGCGCTGGCTAAGCAGTTGCCGTTTGATCCCGACACCTTGCCGTACGAGGTGCTGAACGAGGCACAATTAGATAGCTATAAACTGCAATACATGTACACCAAGAACCTGCAACTGCAATCGCAAGACACCGCTATGGAAGGGTTGCAACCTGGTTCGGTGGGTGGTGGACAAGAGCAAGAGTTGGAATGGCTGAGCAAAATCATCAAGACGCTCAATGAGACTTTTGGTCTGGATCTGTCTGACGAAGATAAGGTTGATTTGCAGCACTTGCATGACCGGTTGACCCATGACGAGGAACTGATGGCATTCTTCAACGCGCTGAATGCACGCGATGATGTGCAAGAGCATTTCAATGAAGCGGTGGACGATGCGTTGTTAGAGTTCATACATGGCAAATTGGACCTGTATAACAAGTTATCGGAAGACCGGGTTAACACACTGTTCAAGGTAACATGGTTCAATGATCTATATGACCGGATGGTTAGAGGGATTCATAACTAATCCTTTAAGCTAAAGATGTTGGTAAAGACGCGTCACTTTGGTGGCGCGTTTTTTTGTTATAAGATGTCAAAAATGACATATAACGACACAAGAGAGCACACAAGGGATTTTAAAGTTGAAAGTTGAAAATTGAAAGTTTAAAGGATGTTATTTTTGACATTATCTGCACAAAGATTATACAAAAATTTACGTTTTATGTCAAAATATTTGCACATATCAAAATATTTTTGTAAATTTGCAGCACATTTGAGAAATTAAAAAAAATCGCACTATATATGTTAGGAAGAATTTTTAATGCAAAGGAGCTGACACAAAAGCTCAAAGCAACGGTTCAACGCACTGGAAAATTAGGGTTTACCGCTGAGACGCTGGAAGCGCTACATATTCAGCAGGGTACGCATATCCGTATTGCTGAAGATACAGAGAGTAAGCGCATCCTATGGCTCGGCGTGATGCAAGAACCTGCTGATAATGCTTTCCCGGTGAATAAGGCCGGTGATTACTATTACGTGAACACCACCAAGCTATTCGAGACTATCGGTGTTGACTTCCGCAAGAAGAACTGCATGTACGACCTAAGCCGTGCGGTAGAGAATGACGAAGCTATCGGCGGAGAGTGTTATAAGATGGAACTACGTGCCACTGACCGCAAGCCGGCAGAGGCTCCTGAACCCGAAGAATAAGATTGGACCCTGATGACCTTAACATAGAACAATCGCTTTCCTTCTCTGAACAGCAAGATGGACTCATCCGAGGACATCAACAGGAAATGCAGCAAGTGCTGGCTGATAAACAGCACCTGCGGGATATTATTGCGCATCAACAAAAGGTCATCGGGCAAAAAAACGAAACAATCGAACAGCTGACGCAAGACAACCAACGCAAGGATAATCGTATCGCGGAACTCGAAGCACATATCGCGCGATTAGAGGCACGACCGCAATATGATGTAGATACATACGTAGAGACTCAAAACATAGAAAAACAGATTCTACAGTATCGTCCTAAATCAATTGCCAAATCCAAACGTAAATCTATTGACCTAACTAATCAACCAACACTATGGCCAATGACCACCGCACTATCATTGTAAAAGGTAACTATATAGCCCGCCAAGACATCGGTGTGCAGATTCTTCATGCGGAGCATGTCTATACGAATAACCCCGATAAAGAGCAGCCCCACGAAGTGGAGGATGTGGATTTCGAGGACGTGCCGAAGCCGGAAGAGTTGCCGACGATGGAGCAACTCAGCAAGATCTTTACTTTCAAATACCGGCAGGACTTAGGGTTCTCCCTGCTTATTGATTTCTTGCGCTCCGAAAGAGACCGCACGGATTTTCATGCCGATTCCGATTGGGCACGGTATGCACTGACCATCTATGAGTGGGAACCATGCGTGCTACAAAAACGTCCTAACACCTTCAAAGAGTGGTTGCCTAAGTTCTGCGAGCTATTCGGTCGTGCGTGGGTGCGTGATTATGAACCCAACAAACTACAATCAGTCAAAGAGTGCAAGATCGTTCCCTTCCTGCCGCTCCGAGAGACACGCTAAAAGGCTCAAAAACCATCGGGTCACCGTCGGCTGAACCGTCGGCTCAAAATTCCTGCATTTTTTATTCATTTTCTTCATAAGTCGCTGTTTTTCAGCGGCTTTTTTCTTTATGGTCGGCAATGGTCATTGTCGGCTTTTTCCCCTCCTTCCCCTAAACCAGTACTTTTGCAGCGCTTTTCCCAATCGACCGCAACGTCGCGGCGAGTAACAGGGAAGAGCGTAATGCAAAATGAAAAAACAAAAAATCAAAATCGTTCAGTACGCGCAGAGCGTAACTGACCCCAACATCCTCGTAGCGTACACCGCAGACGGTGGACGACTGGATCTTTGTCCCTGCGAGACTCCGGAAGGACGATGTCGAACCAAAGGACGGTTGTACGTAACCAGTCAGGGACAGTTCTTCTCCCTCACCCATCGTCGCGGGCTCAAGCATGTATTCGAGAACTTCGGCCTTGCCCGCCGCACACGTGGCAGACATTGTCACAACGGTGTGCGCGGTTGCGACTATCCGCAGATGCGTGACTACGGACTGGGCTATTGCCATGTTCTCGTCTGCACGACCTTTCATGGACCTCGACCGGTCGTCAATGGCGTGCGCTACCAGTGCGACCACAAGAACGGAAACATCATGGATTGGTGCAAAGACAACCTCGAATGGGTAAGTCCGCACGAAAACGCCAAGAGACGTGCTATCCTAAAAGCGTTGCGGATGTGCGGTCGCGATCCGCTGAAGATGTCTTACGCTGAACTGGATGAGATCTTCCGTCGTTATCAAGTTTCCAATCCCGCCGACATCATCGAATATGAAATGAGTCATCATTGCGAATGTTAAGCCGACATTCGATGTCGGGACAAATGACAAAGAAACGCCGGATAATATCCGGGACAATTAACAAAACTCGCGGGATGGTATCCCGCACAACAAACATAGAAGAATTATGAAATCAATAGAAATGAATGAAGCCCTCATGGAGGCAATCAAGACAACGGAAGTATTAGGTGCAAGTGCATTGGAAGAGACACGTGCTTTGCGGCAGTTGATAGCGTCAGCTAACACGCGTATCGAAGAGTTGGAAACGGCGGCGGTGGAGGACGCGAAAGTCTGTGCCATTGAGCAGAACGGAGAGGACAAAGGTAAGTTCCTATTTGACGGTCACCACTTTGAGTTGCGCAAAGCTGAGACGAACGACTTCGTAGGCAAGCCGCAGAAATACACGATGGAAGAAGGTGTTACCTTCCGTCAGAAGAATGCCGAACAGCAGGTGCTGAAAGCCAAGTCTGCCAAGCTGACGAAGGACATGAAAGCCATCAAAGATGCTTTTCCGTTGACGCACCCGAATATCGAGCCGGATGAGGTAACGTACACGGTGGTTTGCGTGGATTAAAAGAAAGCGAATAAGAAAAAGTAAGCAAAAAGAATTACAAAGAAAAACCTTCCCCCCTTATACCCGCATTGAGTATAGAGAGGGGGGGAGGATAAAGTTGAAAGTTTAAAATTTAGAGTTTAGAGATGAAAAGAGATTCTTTTGAAGTTATTTGGGATTTTCTGGCACCTGATGAGCAGCAGTTTGGCAACCGGAAAGAGGCTTGCAAGCGGTTGTGGAGTGGTTTGCCGGTTCCCAAGCAACGGCAGATTTATGCGACCTTCGTTTGGCAGAGGGAGCAGAAGATAGCCATAGACGAAAATCCTTATTTCGCCATCAGCCATTGCCAGCCCAAGCCGTTCAACTACAACGGTGCGAATGTGTCCTTGCCGAACGATACGAAGCTATTTATAGCCAAGTACGGAGAACATTACGGGGTTTATAGCAAACTCGATACGGAGGCTTTTGAGATGGTGGATAAAAGACCTTTTAATTAAATTTACTGCCATGGATTATCCTTTATATGATGTACCGTATTTGGTACGAGAAGCGAATGACTTCCGGATGTCGGAGAAACGGCATCAGATTGAGGTACGGAATCAAGCCGTGGTGGATGACTACTTTGTAGCACGGGATAAGGGTGTTTCGGCTAGTGAAGCACGAGAGATGGTCGCTACCAAGCACGGGATAAAGCCCCAAAGGGTATATGTAATCGTCAAATGGTTCTTTAATCAAGCCCGAAAAAGGAAAAAATACGATTTTTTGGAAAAATTTTTGCCTTTGGAGGAACACTAAAGTTACTTTCGTATTAATTTTGCACCGGATTTTGAGAGAAGTCCGGTGTTTTTATGGTGATGCTACGGGGACGTTCGGAGTGCGAACGTCATCGAAAGCAGCGATCCAAACAAAAACAAAGGAAATGATATGATAGTCGAACTGATAATACCGATAGAAGAACTGAGAGGGGCACTGAGGAAGGATGGATACTACTTCCGGATATGTAACGGGCAGCAGATAGTGCAGCGGTGCCCAAGGAAATGGACAGATACGCCAGCACGGAAGGCTGCACGCGAGATATTCATCGAGAAATATGCTCGCCGAAATAGCGGCGAGAGTTAAACCTAATATTAACAACCTAAACTTTAACTATTTTTATGGCAGAGATTAAGCCTATGGCTCTGATTGAGAGCATGAAAAAGAAAGTGTGCGAGCACAGCGATGTGTATTTCCGCACGAACAAGAAAACCGGAAAGGTATATACCGGCAAGTTGTGTAACCCGTCCACGAAAGAGCCAAGTTCGGCGCAGACGGCAGCGAAAGCGCGTTTTGCAAAAGTGTCGGCGGCTGTGCGTGCGATTCTCGCCGGCACGAGCGAGCAAAAGACCCAGTTGGTAGCCGGGTATAACGCTCAGAACAAGTACGGTAGTTTGTTCGGCTATGCAATGCACAAGCTGAACGGGAACTACGACGAAAGTGGAGACCCGATCGGTGGTTAATGCTCAACGGGATAGCGCTGAGGAGTAGACGGCATGGCCGAAACTCGGCGCTTACGCCACGAGCACAGGACAAATTTATTGTTAAACCATTAAACCTAAATTTATTAACTATGGCAAAAGTAGTATGGAGTAACGGAATTGATTATGTTTCCGGAGCGCTCAACAAAGTGAAAAATGGTCAGCACGACCACGAGAAAATGCTTCTCGGCACGCACCGCAAGGCAGCGACGACCAGTACCCACTGTAACCGTATTTATTTGCGAGAGAAACCTCAACGACGCACGCAGCCCTCTGCCAAAGAGTTGGCGCTCCGTGAGCGGTTCACCGAGGTGAGTGCCATGGTTCGTACCCGCCGCAAGGATCTGAACAAGATCTCGCAGGACCAGCTGGACTTCATCGCCCAGAAGGACCTCGCCACCGGCAAGCGCACCATGACCGCCTACCTCTGGAAGGTTTGCGGCGAGGAGTACGATGCACAACACTCGTAACGAAAGGAGAGCGCTCGTAAGCCCTAACACGATGCCGATAGCGCATACACCCTTCGGAGTAACTCGCCCCCTGCTCGACGGATTTTTCCGTACCCCAACGAAAAAATACGCCTCCGAGAGGGTATATGCTAAATCTCCCTGACGGGAAGGGCTTACGAGCCGTAAAAGAAAGGAAAAATTATGAATAAGCAACAGATTATTAAAATCGTGATCTCGGTGCTCATCGCCGCGCTCACGGCACTCGGTGCTGCCTTTGGATTGAGTTCGTGCAACGTAACGAGGACGGTGACGACCAAGAGCGAGTACTGGCAGAAAGCCGATACGAGCGTGGTCATTCAGACCAAGACTATTGAAACCTACGATGCATCAAAGAAGATGCCGATGTACTGACATTAGAAGGGAGCGCTTTCAGGCGCTTCCTTTTTGCTGTATGTCCGCAGCTTGGTCTATGGTCGGAGCGACGCTCCCCGCTGCTCCTTCCGTTCGAATTGCCAAGTTAAGGCAATTCTCCATGGACGTAATTGACAAAGAAAACGCTACACTCGCGACACCCGACCGATGGTAATTAAAATAAAAAGAAATCTTTCCCCCCTTTTTTATAAGGCG
>OCTW011526946.1_pt1 | contig 21876 bp, 25 predicted proteins | sample 1539671 | NCBI WGS metagenome assembly OCTW01 (sample SAMN02144230, study PRJEB22623) | gut metagenome | biome: sheep rumen | host: Ovis aries | place: New Zealand
CGCTGTTGGCTTGATAAATCCGCAGATACACTTCATCAGCATTGTCTTGCCGCTGCCGTTTCTGCCGATAAGTCCGTGAATCTTGCCCTCCTCAAAGGCGACATTTATGCCCTTGAGTATCTGCGTTTTCCCGAGGGTGAGATCAACGTTCTTTACATCAATAATATCCATTTTGCCCTCCTATGCTGCTATCTCAGCAACATTGTCATAGTTGAATTTCTTTATTGCAATTACGCAGAAAACTATCAGCGCCGCAATAAACACGCAGAGATAGATCACCGAGAACTGCATCGAAACTACCGGCTGGCGGAAATACTTGGTGTAGTGCAGCCAGATAATACTGTTTGCCATTGGCATTGTCCACATATAGCCGGTCTTTATCGAGCAAAAAGCCGCCCCCAGCGATATAACAGCTCCGCAGATAACAAAGCCTGCGGTCTTTTTCTTTATCAGTGAAAACGCAAGGAGCAGCAGACCGAGTATCATAAGATAGGCGAAAACCAGCAGATAGCTCTGCACTGCCGCACTGAATACCGACAGCTGATTGTACAGGTTTTCCGGCAGCAGCTGCACGCCGAAGTTGCCTCTCTTTTCGGGAAACCGGGAAGCAAACGTTGTTGCGACGTTGCTCCAACCGTTGTACCAGAAGCCCTTATTTATCATCGGGACGACAGCCCCTAAAAAAATCACCGCAAGATAGGACAGTGCCATCATCACGAGTTTTATTATCTGCCCGATCAGCCAGTTCACTCTTCCGACGCGGATAATATAAAATACGGTATTGGTGTCTATCTTCGGGAAGTCAGCGATGAGTGTCAGAAACACAAGTGGGATGATAAGCAGTATCGCTCCGCTGTTGGCTATCGCTATGAAGGGCTCGAGGATATTAAGCGGTTCGCCCATTTCTTCTGCGTTTTTCAGCAACGGCTCTATCGCAAAGTTGTAGATAAAGATGAGCAGTACCCCGAGTATTATCATTCTTGCGTCGCAGACCCATTTGATGTATTCTGTCCGGGCACAAGAGAAGGCTTGTTTCAGATTGATGTTTTTCATGGCACACCCCTTAATTTCCCTGATCTGTCCGCAAATTCATTATGACGATAAATCCTGCAAGAACTGCTGTGAGATATACTCCGTTGAAGATCAGCGTTTTCTGGTCGGCAACTGTCATTTCACTGAATTTGATATGGATTATCTGTGCTGAGGAATTAGGCTGGAACGGTGCGATCTTCTCGTAGATCTCCATATCTCCCAACTCAAAGGCCTTTATCGTCAGCTTGTTTATCGCGGTATTCCAAACGTATATAAGCATGAACGGCAGGCAGGTGATAATGTATGGGTTCTTGCAGAACGAGCTCAGGAAAAACGCCGGCAGAGTCGAAAAAGCGCCATAGATGAACGACGAGGCAAGGATCTTAATTATGCCTACAGCCTCGCCGTCGGGAAGCATCCATTGCAGCGTCTCGGAGTCAAGATTGTAACTTTCGAGCGTTGGAAATGAGAAACGAAGTATTATCCCGAAGACCGACATCCCAAGCAGCACCGCAAGACCTCCGCTCAGAAACGAGGCTAAAAATTTTGACAGATAATACCTGAGTTTTCCGGTTCGAGTTATGGTGAAACGCATAAGGCCGTTGTTGCGCTCAGCACAGAACGACACCATGAAGGGAAATGCCACGATGATCGGCAGGAACATTGAGATATACCCGGACATTCCGTTTCCGAAGAGGATGTAAGATGAGAATCCATACTCGGTCTCAATGAACTTCCGGTCGAAAGAGGAAAATGCCTCAAATATAGAATAGTCCTTATCGTTTGAAAAATCATGGTAAGCGGAGGCTGTAAAGCACAGCACACAGGTCATCAGCGCCGCTCCCAAAAAGCCGAGATTAACAACTGTTTTGTTCAAGTCTTGTTTCAGGGTGTGAAAGAATTTCATATGCCAATGCGGCCCTCCTAAATAAGTATTCTACTTATTTTCAATCTGATCTATTCTTGTGCATGAAAATTGATCCCAGCCTGAGAAAACCGCATATGCAAGTTTGCTAAATTCGCCTTCTGCTTCTTTATAGTAAGCCGAATTGTTCACTAAAATAGCATAATCAAAGGTATGGTCTCCGCCCTTGCCAAAAAGATTGCTGTCTGCATTCAAAAGCACCATGATCTCACTGCCTATGGCTAATCCATCGCCGTCATTATAAAAGGTCGGGACTGTACAGTATGTGATACCATCATTTAACAGGACTGTTATCGTATCATCACTTATGTTTTGCACAGTCGCAAAAAAACCTGTGCGCTTTCCGTAAATTTCAAGGGTTTCCAAATCATTTTCCGCTGAAACTCTGTCGTCATCTACTTGTACGTTAATATCCAAATCAAGAAGAATAGCTTTTCCGTCATCAAATTTATAGATAGTAGGCATTACCGGAAAAACTGTTTCCGGATAATCAAGTTTCTTACACAGCGGCAGGTCATTGAGGTCACACTCGATCAATTCTTCACGGTTTGAGAATTCACACAGACTTTTTCCGGTATGCTTCATTGTGTAAAGCATATCCTCGTTCACCGTATTATCAGCATTATATGGTGACATACCGTTGTCGATCTTGCCGTTAGCTTTTATTACATCACAGGCAATGATCTTATCCATGCTTTCGTTCAGTACGATATTTGCGGATATGTTCTCACCCAGATTATTATTGATAATTCGCTCTGAGATATTTGGTGCAATGCTGTCACATAAATAGATCTCATTTTCAAACATTTCCTTTGTCATAGGCAGAGAGTATTCCTTGCCCTCATACTCAAATGAGAGGGTATCGTCTTTGTAGGACTTGACCTTAGCTCCGATTTTTACTTTCTTCTCAGGCTTACTGCTTAGATCGGTGGCAGGTTCAGCTTTTTCTGCATTTTTAGTCACAGACACCTCAGAGTCCGGGGCTGCTTCACTCATTTCGCTCGTCTTTGAACAGCCGGAGAATATAGCAATTGCGATTGCAATTGCCGTGATACCGATAATGTGTTTTTGTCTTCTCATTTCTTTGCTCCTACTGCAGGACCTTGTAGATATCGAATTCATAATCGATCTCTCCGCTTTCCGCATCAACATAAATATATCTTCGTACATCGCCTAAGCTGCCACCATCTGAGATCTTATCGTGGGGAACGTCCATGACAAATTCCCACACTAACCTCCCAGTCATCTCGGTGTTTGGCGCGTTGAAGAGAATACCGGACTCGGGGTCATACTGCGGCTTCAAGGTGTATTTGAGGTTTATGTCATTGATCTCAAGTTTCTCGTCAAAATCAGCAAAGGTGGTTTCAATGCTCCTCAATGCACTTGAAAGAGAAATGATATTATCAAGGGACTGCTTTTCGACAGGCTTTATCATGCCGCTTAAATTTGTAAAATAGTCGATGTCCGTGCCGTTTTTCATTATCATCAGTATTCTTTGATTGGTAAACTGAATTCGGTCATCTTCATATTTCTGCATAAGCTCATCAAGCTCTATGCCCTTGTATATTTTATGTATATTGAAATGCAGTGAATATTCGCCGTAATCATTTTGTCTTGCTATAACGGTCTTGACTTTAATATCATAATCCGGTTCAAGATCGGCGTAATTCTCTTTTAGCCAGTTATCGGCCGCATCTACCGCCTCTGCAACTGAGACTTCTTTATCACCTAAAATATATTTATCAGACAGATCATCGTTTCTGTCAACATGATACAGCTTAATACATTGTCCTCCGTCAGCCTGCTCCTCAAAGAGCAGAGGCTTCATAAAACAAATAAAACCGTTGTCCCACACAAAATAATGTATCTGCTTGCTCTCATCTCTAAAGCCACGGCTGGTATTGGTATAATTATCGCCCAATTTATCCGAATATCCCTTGATCTCAATGCTTTTCAGTATTTCGCTGTCAAAAAATCTGCCGGCTATTTCATCAGCCCTGTACGAAAAGCCGTCGACCTGTATAAAATCACATTCGGTGAAGGCTTCAGGGAGCTCAACATTTATGCCGCTTGAAAGATCAAAATTGGAATACTCTGCCGACAAGGCAATGTCGATATCTTCTTTCAGATCTTGGACAGAAATGCTTTGAGGCTTGTTATCATAGCTTTGGGCGGTATGGTTGTTTTGTTTTTCTTCTGATTTAGAAATAACGTTCTCAGGCGTTTCAGCGCAGGAAGTAAGAAATATGACAGCGGTAAGGCTAATGATCAGTGCTTTCAGATTCATAACAAGGTTTCTCCTTAAATATGATATTTATATACAAAATTCTCCAAGGGAGTTATCCCCCCTTGGAGACTAGATTCTTAGCCTGTAAAAGTACCCGAAGCATAAACATAATTTGTTGATGAATAATTATTTAAATATGCCTCAATTGATACTGTTGTTCCCAAGGCTCTAACGGGAACAGATCCTGAATAAGATTTAGGTGAAGATGACCATGTTTTCTTAAAGGTACTGGACATATGATTGAACAAAGTCACAGAAGCACTGGAGCTACTGGGTCTTGTAAACGAGTTAAGATACAACTTTTGGTTTCTGCTGGTTACAGTTACATTCTTTGAAAATGATGTTACATTAGTTACCGAGCCAACATTAACATAGTGAAGATTGAAATCTTCGCTATAAGCACTTGCTTCCAAGCTCATAATGCCAATGGCCATCATAATTGTAGTACTTAATGCCATTATTCTTTTACATATTTTACCCACTACAAATCCTCCTTTAATTTGCGTTCCTATAAACGATAACCTAAATGCTGCTCTACTAATTCAGTATAGAGTCAAGACTATCATTTATAGATATTTTTAGGCTCTTTAGCTTGATACCCGCCATAATGAGATGCCGATCCGCAAGCAAGAATAGCTGTATGCTTTGCAAATCGCTGAATCATTTCGGCAAGTGTTTTCTTAAACCTTTTCATGTGTATTCCCCCCTTTTCTCTTTTATCTTTGCTGCAACCATAAGTATTGCTATCAACAAAGATGTTAATATAATCATTGTACCAAGTTCGTTTCCCGAGAAAACCAATCCGATACAATTAATGAGTAAAGTTATAACTATTCCTATTATTTTAAGCCTTGTTTTTTTGGAATCATCAATTGGCTTATTTTTATTCTCTATAGGTCCCAATACAGAAACTATTAGTTCTGTAATACAAATCAAAACGACAATCATTAATGGAGAAAGCCTGCTGGAAATCAAATAGTTTACAATAACGGTTATTATAAATGTAGTACACATCAGCAAATTGCAACTAAAGTATGTATCGGCGTGATAACCTCCAGTAAAAGATCTTATCAGGATGAATAATGCCAAAAAGATAACGCTTTCGATAAAGTGATGAATAATTACTCCTACTAAAATAACAAGAAATATATTAAGAAATGACGATATACTAATCTCTACTCCGTATCTATAAAAATCTTGTACTTCAGCATCATCACTGATGACTCCTTGTTCTGTAATAAAATTTACAATCCGTGTTGCCAAATAATTCATTATTATCACCTTACTTTATTTGAATTTTATAGTATTAAAACTCTTGTGTCAAGTATTTTGGCACATCGTGCAGTTTTCAGGCACAAAAAATAACTCGGCATAGGCCGAGCTATCAAATGAGTTAAGTTTCCAGTATTACAGAACAGCAGAAGGCGTTGTCAATTTCATAATAATCATATCTTCCGTTATATTTATTCGTTATGTCTCTGATAATAGAAGTTCCAAGGCCATGATTAATGCTATCTTTCTTCGTCGTTTTTAATTTTGGATTCTTACTGATAACGGATTTATCCAAAGAATTCTTTATCAAAAACGTATATATATTATTCTCTTTGCTGATTTCTAAATAGATAAACCTGTTGAGATTTGGATGCATAACTGCACAGGCTGTGATTGCATTTTCCAAAGCATTGCTCAATAATTCACAAAGATCAAGCTCGTTGATGCCGGCGAAGTCGTTTACCGTAATACATGACACCTTAATTCCTAAAGTTGAGGCGGCAGACAGTTTAGCGTTGATTATTGCATTGGCAATTGGGCTATTGGTTTGAACAAAAGTCATTGTTGCTTTTACAATGCCGCTTGATTGCTCAATGAATTCCATAGCTTCCTCGGTTTTTTCGTTTGAAATCAAGTCATAGACAGTGGCAAGCTGATCTTTTATGTCATGTCTTATTTTTCTTATAGAATCATATTGAGATTCTGCATTTTTGATAAATTGCTCAAGATATTGTTCTCTTAGCTTTATTATTTCTATTTCTTTTAACTTTTGATTTTTTATGAAAAGGGAATGTATGATATAAAGCATTAGATAATTCATTATCATGATTACCATGTATGACAAATTGATATAAATGCGTTCATCACTGCTTGCTGTCAAGGATAAAATATGTACCATAGATATTAAGACTACAGAGATCACCAACATAATGATTATTGCGAACCAATCAGAAAAAGTGTATTCATCGGCAAATTTGAATATTTTAGTTGCAATAATAAAACATATTAAAATAGAAAGTTGAATGATAATAAGTGTAATGAATCTAATTAAATTCTGTTTTTCAACAAGATCGGCAACCGTTATCCTAAATAAAGATGAGATAATATTAAGCTCTGCTGAGGTTATAAAAAGTATTATGATTTGAGTGATCGCAACAGAAAAAATTTTCTTAATAAGATTATTTTCAAAGAAGCATACTGCAAAGATGAAAAGGTTGATCCAATATAATACGCTACTGATACCTTCAAAAACAGAAACATAATTTAATGCTGTAACTAACACTCCATCAGTAAATGAAAAAAACACCGCCCAGTTTCTTGCTTTTATTTGTGATTTTGGTGTGAGGAATTTATATATAAACCAAGTTTCTAGACCGCCTTGATAAAAATTTATAATTACTTCAAAAGCTATCCACAAAATATTATTCATTTTGTTTTCCTCAGATACTGTGTCAATTTTTCATCAACAGTTTGTTTGTAGTTCTTACTCATGTTCAGTCTGAAGCCTTGTTTGAAAATTATCTCGTCTTTATTCCTGTCTATATTGAAAACATGACGTAGATTAACGAGATAACTCTTGTGAATGCGAGCAAAATCATATTGTGAAAAATTGGCCTCTAATTCACCTATATTACCTCTGATCCTGATAGGATCATATTTATCTGAATGATAAATGACATAGTGCTTACTGCTTTCAATATAATAGATACTTTTTATTTGCAGCGAGACTCTTCCGACCTCTTTGTTTTCCAAAATAATAACATCGTTTTGCTTCATCTCATTAAACAACTGATTAACCACACTATGCAATTTTTCAGTAAAGAAAGAATCATTGCTCTTAGTTATAAAATTCAGTGGGCGAAAATACAGACTATCATAAACCAACTCAGGGTGACTGGTAACAAAAATTATGTAACAGTTATTTGAACTTGAAATCTTAGCAGCTAACTGAAAACCATCCGGTTCCGGCATATCAATATCTAGAAAAACTACATCAAATGGTTTTATTAGGTGGTGCTGGTACATCAATTCACTTGAAATGTATGTCTCCAACTCTATATCTTCATTATTCTGTCTTTTAAATTCAGTTTTTACAGCCTGTGACATATTATTTACGAACACTTTGTTATCATCACATATTGCTATTCTTAGCATATATATTCCCTCCTTGGAATGTAGTATAAATCACACGGATTGTATTCACAATATAAATATCAGACGAAACTCGACATTTTATTATAAATAATACAAATTTATGACTTCTAAATATATTTATACTATAATAAGAGTACAAAAGTCATTAGAAGAGGTGAATCATATATTATGAAAAAGCGAGTTAAAAGTTCAAATGTTTTTGGTGAAAAACAAAAGCTCGTTATCGCTAAAACCTTGATCAACTTGCGAGAACTCAACTTTCTAACACAAACAGATATAGCAAAGCATCTTCATCTTTCTTCAAGCACGATCTCTCACTATGAGAAAGGATTGACTGTCCCGCCTACAGAAGTTGTGTACAGGCTTGCCGATTTCTATAAAGTTACTACAGATTATATTCTTGGAAGAAGTGCAAGCAGTGCAAATCTGAATGAAACTTACGCTATAAAGCTAACAAATAAAATGACCATAGGCGATGCCGTAGAAATAATGGCAAAAATGGACGACGCAGAACGTGAGCATTTAGCATATTTCATAAAGGTTATAGGAAAGTCAAAATAATAATTCAATTTAGAACTCTGAATATGTTTCAGGGTTCTTTTTATTTTAACATAATATAACGACAAGGTCAAGCATATTACGTCTTTTTTCTGTTCTTTTACAATTATATAATTACGTGCTAAGAAACATCACCTTATGCCAAAAATGTTGACAATTATACGTAAAGGTCTATAATATATTATATTTGAGGGTGATTTAGAAGTAACAAAGGCTTGTGTTTCATAACGCCTGCTGCTCATGGCAACACCTGTGTCTATTTTATGTAGACATGCACGCCAAGAGATATGACCAAAGCTGGCATTAAAATTACCCTTGCTCAGTATAACCAATCTATGATAAGAGGATTTGTTCGTAGTTTGCACTTCCAAAAAGAAATATTCACAGACAAACTGACACGTGTGATTAAGGAGTCTGTGTTTGATGTTGCCGTGGATTTGAGATCTGATTCCGAAACATATGGATAATAGCACAGTAATAGTTGGCTATTTTCTATATTTTATAGTGACAAATTAAAAAAATTAGCCCTGAAACTGCTTGCTGTGTTGGGTTTTGGAGCTTTGCTCAGGGCTAATATTAATTCTATATAGGAGAGTATTATTATGACATATGAAGAAGTAATCCAAAAAATTAAAGTAAATTCAAAAGTATCAGTTTTGTCAGAGAAGGATATTCAACACGGTAAAAGCATAACGCTTTCAAACGGAAGCATAATTAACTGTTTTAACACTGGTAAGCATAATGTTCAGGGCAAGAATCAAGAGGAAACCAAGTTGATTCTTGAAGGACCAACAAACTCAGGTAATCGAAAAATATTTGTTGTCTATGGTCACGATGAAATAGCACGTACACAGCTTGAAGCATTGCTTCGTCGCTGGGACCTTGAACCGATCATTCTTGACCAGCAAGCCTCCGGAGGGCAGACCATTATCGAAAAACTTGAAGAATATAGTCAAGAGGTCGGATATGCAATCGTGCTTGCCACTCCTGATGATGAAGGAAAATCCAAAAGTGAAGATGCATATAAGTCACGTGTCAGACAAAATGTAGTCCTTGAGCTCGGAATGTTCCTTGCAAAGCTGGGCAGAGAAAAAGTTGCTATCCTACTTAAAGAGGATAAAGAATTTGAAAAGCCTTCTGATATACATGGATTAATATACATTCCGTTTGATAAAAAGGTAGATGAGGTCGCTCTTTATCTTATCAGAGAGCTATCAAATCAAGGATATAACATTGATTCTTCAAGAATTTGATAACAGGATTATACGAAAAATGATGACTAGAATAAAGATTAACCTAAAATACATACTTTCCAAATTTACGATTATTGCAACCACAATGTTTGGGCTTTTTTCCATTGCACAGTTATTCTTTGATTGGAATACATTGGGGATCGATGATTGTAATGTAAAAGCCAAATTGACAATACTGGCAGCAGCGGTTATTCTTTGTATTATCGTTGCACTTCTTTGGGGATTGAATTCGTCAAAAGAGGTTATTATACTTTCTGAGGACAATGTTAAAATCACAGTGAAATATGATGACCTTATGAAAATAGCCTTCCCGCAAAACCCTCAGCCTGAAAAAATAGTAGTCATCGCCGTAAATTGCTGCTTTGATACCATTGTAAATGACGATATAATTCATAAAGGCTCTGTGCATGGTCAATTTCTAAGAAGATTTGCTGCCACAGATAAAAAGCGTAATATGCTAGATGCTGAGATAGAAAAATCTCTAAATGAATTTGATTATGATTACATAGAGCTATCTCCTGAAGAAAAACGAAAAGGAAAAAGAAAAAGATATCCATATGGATCAATAGCAAGAATAAAAGGTGAAAATGGTGTTACTTTCTTTTTGCTTGCTCTTACACAATTTGATGTCAATTGTAATGCTCATTGTGATAAACATCAATACTTTGACTGTATACTTAAGTTGTTTGAATACTATGATAAGCATGGTCAAGGAAAAGAGCTATATCTTTATCCTATGGGAACAGCAATGTCACGGACCGGCTTATCCAGAAAAGAAGCTTTGGAGAGTATTGTACTGTTAACCAAGATTTCAAAACACTATTTAAAAGACAAAACAACAATAGTTGTTGATAATAAATGTAAGAATGAAATATCAATCACTGACTTATAAAGGAGGACATTATGGCTTATAGAAATGGTACATATGTTGCGTTTGATGGGCAAGGAACAACGGATCCTACACAGAGTGATCTTCATTATTATGCTCTTCTTCGCAGCTGGGACAAAAACGAGAAATTTGATTTTCAGTTTAGCGACAGTCACCAGAAAACCTATGCTGTTCGTGATTCAAGCAAAAGAATCACTCTTGAAAACAGGTTGATGGAGAGAATGCGTAACTCGAAAAATATGCTTGTAATTCTCTCAAAAAATACTAATTTTGAGAGAGGACTTCTGAACTTTGAAATAGAAAAAGCAGTCGATTTATACAAACTACCATTAATTGTTGCATACACAAATACCGAGGATGTATTTACTTATGATGCATTTAGCAACAGATGGCCAAAAGCATTAGTAGAAAGGATCAATAATAAATCTGCTAATGCAGTCCATATTCCGTTTAAGGAGGAGTATATAATAGAGGCATTGAACCGTTATTCAGTGCATAACACATCTTTGGTTGGACCATATAATACGCTGAAGATATGATTGATTTATCGGTGACTGATATGAATTACAAGGAACTAAATCGACAAATTGAAATCTTAAACAAAAAATACATTGGAAAGACTTTTGATTCCTTTTCGATTAAGGATTATAAAGAAAAGTTAGAACAGTTTTATGAACAAAACAAAAAAGAAATAAGCGATGATGATTTGCTTAGAAAATATAAGGAATTAACTTACGACTCAATGATATTAGCCAATACTGCAAACTCAATAATAACGGGATTGTCTGTTTCGGCAATGATGATCGTAATTAATGGATGTTTAGTAATAAAGTATAGTATTATTTTACTATCGATTGAAGCAATTCTTTTATTATTGGTCATTTTTGGGTCATTATTATCAAACAGACTTCACTCCAGTAATCGGCATTACTACTACAATAATGTTCACCGAAATATTTTAAAAACCGTTCTTGAGAAACGTGGTATTTCATACGCTTTATAATTAGTACATGTTAGAAACTATACCTTACATTAAAACGATTTTATGTTTTTGATAATCAAAAGTAAAGACTCCCCCTCTGCTTAAAATGCAGAGGGGGAGATTTTTATGCTTTTATCACAAAAATGGCTGTGCCTAACAGCCAAATACCCATAGACCTCCATGTTGATTTACATACCAAATTTCAACATGGAGGTTTAATAATGAAAACAGATTGTTTAAAGATCAAGATGGAAGATGTGCGTGATATTGTCCGCAAGAGAGGCTACTATTTCATTCCTGCTGAGAGACTGTTCGATAAGCACTTTGTGGGGCCAAGGCTCTACATAGTTACCGACGATCCCAATTTTACCTTGAAGCACCCCGAGCTTGCAAAAATGGTAATAATGACAGTCAGCGAATTTGAGTCGATAGCACAGGCTGTAAACGAGTATGTAGGCAACGAGGACAGAGAAAGACACAGAATGCTTGACAGTGTCAGCTTTGAAGAAATTGAGCACCTGAATTTAAGCTTACTGAATGACACTTTTGAGATTAACAGCCTTCACTTTGACATGTCAGAAGCGATGAAAACCTTAACTGATGTGCAGCGGCGCAGATTGTATATGTACTGTTTTCTTGATTATTCAGAACGTAAAATAGCAATGATCGAGGGAGTGTCATATAAGCAGATCAGGAAATCAATAGAGCAGGCAAAGGAAAAAATCAAAAAATATTTTTCGGTATAGGGGTCTCAAAAGGCTCTTCCCATTCCCCTATATATAGAAGGGCAAAATAGAAAGCCTTTTAAGTATCTTGAAAACTGAATAATCAGCGCATCAGTGTGCAGCACTGTCGGTGCAGGGTGAAACCTGCAAGCTGCGGCTTCCACACGCCAAGACCTCTGTTTAAGAGCGAGCGACCTATGTGACGAAAGCCGGTGGGAGAATAGCCGTTCCCATATAGCCATGACCTCCGATAGTGCGAGCCCATCCGTAAAAAACGGCTTTTACCTTGAAAGTCATTGAGGCACGACCTGTGTGAACGGTGAGGATACCGTTCGGCTGATGCGCTCCCTTTGTCGGAGGGGACAGAGATATCTGTCAGAGAATATTCGGCACATTGCCCGGAAAGCGACAGCTTAATTACGGCTGAAAGGGTAATGAAAACGCCCGTGAAAAACTCTCGGGTAAGGCAGCCCTATCGGACTGCGTAACGGCAGTAAAATGCCGTTCAATTGGCAAAATGATTATCGGATACCGCAGAGATAGTGTGTCTCTGCGGTATCTTTTACATAAAAAGCAAAGGATGTGATGTTCATGACAGACCCATTGAGGGGATATGTATATATAGCGAAAGTAAACGGAAAATACGGCTCGGAACAGCATGGAACAAGACCTGTTGTAGTGGTGCAGAACGATAAAGGAAACCTCTATTCCACCACAACGATTGTTGTTCCAATAACATCAAGGAACAAGCACTATCTGCCGACCCATGTAGCTCTCAGTACAAATATATTTGAGAAACAGAGCATGGCGCTTGCAGAACAGGTAATGACAGTATCAAAGGATCGGCTCACAAGGTATATAGGTGCGCTTAGTTTTTCGGATATGCAAAAGATCGACAAGGCACTTAGGATAAGCCTTGCAATATAGGAGAAAGAGATGAGACTTAGAGAACATGAACTTATAGAACCCGTACAGGGTTTCTTTGAAAAGGCTGCGGAAAACGGACTTGAAAGGCGAGAAGGACAGATAGCCATGTCATCCGAGATATGCGACGCAGTTGTAAAAAAGAAACCCATAGCTGTCGAAGCGGAGGTTGGCATTGGAAAGTCGGTAGCCTACCTTGTACCTGCCATTTTGCAGTATTTCCGGGAACGCAGACAGATCATCATAGCTACATCTACAATAGCACTCCAGGAACAGCTCGAAAATGATGTACATATTGTGCTGCAAATGATCGGTGTTAAAGCAGAGGTCATAGCCGCATACGGAATGAGAAACTATATCTGCCGCAGACGGCTTGCATTTCAGGAGAGAAAGAACTCCGCAGCAGTTTCAAGAATAGCATATATTGCACAGCATGGTGAGCAGCTCAAAACAAAAATGGGTATCGAGATCAACGATAAGCTCTGGGACAGCATTTGTATCAAGATGATAGGCGAAAGATGCAGAGACTGCCGCTATGCTCATAACTGTCAGTATTCGCAGATGAGGTCAAGGCTGCAATATGAAAACGGCATTGTAATCTGTAATCAGAATATGCTTGTGTCACACCTTGTGCAGAGGGATAAAGGGCTGCCGGGCATATTTAATCTGTCAAATAACATAACGGTCATTGATGAGGCGCATAATCTTGAAAGCAAATTCAGAGATGCATATACAAGGAGAATGAGCCAAAATGAGTTCAGATATGAGCTAACAGTAGCAGAGAAAAGGCTGAAAAACACGCAGCAGATAAGTGTCCTGCGTAAGATGTATGCCGATCTGTTTAAAAGCCTGCACAATGACATAGCTATCCAAAAGCGAAATGCCGAGGGTGATATGCTTATCTTTTATTTCAATCAGGGCGAGTATGTGAAAAAGCTGCTGTTTAATATCCGCAGAGGGCTTGCTGATCTGGAAAAGCGGCTCGGGTATGAGTTGACGTCGCTTGCCTTTCTCCGAGAGCTTTGCAACATACAAAAAGAAAACATCATATGGCTTGAAAGCGATACAGAGCTTACCTTCTGCATTTGCAAAAAGGATATCCGCAGGGACATATCAAGGCTGCTGTTCAAGCGAGAAGTATGCACAGTTCTGACATCTGCGACCATATCAAGCAGCAGCGTTGGAAAGCCTGCCGAAAGATGCAGATACTTTCTTGAAGCTCTTGATTTTCCAATGGAAATCGGCGTTGTTTCAGAGCCAAAAAAGTCTCCGTTTGATTACGATAAGAACACAATGTTATACGTTTCACCGGATATGCCTTATCCCGGACGTAGCAAAGAAGAAAGAAGGCAATACGCAGATGCATCAATACCTGAGATAATCAAGCTGCTCGCTGTCACGGACGGCAAAGCTCTTATTCTCTTTACGGCTAAATCTGATATGACATACGTTTACGGCAGGCTGACAAATGAAAAACTACCTTACAAGCTGTTGATACAAAATGACAATTCATCGCAGAAACGCAGGCTTGAAAAGTTCAGGGCAGATACCAACTCGGTCATACTCGGCTCGGGAACATTCTGGGAGGGCATAAACATTGAGGGCGAATCGCTCTCGCAAGTGATAATATACAAGCTGCCGTTTCCCGTACCGGACCCGATCAATGAGTATAAGATGTCGCTATCTAAAGACCCGATCATGGAGGTGGCTGTTCCGGAGATGATAATAAAGCTAAAGCAGGGTGCAGGCAGGCTTATACGGTCGGCAACGGACAAAGGAATAGTGTCAATACTTGACCCGAGAGTGAATAGTAAGAGCAGGGCAACATACAGAGACATAACACTTAATGCATTGCTTGAGAAACATATAACTGAGGATATAGTGGAACTGCAAGAGTTTTGGAATTGTATAAATGATAAGAAGGAGGAAGTCTCATGAATACGCCATATGGTCAGGCAGACTATTATTACGCTGTAAGCAGGCAAATGCTCGCAGCTCTCTACGATAAAGGTTTTATCACATCAGAGCAGCGAGACAGGATAGATGATCTTAACCGAAAGACGATATTCGCCCAATATCCGTCAATTGCCGATTTGGAGGTGAGTGCATGATACTGTTTATTACAGGAACAATATTAGGCGGGGTGATAGGTATTGTTGCAATGTGTCTCTGTACTGCAGCCGGAGAATCTGACAAGCGAACAGGGCTGAAGTAAGTATATAGCAAAACCGCCCGACGCAGGTCGGGCGGTGATACATACAATCTAATTGTGTCACCGATGGTGACATTTTTCAGCAAAGATCATAATTGCTGGAACATAAATATACAGGATTCATCATAACGAGGCTTAAGTCTTTTATGAAGCTCATCTTCAGATTTGGAGGAAAGACGTCTGAATCCATAATCCGTATAAGTATTTATAAGCTTTTTATACGGTAGAGCAAAGATGTATATGATCTTGATTCCAATATCATATGATGCTTTTATAATTATTTCTCTTATAAAATCCTTAAAAACGATCAATCCGATGCCTTTTGCAGAATATTTTTCGACGTATGAATAGTTTACTGCAAAATTAGCAAGCTCTGCGCCCGGTAAGGTATCAAAAACGGAACCTTCGTCCGTTTCCTGTTCGTTAAAAGAAACAAGACCGGCTTTTAAGGAAAAATAACCCACCAGTTCATCGGTGACCTTATCTAGGATAATATAAGTTCGCATTATACCGGCATCTTTCTCAGGAAAAGCATAGTGCTGTATATAATCAAGCAATCCCTCGCCTGTATCTGAATTCTTAAGTGTAAAATTCATAATATCCTGTTCATCACGTTCAGAAACACCGAGATGATTACAGTAAAAATATTCGTTTTCTATAATACCCTTAATCATTTACGTCTTTTCTCCAATTGTTTTCTTAGTTCTTCTTTAGCAGCTTTGGCTTTAGCATCGAGAATTGACTGATCAGGGCGCGGAGTATTGAGTATCTCACTAATGATTTGCCTGCCGAGTTCCGGCGGAAGGTTGGTCATGCAAGGCTTACCATATCTAACATTCTGTGCCATATAATCTACCTCCTCATATATCATATGCTGTTTCGTATGTAAAGTATATTATACCACATCTCACTTCATAAATCAATAGAGAAATAAAAAAGACTTTATAAAAAAGGTACTCTGCACAAAAGTGAACCGACGCATTTAGTGGCTTTGGTGATACCAATTTAAGCAGAATTGTGGTATTCTTGTCTGTTGAAGGGAGGGAAAAACATGGCAAAGGTGACAATTATTGAACCAACAATAGATACAAGTCTTATCCGAAAGCTTCGATGTGCCGCATACTGTCGTGTTTCCTCGAGCAGCGAGGATCAGCTTCACTCCTATGCGGCACAGGTCAAATACTACAGCGAGAAATTCAATAGCTCGGAAACTGAAGAACTCGTTGATATATATGCAGACGAAGGTATCACAGGCACCTGCGAGGACAAGCGTGAAGAGTTCAAAAGACTTATGACGGATTGCAGACGTGGTAAGATCGACCGAATCTATGTGAAATCCATAAGCCGCTTTGCTCGTAACACAAAGGATTGCCTCAAAAATATCAGAGAGCTAAAAGAACTCGGAATTACTATATTCTTTGAAAAAGAGAATATCGATACAGCACAGGTCAACGATGAAATGATGATAACACTTATGGGCGGACTGGCGCAGGAGGAGTCAACTTCCATATCAAAGAATATGCGTTGGAGCGTTCAAAAAAGAATGAAGAACGGCACCTATGAACCGCCAAGTGTACCATACGGCTACAGAAAAGAAAACGGAAGGCTTGTAATTGAGCCTGCCAAAGCTGAAATAGTGAAGATGATATATTCCTGGTATCTGAATGGCACAGGAATTACAACAATAGCGATAAAGCTCAACGAGCTTGGTATAAAGCCGGGTCATGGTGGTAAAAGATGGGGAAATTATGCTGTAACATATATCCTGACAAACGAAAGGTACATCGGAAATATGCTACTGCAAAAGACATGGTCTTCGGATACTATGCCGGTCATAAAGCGTACCAATAAGGGGGAAAGAGAACAATACCTTGTCGAGCATACTCATGAAGCGATAATATCTGATGAGATTTTTTACAATGTCCAGACAATGCTTGCTGATAAAGGTAAGAAATACAACAAACCAAATGGTGAAAGAACCGTATATAGCCGAATTATTAAATGCGGTAAATGTGGAACATCATACAGGAGAAAGAAATGCAAAGGTACGTACTATTGGGTGTGCCAAAAACATGAAATGAATGCTAAAAACTGTCCCTCACGGCAAATAAGGGAGGAATGCTTTGAACAAGCATTCATAAGACTTTTCAACAAGCTGATACTCCATTACCGAGAACTACTCCTGCCGCTGCAGCGAGCCTTACAGGACTTGACTGCCAAGAAGTTCGGCAGCAATACAAAGGTGCTGGATATTCGCAGGGACATTGCAGCTCTTAATGAACAAAAGCACGTCATATCAAGGCTGCGCACCAAAGGGTTTCTTGATGAGAAAAAATATAACGAGAAGTTCACAGCTTTGGATAATAAAAAATCAAGGCTTGAACGTGATCTTAATAAGCTATCAAAGGCAGATGATGAGGACGAAACTCTTGAACAGCTTGATACGCTTATAGATTGCTTTGAGGAACGGACAGCGATGATAACGGAGTTTGATGATGAACTATTCAGTATGATCGTTGAAAGGATAGTGGTAAGGGATAACATTTTGGAATTTCACCTGATATCGGGGCTGAAATTCAACGAGGAAATATAGCGCTTTGCAACAAAATGCAAGGCGCCTTTTTATTGGCTTTGGTGATACCAATTCAGGTGGCTTTGTGGTATCCTTGTATGTTGAGGAGGTGAAACTATGAGCAAAAACAGAAGGATACCGTTTGGGTACATAATGGAAAACGGCGAGATAACCACAGAGCCTAGAGAGGTATATGCGGTAGCAAAGATATTTGATGAATATATTGACGGCAAGAGCCTGCTAAATATTGCAAATATGATGCAAATTGAGGGAATCCCATACCACCCGCAAGAAAAAAGTCAATGGAACAGAAATATGGTAAAGCGTATTCTTGAAAATGAGAAATATCTAGGAACAGATAAATATCCGCAGTTGGTGGATAAGGCAAAGTTTGATAAAGTAAATGAGATCAAAACTAAAAAGGCAACTAATCTATGCATTGTTCCGGAGGATATGAAAGACATCAGGAATATGACCATATGCTCTGAGTGCAGAAAGCGGCTGTTCAGAAATCAGAATGGTACATGGAACTGCAAGACCTATCGCTGCGGAGGCTTTCAGCACAAGGTCACAGATCAGATGATAATATCTGCGATGCTGAATATACTTAACTCTGCGATAGCCAATCCGAGCTTGCTCGAAACCGTTGGAGAACTGAGTATCTATACCCCAAACGGAAATGTCACGAGGCAGAAGAATGAGATCGACAGACTGCTGGATAGCCCCAGCATTGACTATGAACGTATAAAAACAGAAATAATGAGGCTTGCTGAGATCAAGTATGATTGCTGCACATATGATGATGTTGTGCAGAAAACACAGTATTTGAAAAAGCAGCTTTCCGACAGAAAACAGCTTAATGAACTTGACATAGATCTGCTGAAAAGCTGTGCCGAGCATATCGCAATCAGCCATTTTGCAAGTATAAGCCTTGAAATGATAAACGGGATCAAACTTATAAATAACACCGAAAGGAAGGAGGTCATAACAGATGAATGTAACAGTAATTCCTGCGGCGAGGCAAGCAGCGACATCTGACAGAGATAAATACCATCAGCTTCGGGTGGCGGCATACTGTCGTGTATCCACTGCACAGGAAGAACAGCAGAACAGCTATCAGGTGCAGATAGATTACTACACCGAATACATCAACAAAAACAAGGACTGGACGCTTGCAGGCATCTTCGCTGATGAGGGAATCTCTGGCACACAGACTAAGAAACGAACAGAATTCAACCGAATGATAAGGCTCTGCAAGAAGAAAAAGATAGACCTTGTCCTTTGCAAGTCCATAAGCCGATTTGCAAGAAACACAGTGGACTGCCTGCAATATGTCAGACAGCTCAAAGAGCTTGGCATTGGTGTTATCTTCGAGAAAGAAAACATAAACACTATGACAATGACCAGCGAGTTTATGATTTCCCTCTACGGTTCATTTGCGCAGGCTGAATCTGAATCGATAAGCAAGAATGTGTCCTGGGGCGTTGAGAAAGGCTTTCGGGACGGCAGGGTGAGGTATAACTACAAAAGCTGGCTCGGCTACCGAAAAGGTGATGACGGAAAGCCCGAGATAATTCAAGAAGAAGCGGAGATCGTAAGAGAAATATTCAATATGTTCCTTGACGGTTACAGTATAGAGAATATCGGGAAAACTCTTGAAAGCAGAAAAATACACACTAAGCTCGGCAGCGAAAGCTGGAGCAAGAGTGTGATAAAGAGCATACTTGAAAATGAAAAATATGCAGGAGATGCGTTGCTGCAAAAGACATATACCATAGACTGCATATCCCACAAGGCAGTTAAGAACAACGGTGAACGAGCAAAGTATCTTGTCACCGACGCTCATGTGCCAATCATTGACAGAGACACCTTCAACCGAGCTCGGCAAGAGCTTGCAAGGCGTTCATCAAAGCGAAAGAAAAGCGACAAAGCCAAGACCGAGCAGGGCAAGTATTCAAGCAAATATGCCTTGACTGAAATAATGGTATGCGGCGAGTGCGGCTCAGCATACAAGCGGGTAACTTGGAATGTTCATGGCAAGAAGAAAATCGTATGGCGCTGCATAAGTCGTTTGGATCATGGATCAAGATTCTGCCACAACTCCCCATCCATTCACGAGGATAAGCTGCACAGCGCTATACTTCAGGCAACGAATGAATATTTTGAATGCGGCGAGGATATCCTCGAGATAATGCAGGGAAATATAGAGAAAGTGATAGCCGGCTGTGACAGCACGGAGCTGCACCAGGCTGAACAGAGACTTCAGGAAATTGACAAGGCAAGAAATGATTTCATATCGCTGATAGCATCAGGGACTGTCAATGAGGATTCACTTGATGCAGAGTTTCAGAAGCTGTATGAGGAAGAACAGCAGTTCAAGGTCAGGATAGAGGAACTTAAATCAAAATGCAGCGTGAATGCCGATAAGTGTGATAATATCGACAGAGCGATTCAAACCATATCTGAAGGATCAAACAAGCTGACGGAATATGATGATGTGATCATAAGGAAACTGATTGAATGCGTGAGAGTATTAAGTAAAACAGAAATAATCATCATCTTTAAGGGTGGATATGAAATGCGTGTAGAGGTGGAAAAGTAAATCTATTTCAGCCACGCAACTATAAATATTGGAAACATACTTCCAACTTATTGACAAAAAGAATTAAATATGGTATAATATCTCCAAGATAGTATATACTACTATGAGAAAGGAACTGCTATACCATGTTGATACAGAGAGAGGACTATCTGCGTTTTCTAATGGACTGGAAGGATAAGCAGATAATCAAAGTAATATCCGGAATCAGAAGATGCGGCAAATCTACATTGTTTGAATTATTCTGCGCCAAACTTAAAAATGAGGGGGTTCAGTCTGAGCAGATAATAACTATTAACTTTGAAGATGCAGAAAACGAAGAGCTTTGTGATCATAAAAAGCTGTACGAATATGTAAAATCAAGAATGCTTCCCGATAAGATGAACTATATCTTCCTTGATGAGATACAGCACGTATCTGATTTTCAGAAAGCTGTGGACAGCCTGTTCATAAAGAAAAATACCGATGTTTATATAACGGGCTCAAATGCGTATTTTATGTCAGGAGAGCTGGCAACGCTTCTTTCGGGAAGGTATGTTGAGCTTAAAATGCTGCCGCTTTCATTCAAAGAATATGTTAGTGCGTTTGACAACAACAGATCGCTTGACGATCTATACAGAGATTATGTATACAACAGCTCTTTCCCATATACGGTAGAGCTTGATAACAGACGCAATATTTACGCTTATCTTGACGGGCTGTTCAACACAATAGTTCTTAACGACATCGTGCAGCGAAAGAAGATACAGGATCCTTTGATGCTCAAAAGCGTGATCAAATTCATGTTTGACAACATAGGTAATCCCTGTACTGCTAAAAAGATATCAGACACTATGACGAGCAAAGGCAGAAAAATCTCAAACCACACTGTAGAAAACTATCTTGAAGGTCTGACCGACAGTTTGCTTATGTATCGTGTGAGCAGATATGATATAAAGGGCAAGGAGTATTTGCAGCTGTTTGATAAATACTATATTGCCGATGTAGGACTGAGGTATTATCTGCTTGGAACAGCTAATGCTGACATGGGACATATTCTGGAGAATGTCGTTTATCTCGAGCTAATACGAAGGGGATACCGTGTATATGTCGGTAAAAATGCAAGTGCAGAGGTTGACTTTGTGGTTCAGGACATTGACGGCAATACAGAATACTATCAAGTATCATGGTCTGTCAGAGATGAACAGACCTTAAAAAGAGAACTTGGAGCATTGGAAAGTATAGAGGATCATAATCCTAAATATATACTGACAATGGATAACGATCCTCCTATATCATACAATGGGATACGACAGAAATATGTTCTGGAGTGGCTGCTGGATAAATAGAAAAAAGAAATAACGCCTGACATGGAATCAATGATTCTGTGTCAGGCGTTTGTGTTTTTGGTGATTTCTATTTCTCAACAACCGATAACTATTTATTATCGAATAATAATCAGGAGGTATAAATAATGGAAAAATACAGAAATCATATGATTTATTTTACTGAT
>OCTW011560009.1_pt1 | contig 21862 bp, 18 predicted proteins | sample 1539671 | NCBI WGS metagenome assembly OCTW01 (sample SAMN02144230, study PRJEB22623) | gut metagenome | biome: sheep rumen | host: Ovis aries | place: New Zealand
CCCCGGCCGTTACACCTTCTCGTTCGTCTCCGAGCCCGACAACGGCCAGACCGACGCGATTAACAAGGGTCTTCGCCGCGCGACAGGGGATATCGTCGCCTGGCTCAATGCTGACGAGTACTACCTCCCCGGCAAGCTCGCCCTCGTCGCCTCCGCCTTCGCCAAGCACCCCGACACCGACTTCCTCTACGGCGAACCGCTCTTCGTCGACAAGGACGGCAACCCCATCCGCGTGAAATGGGATCATTGGTTCTCCAAGTTCGTCCTGCTTTGCCACGATTGCCACATCTCTTCCTGTTGCTCGTTCTGGCGCCGGGAACTGCTCGATGAAGACGGTCTTCTCGACCCGTCGTTCAAGGTCGCGATGGATTACGACTACTGGTGCCGTCTGGCTAGTCGCGGACGGAGATTCCGTCTCCTCCCGAACGTTGTCGGAGCCTTCGTCTGGCACGACGAAAACGTCAGCAAGACTTTTGCTGACCTCGGACGTAGGGAAGTCGTTTCCGTCAAAAGAAGATACAACGCCGGATTGTTCCGCGCGATGATGAAGTCAGGCCTCGGTGTTTCGGTCTTGGACTGTCTGGCGCATCAATGGCGTCGATTTTTAGTTGTATTGCGACTTTTGTTCGTTCCTCGGGAATCAAACAGATTGCCTTCGGGATGAACGGGATGAATGGCGGCATTCTGTTCGATCGGCCGTTGTTCGCGTCGGTTCTAGCTTCGGTGATCGGCGCCACTGCCGCGCATTGCGCCATTGCGCGCCGGCGGTTGCGTCGGGTTTCCGAACGTGCTAGAATCCGCCGCGTTTCTGCAACCATGTTTCGCAAGGTCTTCAAAGTCGCCAAAGCCGTTTGCCGTTCGTGCCGCTTCGCGTGCTCAACATGGCACGTGCGCCTGCTCTTTCGGCTCAATGGAATCCGGTTCGGAAAGGGGCTCCGCGCCATCGGCGTCCCTGCCGTCAACGTTTCGCTCGGCGGCCGCGCCGAGATCGGCGAACGGTTTACGGTGAGGACGGGGCTCCACGACACGGAGGTCGGCGCCGTCGGCGGCCGGATCCGGGTCGGACCGAAGGGCGTTCTCCGGATCGGCGACCGTGTCGGGATGTCCAACGCGACGATCGTGTGCGAGGAGTCGATCGAGATCGGCGACGATGTCCTCGTCGGCGGCGGCGTCCAGATTTTCGACACGAACTTCCATTCGACCGATGCCGACGTCCGCGCTTCCGGCCGCGAGACCCGTGCCGACGTCCGGACCGCGCCGGTCCGCATCGGTTCGCGCGTCTTCATCGGCGCGAACGCCATCGTCTGCAAGGGCGTGACGATTGGCGACGAAGCCGTCATTGCCGCCGGTTCGGTCGTGATTTGCGACGTTCCCGTGGGCGAAACCTGGGGCGGCAATCCCGCTAGGAGGATCAAGTAGCCATGGCTCGCGAAGCGGACGCCGCCCTCCAGGCGAAAATCCTTCAAGTCGGATTCGTCGTTTTTCTCGGATTGGCCGCATTGTATTCCGTCCGAAGCCTGATGTTCGGATCTCGCTCCGTTGCCGGTCTTGTAGGGGCGTTTTGCGTCATTCTGACTGCCATTTTGGTGTTGGACAAGGAGTATTGGATTTTGTTTCCGCTGATTTCGGCTTCCGGTCTTTCCATTCCGACGTTGCCGTTTGTGTCGACGGAACTTGGATGTCTCGTTCTCGTTGCCGTGTTTTTTGTTCGGGCGGTTCTTCGCCGCGACACGCTTCATTTTCATTCGACGCATTATCTGCTATGGGGTGCGCCGTATTTTCTGTGGTGCGCGATTGTATTCTGCATGAATCCGGTTGGGCTCCATATGTTCGGGTCCTCCATGATCGGAGGACGACATTATTTCCGGCTTGCCGTTGGGTTGGCGACATGGTTCTGTCTTGCCCAGATCGAGCTTTCGGAAAAAGGGCTGAAGATGTTGTTTTTCGGCTTGATTGTCTGCTCGTTCATTCAGGTCTTTCTGGGATATTTCGGATTTATTGTAGAGACGGAAGTTGGTGTCGAAGCCCACACTCGGTATTACTTGACGGCATTCGGCACGTTGTTGTCCCTTTTGTTGTGTCGATTCGACTTGTCCAAGATTGTTTTGTCTCCCGGCTTGTTTCTATCCTGCCTTGCGTGCGCATGTTTGGTTCTCGTCTCCGGAAAACGGACAACCGTCGGAACGTTGTTGTTGACTCCGTTTGTGTTGATGTTTTTGCGTCGGCGTGAATATGGGTTTACCATTGGATGCGGCATTGTCGCCGCAATCGCTCTTGGCATTCTCGCCTCGGGGCAAGGACGTTTGTACGAATTGCCTTACAGTGCCCAGCGGGGACTGAGTTTTTTGCCCGGAAAATGGGATCGAACGCTTGAACGATACGGATTCAATGACGATTTCCGGGAAGAATTGCACCGCCGGGCCAAAAACATCATCCATGAGCATCCTTGGGTCGGACGCAAGGGCTATGCGATGGATCCACGTGAAATCTCCTGGGTCATCTTGAACACGCAGGCCCGTGACACGATGTTCGCGGGCCACGAATTGGCGAGCAACTGGCACAACAAGTTTTATGGGATGTGGGCGGATTTCGGTGCGGTCGCTCCGTTCTCCTGGTATGGTTTTATGATTGCGGTTTGGCTTTGGACGTACCGGAAGCGAAACGAGCATTTGGACAATTCATATGCTTCAACGTTCTATCGGTATTGGGCTTGTTTGATCTTCTTTGATCTCATTCTCGCCTATGGTCACAGTTCTTTGACGCCGTTCGGGTTCTGGCCTCGTTTTGGTTTGTTGATTGCCTTGGAAAACACGCAAATGCATCGACGTTTCGAACCAAGCTCGCAGGGATCGGCAGTTTCAGGTCTTTTGACCGGTATGACATGAGAGTTCTTTGGTTTGCCAACACTTCGGTCGATTGCCCTGGAGAACCATCGCCTGTCGGAGGAGGCTGGATGACTGCCTTGGCTGCCGACTTGATCCGCCATCCCGAAGTCGAACTCGGCATTTCGTTTTTCGGAAAGGGAAATCGCGATAGGGTGGAAGAAGGCAACATTACGTATTATCCCCTTGTAAAAAGCCATCATCCTCTTCCTCGTGTATTTCGTTTCTTCCGGATATCCGCCCAAGACGCTCCAGATCTCGATGCTTGCCGGCGCGTTGTCGATCTGTTTTGCCCCGACATCGTCCATGTGTTCGGGACGGAACAATGCTTCGGGCTTCTTTGCAAGCAATTGAAGATTCCGGTCGTCATTCATTTGCAAGGGCTTATGAGGCCGATTCTCAATGCGTGGGTTCCGCCGGGATGGACGATGCGCGACTGTGTCTTCGCGTCAGGACGGAGTCCAGTCCGGATTGCGCTTCAGCTTCGAGCCATTGCCTTCAATCGAATTGCCGCGAAACGGGAAAAAGAGATTTTATCAAACTGCCGCTTCGTGATGGGACGGACGGAATGGGACTCCGCCTACGCCTCCCTTTACGCTCCGCGTGCCCGGTATTTCCATTGCGACGAAGCGCTTCGTCCGTGCTTTCTCGAACCAATGTTTCGGACCATTCCGGAAAAGCCCGTTTTCGTCTCGACGCTTTCCCGTCCCCTCTACAAGGGACACGATGTCGTTCTCAAGACGGCGAAGGTCCTTTGCGAAACGGGTCGCGGCGATTTCGAATGGCACGTGTTCGGCGTTGACGACCTCCGCCTTGCCGAAAGGAAGACCGGCGTTCGAGCTGTCGATGTCCACGTTCGGCCAATGGGTCGAGCGTCTGCGCAGGTTCTTCGCGACGAAATTTTGTCCTGCACGGCATACGTTCATCCGTCCTACATCGACAACAGCCCGAACAGTGTCTGCGAGGCGCAGGTGCTCGGCGTCCCGGTCGTCGCCACGGACGTCGGCGGCGTCCCCAGCATCGTCGAGAACGGGAAAACGGGCTGGCTCGTTCCCGCAAACGACCCCGTGGCGACGGCAAGCCGACTGTCCGGTCTCGCGTCGGGTGAGCTCCGCCTTCCTGATGGCTGGGAGTCCGGCCCGCGCTCCCGCAACGATCCCGCCCGCGTCGCTGCCCGCGTGATCGAAATCTACCGGGAGATTCTGTCCTCGACATGATGGAGGATGCGTCCAATCGGAACCCGGATCCGTCTGCCACAGGCCCCGTCCCGGACCGGCAGCCCCACATCCTGCTCGTTTCCGTCCTGTTCCCGCCGGACCAGGGCGGCGTGGAGGCGGCGGCCGGCGAATTCGCCGCGGCGTTCCCGCGGATCGGGTACCGGGTGACGGTCGCCACCACGACGGCCGGCGCCCGCGCCTCCGGCCTCGCGGACGTTCGCGTCTTCCCCCGCGATGGATTCCCCGGCCGGGTCGCCGCGTTCGCGCGGGAGATCCGGCCCGACCTCGTCTTCGTCAACGGACTCCTCCTGAACGGAGGCATGGGCTTCCCGTTCGACGCGGGCGCGGCTCCCGGCATGCCGGTCGTCTACCGTTCCCACGGGTTCAACACGGCGTTCCGCATCCACTGGCGCCATCCGCCCTTCTTCGGGATGCCCTCGCTCGTCCGGTCGTTCGTCCGGGCCGTCCGGAACGACCACGTCCTCCGGCGCCTTTCGCAGGTCGTCTTCCTGGACGACCGCATCGGCCTGTTCCGCAATTTCGACGTGCTCCTGTCGCGGTGGCTCCATCCGAGGAACGTTTCGGTCATTCCGAATTCCTTCGAATCGATCCGGCTCCCGCGTCCGGGCCGGTTCCGCGAGTCGTTCGGCGTCCCGGCCGGACGCCCGATGTTCCTGAATGTCGCGAACTACAGCGCCTTGAAGGGCCAGTGCGACGTGATCCGGATCCTTCGCCGGCATCCGGAGATCGACGCGAGCTTCGTTTTCGTCGGTTCGGTCCGGAACGGCGTCTGCGAGGCGGCCGAACGGCTGGCGGACGGCGATCCGCGGATCCGGGTGCTCTCGGCGCTTCCGCGCGAAGCCGTTGTCGACGCGATCAACGCCTGCGACGCGGCGTTCCTGTTTTCGACGCACGAGCAGCAGCCGCTGTTCCTCTCCGAGGCGATGTCCTGCGGGAAGCCGTGGTTCTGCACGGACGTCGGCTCCGTCCCGGCGATGCGCGGCGGCATCGTCCTCCGGCACCGGAACGGGGCTTTTTTCGTCCAAGCCGTCCGCGAGCTGCTGGACTCCCGGCGCCGGGAGGAGCTGGGTGCGGAGGGTCGTTCCTTCTGGGAGGCGAACGATTCCCCAGACGCCGTCTACCCGCGCTGGAATCGGCTGCTCGACGATGCCATCCTGGGAAGGGCCCGCCATGGGTATTAGGCCCGGCGATCAAATAAACGAGACACTGAAATGGATAATCAAATGCAGTCCTCCGCTCTCATGATGCAGACTTCCGACGAAATCGCCGGCGACCGGTTGAAGGCAGTCCTGTACGAGATTCTCCAGGACGTCCACCATTTCTGCGAACGGAACGGAATTCGCTACTGCCTGTACGGCGGAACGCTTCTTGGAGCCGTCCGCCACAAAGGGTTCATCCCCTGGGACGACGATATCGACATCGCCATGCCGCGACCGGACTACGAACGTTTTTGCAAAACGTACGTTTCGAACCGATACGCCGTCCACACCTACAAGACGGACCCCGACTATCTGATGCCGTTCGCCAAGGTCTGCGACAACCGGACCGTCCTCGTGGAGAACCGGTATCCGCACATTTCCCTTGGCGTGAATATCGACGTATTCCCTCTGGACGGCGTCGAAAGTATCCAGGATGCCCGGGAAAAGGAGATCCGCCGGCGCAATCTGTATTACTTCCTCGATCTGCGAAACATATCGTGGAAGCAGATGCGCCGCGAATTCCGCCACTGGATCCTCCGCTCGATCCAGCATTTCGCTCTCCGTCTTGTTCCCAACAGGTTTTTCGTCGGCCGCTTCGAGCGCGATATGGCGAAAACCGGTTTCGGGGAACACCCCTTCCGGGGGTGCGTCGTCTGGGGGTACGGCGTTTCGGAAACCTGTCCGGCCGACGTCTATTCCGATTTCGGCGGGACGATGGAGTTTGAATCCGGGCGCTTCCACGTTCAGAAAGGATGGCACGAGTATCTGTCATCCGTGTTCGGCGATTACATGCAACTGCCGCCGGAAGAAAAACGGAAGACGGTCCATTCGTCAAGCGCCTGGTGGAAGGTGCCGGCATCCGCGGAGTAGACTCCAGGCCGGGATCGCGACCTTCCATTTCGCGAACGAGGCCGTCCGCCGCAAGGGGCTGTACCGAACGAGCCAGGTCCGGCCGTGGAAGAGGATCCACACCGTCCATTGCCTGCGAATCCGGCTCGCGAGACGGAGACGGATCCTTTCAGACCGGGAGAACCCCTTCGCCTCGGAAAGCGCGGACATCGCCTCCGTCCACACGGGAAAGGCGGAGTCCCGTTCTCCAGGCGCCATGCCGCGGAAGAACGAGGTCGCGTTCCGGACAGCGAAGCGGTGGAAGATCGTTCGGTAACAATGCCGGTCGTATTGCTTTGCCGACTGGTCCATGATTCGGATGCATTCCCGATGGTACCGGCAGTAGTCGGAAAACTTCGACGCGGTCATCGGGGAGGCGACCGTGGATTCGGCGTGGTGCCGGTATCCGTACCGGACGGCGCCGGAAAAGGCGGCGCGCTTCGCCCGGTCGAGGACGGCCGCGTAGAAAAGGCGGTCCTCGCCGTACCGGAGGTTCCGGAACGCCAGGCCGGCGATGGCCTCCCGCCGGAAGATGAACTGCCAGAGATACCCTTCGAAGCTGTCCTCGTCGACTCGGGACGAAAGGTCGCGGACCTCGGCCTCCGGGTTCTCGTCGTCGTCCCAGTCGGGCTCCGGGCCGAAGAAATCCGCCATCTCGACCCGGCAGAATTCCGCGTCCGGGTGCCGTTCGAACGTCGACGCAACGGTTTCGAGGAACCGGGGATGGAGCACGTCGTCCGCGTCGACGAACGCGACGAACCGCCCGCGGCACCGGGACAGGGCCGCGTTACGGGCGGGGCCGACGCCCGCGTTTGCCTGGTGGATCGCGTGGAACCGCGCGTCCTGCGCGGCGAACTCGTCCAGAACCGTTCCGCTTTCGTCCGTGCTGCCGTCGTCCACGCAGATGCATTCCCAGTCCGGGACGGTCTGGGCCCGGATGGAGCGAAGGCATCCTTCGAGAAACGGCCGGACGTTGTATGCCGGGACGACGATCGAGAAAAGCGGTTCCATGGACGGGGAAAGGGGGACGAGGTATCCTTCGGGCGCTACGCAACGGGGCTGACGGGCTTCCGTCGCCGGAGGAGTCGGCGTACGGAGCTGGCCAGCCCGCAGGAGCCTTTGAGCGCCATCCGGAAGAAACGGTACCGCCATAGCCCGGCCACGCCGCGGGAAACCTTCCGCATGCATTTAGCCAGCTCGCGGTCGGCGTCGGCGGCACGGGCGTCCTCCTCCCGGATCCACGGCCGGAGTTCCGGGGGGTAGACGGCCCTGTGAGCGACGAAACGTCCGAAAACGGGGGCCAGCACCTGTTCCAGCTCCCGGCGCTTCGCCGTGGCATGGGCAAGGTCGTTTGACACGCCGTCCATGCGGAACCGGGCAACGTCCATCCGGACACGTTCGAACCGGACGGACGGGCGCATCGAGCACTCTAGGAAGAACTTCCAGTCCGAAGCGATCCGCAGGGACTCGTCGTATCCGCCGATGTCGCAATGGAGCCGGCGGGAGATGAAGCAGGCCTGATGGGGTAGCGTCGTGAAGAGGAAGTACGACGGATTGATTTCGTCAGGGTCGCCTACGGGGAAGGGATACACCGTGCCGCCGCCGTCGCGGACGATGTCGCCGTAGACGATGTCCGCGTCCGTTGGCCGGGCGAACACGGCCGCAAGGGCGTCCGGCAGCAATTCGTCGCCGGAGTTGAGGAACAGGAGGTAGTCCCCGCGGGCATGGGCGGCGCCCTTGTTCATGGCGCTGTAGATGCCGGCGTCCGGCTCGGACACATGCCAGCCGAGGCGAGGATCTCCCTTCCACCGGTCCAGGGCGGCGAAGCTCCCGTCGGTCGAGGCGCCGTCGACGACGATCTGTTCCCAGTCGTTGAGGCCGGGTTGCCCGGCGAACGTGCTTTCGAGCGTTCGCGCAAGGCCGGCGGCATTGTTGCGGTTGATCGTGACGATGGAGAGCTTCATGGAGCGACGGTTTCGGACCGGTTGGAGGGATGCTGGTTGCAGAGCTGCTCGTACAACCCAAGGTACGAGCGGGATACCCTTTGTCTGGAAAAGCGGTTTGCCACCCGGCTTCGAAGGGCTGCCGGATCGAAGGTCCGGGACAACGCCCTGCGAATCGCCGTTTCCAACGCTTCGGGGGTGAAACCGTCGACCATCACGCCATCGTCCGGTCCGACGATGTCCTTGGCGCCCGAATTCGGATAGGAAACGACGGGAACGCCGCAGGCCAGGGCTTCGGTGGCGGTTTTCCCGAAGGTCTCCGCCTTGGAGGGGGAGACGAAAAGGTCCGCCGCGGAATACACCTTCGCAAGACGGGACATGTCGGTGACGGGGCCGACGGGAACGAACCGGACGCCCGGCCCCGTTTCCGGCATGGGAGGGTTCCCCACGCACAGCACGGTAAGGTCGTACCGCGCCAGTTTCGAAACGGCCGCGGCAAGATCCTGGAAGCCCTTGCGGGGCTCGGAAAGATGCTGCGCGACGAAGACGAGAACCTTGGCGTGCCCCGGGATGCCGAATTCCCTCCGTATTGAATCTCCGTCCCCCCGGACAAAGGCCGTTTCATCAACGGAATTCGGAATGACGAGGTGCCTGCGCCCAGCAAAAGCGCCGGAGTCGGCGAAAAACGCGTCTTCCTCGGAGGACAACGACGCGATTGAAAGGGATTCGCACGATCGGAGGATGTCCGCCTTGCGGTTTCGCAGCCAATCGTCTTCAGCCTTGAGTTCCGGCGGCAGCGTTTCCGGCATGTCGGACCGATAATGCCAAAAACCGAGGGCTGGATTTTCGTCTCGGAGCGTCCATACGACAGGTTTCCGAACCCGCCGGAAGAAAGTCGGCCAGTCAAGGAATCCGGATGTCCAATGGAGGTGAATGACGTCTGCTTCGCCGACCAATTTGCACTTGTCTAGCCGGTAGCGCGAAAAGGGGGTCGAAACCATGACTCTTGGATGGGCCCGCCGCAAATCGGAAGCTGTGGTGTCGCCTCGGCTTTGTTCATCGCGATAGATGCCCAGACGTCGCAGGACCGACCGCACGGGTCTTCGTTCGCGGCGACCATTGATGCGAGGGTCGTCCAAAAAGCCGAAAACACCGGGGTCGGTTCCGTCGTAGCGCAGACAAAGGACCCGTGAATCGACCCCGGCTTCCTGGAGATCGCGATGCAAGCGCATCATCCCAAGCCCCGCGCCGCTGTTTGCATACGTGCCGATGTGGAGGATTCTCATTGTCCGGTCTCCTTTGCGGCATGTTGCTCACGGGAAGCCCCTCCTCCTAGATCCATGCAGAGAGCCAGTTTTTGAATCGTTTCACGAAGCGTTTTCACGGGGTCCATTTGTTCATACCGTTGCTTGGCAATGGCTATGTTCGATTCCCGGTATGGGGCAAAATCCTCCAATGCTGCTTGGAGACGGGACAGTTCCCGTAATCGATATACGCGAAAACCGATATTTCTCAGATGCGCATACAAAGGGCTGCGCGGGTGCATGAACACGCATCCCCCGGCCAGCAATGCCGCGCTGACATTTCCGACCCCTTGCTGTCGTATGTGCCCGAAAACGAAGGCGGAGCAGGAAGACATTGTAAGGAGGTACGCGTCCAAATCCATGAATTGGAAGATTGGATTCCAGCGATTCCCGAATGTTTGCTGGCCATACTGGTCTATCAGGGCCGCCGACGACTTGTCTCCATAGGAGAGCGGAGCGTAAACCTTGTCCACCCCATCCGCTTTGGCGAGATGGTGGATGACGTCGATCGTATTGTTGGATAGATGGGCCGAATTCCCTACCCAGACATTGATCCCTTCTTCATTGTGCGGCGATTGGCGGCAAACAAACGGCGATTTGCAATTGTGCGGGCTTAGGTATGAGAAAGATATCTTTATCGGTGTTTGTCCCAACAGCTTGCGGATCAAGGGTTCCTCCTCGGGAATAACCGTGGAAAAAAAGGAAACCTTCCGCAAGGCGATGGACATGTTTTTTGGGAGAGTGCGTTTTACGTCTCCGAGATAGTAGAATGCCGATTGGCGCATTGCCCCAAGCGCGCGTCTGAACGCCTGCCTGTATCCCATGGTGCGAATGTTTCGCATGAGAAGCGCCCGCATCGTCCGCGGCGACAGGATCGGCTTATGCAGAAGGGCGTGGTAGTCCCCCCCCCAGGCGCTCCAGACGATTTTCGCCTTTCCGGCATAGTCGGAAATGAAACTGGCGCCGTTGCCCTCCAAGTAATGGATCCAAATCAAGTCCGGCCAATTTGACCGGGTCAAAGAATGATATTGTTCCGATCCAATGACAATCTGCTCGATTGTGTCCTTTTGACGAATGAACGACAGTTGTCTTGTCTCGTTCACAAGCATCAGAAAACGGGCTTCCTCGCCTATTGCGGCAAAGGAATCGATGACTCCGTCAATGAACTTTTCGTCCGGGACGATATGGAGCGTTTTCATGGGGAGCCTGTGTTTGCCGGTTGTGCCCGAAAGGACTCGAAGCGTTTGTCAAGCGCTTTGGAGAACCTTGGAAAACGCGTTCCCATGGCGGCGGTGGTCATTCGCGCGTATTCGCCCATCGGTCGGAGCTTGAATGCGTAGGCGAGGAAGAAGAAGGTGGCGGCACCGAAGAGGAGCTGAAGGACGAGTTTGATCGCGAGGAAAGCCATGAACACACCGCCCGAGTCTCCGACGCCCATGCGCGATGCCGCTGCGTTGCCCGCGAAATCGATGCCGAAAACGACAAGTGCTTCCGGAATGCATACGAGCACCGTCGGCAGGACGTCGCGAACCTGTTGGCCGATGGTGTAGTCAAGCAGACGCCGGTTGGGCCAGGAATTGATCAATACGCACAATGGGCCCACTGCGAAGGCCGATATCGCCATCCAGGTGAAGACGCCAAGCCGGGATGCGCCCAGGATTACCGCAAGGACGATCATCTTCTTTATGATTTCCAGGATTAGGAAGATGTCGCTGCGTCCCAATGCCATGATGCCTTTGAGGTTGATTGTATGGAACGGCCGGAGGGCGAAAGCAAAACAGGCGAGCATCATGTATGGTGCGGCGGGAAGCCATTGTTCGCCGTAGAGCAGCCGCAATTCGGACTTGGCGCAGGCGGCGACGCCCACCATGAGGGGGAATGTCAGGAACGTTGAGCAGCTCATCATGCGGCGCATGGCTTCCCGAAGTCGCCCCTTGTCGTTCTGGAGAAGGACAAGGGCCGGGAACGAGACGCGTCCGATGGTGGCGTCCACTTCGTTCATGGCGAGGCTGGGTAGCGAGCTGCCCTTGTTGACGTATGCCAGGTCCGCCCTGGAATACAGCCTGCCGATAACGAGACCGTTGAGATTCCCAAAGAAAGCATCCAGAAGACTCGACACGGACATCTTCCACCCATACGAGAACAACGGTCTGAGGCGCTGGAAACTGAACATGGGCTTTGGCCGCCAGGCGATGATGGTCCAACGGGCGATCACGCCGACCAGAGCCGATGTCAGCGACGACCATACGAGAGCCCATACGCCATAGCCGAGGAACGCCAATGTTACGCCGCAGACCGCCGACGCAATGCAGGTGACCAGCGAAACGCGAAAACTGAGATGGAACAGCATCTTCTTGGTCAATTCCGCATTCTGAATGGCTCCGACCGCATTGAAAACAAGACAAAGGGACGATACCCGGACGATGTCTTTCAGCACGGCGACGCTGAAGAAGTCGGCTATCCGCGGGGCTGCAAAGAAGAGGGCGGCATACGCTGCAAGCGAAATGGCGACGTTCAGGTAGAACACCGAATTGAAGTCCAGGTCGTCGGCGTCCTTCTTTTGGATCAACGCCCCCCCGAACCCGCCATCGACCAGCACGCTCGCGACGGCGAAGAAGATGGCCGTCAACGCCACCGTGCCATAGTCGTCCGGCGTCAGGAGCCGGGCCAGGATCATTCCGACGACGAATGTGACGAGCTGCGTGGACATCCTTTCCAGCAGCGTCCACAAGGCCCCCTTGGCGACCTTTGACTCTAGAGAATGGGACGGCATCGTTCGTGCATGTCGTGCTCCCTGGAATTAATCCAATGGAACACCCCGGCTAATGGTCTCCTCAACTCACAGGCTTTGCAGGTACCCCCATGACGCGTCCGGAACCGATGCTTTTGACGACAACCGCACCGGCCGCGACAAACACTCCGGAGCCCAGGTTCACATGGGGGATCACCGCGCTGTGTATGCCGAGGAATACGCCTTCCCCAAGAGTGCACCATCCGGCGACATGGCAGCCGGGCGACAGCGTCGCGTAGTCGCCCGCCTTGCAGTCATGCTCGACAAGTGACTGGGGCCCGATCAGGGCATGCTGGCCGATGGAGGCGTCGTTTCCGACGACTGCGAACGGTTGGATGATGCAACCGGCTCCGATGCTGGCGTTCATGCCCAGCACGGCGCTTGGATGTACGACCGAGACGAACCGGCCGCCCTTGGCGGCAACCATTTCAACGTAGCGGCGCCTTTCGCTCGGATCGCCGACGGCACAGACGAATACGTCTTCCTTGGAAACGGAATAGTCCTCCACGGAGGAAAGAATCGGCGGATAGCCGGGAAACCGATCCAGCAAACCGCTGCGGGAATCGAGAAAGCCCTTCACGGTCAGCCCGCACGCCCGCGCATGGGAATAGGTCTCCCTTCCCAGCGCAGACACTCCGATGATGATCAGGTTGCTCATTGGATCCTTTCCTGTGTGTCCTTCGCCATGGAGTCGACGTGAAATCCGGTCCGGATCATCCGGCAATCTCCATTACGTTTTCCGCAATCGCCTTCACGTCTTCGACCGGAAGGCCGTAATAGGTCGGCAGCGTCAAGACGCGCGAAGCCAGGTCTTCCGCAACCGGGCAAGTCCCCTTTGCGTACTTATACGGGGCAAAGTCGGTCAAAAGCGGATAGAAATACCGGCGGGAATAGACATTGCACCTCCCCTTGAGTTCGGAATAGACGCGTTCGCGCGTCGCAAGATCCTTGAACAGGACGGGGATATACGCCTTGTTGAGCGACGTTTCAAGCAGCCGGATGCTGCTGCAGCCGCTGAACGATTCCTTGTATGCCTCGAACACTTTCTGGCGCCAATCGAGCAATTCGTCGATCTTCTTGAGGCATTCCAGGCCCATCAGGGCCTGCAGTTCGTTCATTTTGGCGTTGGTCCCGACATCGGTGCAGGCGAGTTCGCCGTGGATGGCGAAATTGCGAAGCTCGAACAGTTTTTCCTGGACGGCGGCGTCCTTGAATACCAGCAGCCCGCCCTCGCACGAATGGAACAGTTTCGTTGGATGGAAAGAATACATGCTCATGTCGCCGCATCCGACCAAGGACGGGATGCCGAAGGCATGGGCCGCATCGTAGACGACCCTTACGCCATGCCTTTCGCCCAGCTGGCGGAACCCCTCGACGTCGCATGCGCAGCCATACACATGGACCGGCACGATGGCCTTGGTCCGCGGCGTGATCAGCCGCTCGGCCGCTTCCGGCGAGAGGCACATGGATTCCGGATCGATGTCCGCAAAAACGGGGTTCGCGCCGATCCGTTTCAGCGCATGGCTCGTCGCAACGAACGTGAACGGCGTCGTGATGACGTCGCCGCCCGCAAGCCCCATCGCGTAGTATCCCAATTCCAGCGCCATCGTCCCGTTGCTGAATAACGCAAGGTTCGTCTCCGGTACGCCGAGATACCGAGACAGATCCGTCTGGAACCTATGCAGCATGGGGCCGTCGTTCGTGAGCCATTGGGCTTCCCAAATCTCTTCAAGTCCCCCCCTGAGATCCTCCAACGGGGGGAGATACGGACGTGTGACAAAAATCGGTTTTGGGAAATATTTCATTACTTTTGGGCGATCTAGACATCAATCAGTCAATAAACCTACCATTGCCGCGTTTGTCTCCGTCGAAGTATCTCTGTTAATGGCGTTGATTCTACACCAATTCCGGTGCCCATTCAAGGTCTTTCTCGTATGTGTTCTGCGCGTGCTGTCGCGATTGACGAATTGAACGCAAGCTTGTTCGGCAGAATCCGCCAATGGCCAAACACGGGGTGCAGATGAGCGCGTGCGTGACGGCGATGTTCAGGAGAATGCGGCGGTTGGGGGACATGGAAGATAGAGGCTATCCACGGATTTTTTCAATGATGGCCGAGGTGGAGATGGCTGGAGTGCGAGGGAGGAAGTGGATCTCGCATCCTGTGAGGGGCTTCACCCAGTCGAACTTGCCGGTCCAGTCATCGCCCATTACGAGCACGTCCGCCTTGAACTGCCGGGTATAGTCGGCCTTGTAGTCGAGAGACTCCTCCTTGAAGACCTCATCGACGCACGTGAGCGCGCTGACGATGCGGGCGCGTTCCTCGAAGGAGTAGTAGGGGTCGCTACCCGTCTTCGAGAAGTTCAGTTCGTCGCTCGAGATGCAGACGACGAGCCGGTCGCAGAGTTCTCGCGAACGTTCCAAAATGTGGAGATGGCCGTAATGGAAGACGTCGAGGGTTCCGAAAATGATGGCTATTTTCACGGTCGAAAAAATGTTAGTGGAAAGGACGGCGTTGTCCATGCAACGAGTTTGTGTTCGTTCTTTGCGGATGACTCTGGCAAACCGGGCTCCATGTGGAAAATCAGACGCGGGATAGAATCGTTCTCGCCGATTGGTTCGCGTGGAGTCGCGCCGACCAGGTCCGTGCGATGGCGTCCGGGCGGCGGCTCCCGGACCGCCAGGCGGACAGTTCGGCAAGGACGGCATCGGCGAAGGATTCCGGCGTGTCTTCCGCGGCGATGGTGCCGGAGCCTTCGGAGGCGTACCAGTGGCAACAGGCAACGGAAGGGAGCGGGGCGGCGACGACGCCGCATCCGCAACAGACGGCCTCCGCCGAGGCGATGTGGGTGCTTTCATGGATGGAAGTACAGAGGGAGATTTGAGCATGGTTGTACCACTTGGCGAGTTCCGCGTTGGGAATCCGGCCGTGGAACGTCGTGAGAGCCGCGAGGTTGTGCGGAAGCGCACTGCGCCACTTGACGAACGAAGGCGGGACTGTTCCGAACACGTGGAACGGGACAGTACTGCGTTTCCAGACTTCATTCATCGTCCGAAGAAGAAAACTACCACGTTTCTGTTCTTCATCGTTCCAGCGTCCGACGGCCACAACCAGCGGCTCTTTTGGTGTTCCATCGTAATGGAAGTGCGGAGCCACGGGGCAGGGAACGACGAACGCCGATTCGCGGATGCGGCGCGGGACGAGTCCGGGAACGCGACACCAGGCTTCGAGAGCGGCCGGGTAGGGGAACGTGGCGACGTCGGCGGCGGAGAAGAGATTGCGACGGGCCGGATGGTGAAGGAAGGATGCGTGTCGTTTTGCCATCGAAAAAAGAAAGTCCGCCAAAGCGGCGAACGGTTTGCCCGGATGGGCGAGATTCGAACGGCGATGCAAAATCCGGACGCCGAGGCGCCATCCGTTCCAGGGGAAAACGAAAGCGCCGCAGTCTTGGTAGAGAACGGTTTTTGCGCCGGCCTTCCGAATCGCCGCCACGATAGGACGGTATTTTGCGATGGACCAGACGTAGAGCAGGACTCCGTCCAGATCGAACTGCCGCCACCAATTCGGGGATTCCAGATTCGCGTATTCCGTGCGGATCAATTCTTCGCGGAGGTCGCCGTCCTTCCACGGCAGCGGCATCACGGCCTTGCTCTCGACGCCGATGGCGCGGAAGGCGCGGCTGAAGAGTCCGCTATCGCGGTTGAAGAACGTTTCGTCTCCCCGGAACGGAACGGGCGTGAAAGTGAACCATCTCGCCATGTGGTCACCTCGTTCCCTTGAGAATCAAACGGAGATTCTCGTAGAGGTAGAACAAAACGGGAATCCTTTTCCAGAACAAGGCGAATGTGTCTCTCCCGGTCGGTGCGGACCAAGACAACGTCTTGACATGACGAAGGATGGACAGAAAACCGGGCGCAAACGACGTTTGAAACGACACGGCCAGTTCCTCTCTTGCCCGGTCCCGGTCGACACGGCCGGTTTTCGAAGCTCGCTCCATCGTTTCGCAGAATGTTTTCCACATCGAGGCGACGGCGACGGTTCCGTAACGCCGTTCCGTCTTTTCGCGAAACGCCCGTCCAAGGCCGGGTTCGTTTGCGATTCTGCGGAACGCGCGCTCCAGCGTAGCGGGGAGGTCGGCGATTTTCCCGGCCACGAAATCGGGATCGCCAATCAATTCCAATTGCGCGTTGTCTTGGGCGGGGCGCGAAACGGAAACGACAGGAGTTTCGCACGCGAGGGATTCCGCGATGACGTATCCAAACGACTCTCCGATTCCGCTTGCGGCAATCGTCAGGTCGCACGCCGAGTAGAAGACGGCCGATTCTTTCGTGGACGCGAGCATGGGAATGACATGGACTCGATTGGTGTGAATCCGCGACAGTCGGGCGATTGCCGACGAGTCCTGGTTGTAGTCGTCCACGGAAACGAAATGCGCGTCAGGATGTCTGGCGAGGAAAGACGAAACGGAACGCTCGACAGATCTCCAGTCGGTCTTCCCGAGCCGGCCCACGACGAAGTCTTTGTCTCCGATTCCCAGTTTTCTCCTGAACCCGGAACGGTCGTTTGCGTCCGTGCGGCGGAATCCGTCGGTGTCAATTGCATATGGAAGGTAGATGCCGAAACGACCGCCGCCAATGGGAAAACGTCTGGCATTCCATCGAGACAGGTCCCACAGCGAAATCTGGACGTTCACGTCGACGAAGCGACCCGATTTCCAGTCGTTTCGTCCGAATACATTCGTGAGAGCGATGGGAATTCCATGTCCGTGCAAGAACCTGAACGCCGGCAAAAGAGATGGTTCGTGCCAACCGGGTGCATGAACGTTGACGAAAACGGGATGTTCGTTCCGGAGTATCTCGGATTCTAAAAGGCTTCGGAGTTCCGTTCCGTTCGTGTACTCGACGACGGGAACACGTTCGTTGTCGAGGTCGATTCGAACGCCGGCGGCGTTTCCTGGGTTCGTAAAGACGACGACCCGCATTCCGAACGACCGAAAGATTCTCGTACAGGCAAGAAGGTTCTTTTGCGTACCGCGATAACCGTCGGTGGGACCAATCACGATGACGGTCCGCGGTGTGCGCGTGCGTGCTTTGTCCGTCGTAGGTGCGTCCATGTGTGCGTTGGTGGTAGGCAAGAAGTCTTCCGGTTGACGAAACGAAGATGTATTTTAGCAACGGGGATGGCAGTCGGCAAATGGGTTATTGTGGCTTGGTCTCAAGGAACGAAGTGCGGAGGGCTTCTTCATTCCAAAAGGCGCCGGAGGCGAGGGCGGAGCCGAGGGAACGGGTGGCGCGGAGGGCGCCGGGGCGGAGGGGGTGCTGGGGGGTGTCGGCAAATTCGTCCGGGTGCGGATTGCATCCGAGGAGCGGGTCGCGGACGACGGGAAGGATCGGCAGGATGTCCAACAGAAGGGAGGCGTAGGCGGCGGGGGCGTTCGGGTTGCCTTCGAGCCGGGGCGGGAGCGCGTAGACGGCGCGGCATCCGCGCCGTTCGCACTCGTCGCGAATCGAGAAGAGAAGGTCTCGTCCGGCGGTGCCAAGGCGGATTGGAGCGGCCGGACGGGGTTCGGAGGAAAACGGTATGGGACGTCGCTCGAAGACTTCCATCCAGCCGTCGTCGTGGAGGTTTTCGGAGACGGTGTATCGGTAGGGTTTCGTGCCGCGGATTCGCTTCATGATCATGAAGAGGTTGTAGCGGGTGTTGCCCTGGAGATACTGGACGAGGTGTGACGGGACGAGCCGGAAGAACCGTCCGCCGCGGAAGGAGAGCCCGTACTCGTGGAGAAAGAGATCCGTTCCGGGGGTTGGGGGCACGGTTTCGCCCGCGACGAGAAATGAAGGTTCAAAGGCGACGACGACGATGTCGCCGGGCCTCACCTCGCGCAAGGCGAGCTCCGTGATGGCGTGTGGGCCGAAACCGGCGTGGAGACCGAAGTTGACGACGGGGACACCAAACTCTTCGAGGAGGACGGACGGAATCCAGGAGGTGCGGGAGGTGGAGCCGCCGAAGACGATGAACAAGTTTGGATGTTCGGTGCGGAGGGAGTCTGCGTATCGCTCCGACTTGCGGATGGCCTCGGAGAAGAAGGCGCTCTCGACCTGCCAATGGCGCTTGGCGTGCCAGGAGAAGGCGGCGGAGAGGACCGCCGCGAGCGCCAGGACGGGAATCGTTCCGGCGCTAGAACGCGAAGTAAATGAACTCGTTCGCATGGCCGGAATCCAGTTGGAAGATCAGGAAGATTTCCGCGCAGAGCGCGGGGAGGGAAAGAAGAAGGGCGTAGGGGTTGCGGCCGCGACGGACGCAGAGCGCTTCGGCGAGAAGGACGAGCCCCGCGAGCGGCAGCAGGAAGCAGGAGAGGACGAAGGGCTCCTGGAACGCACTCGGGAACGCGCGGAAAGCGGAGAGCGAGTAGGCGGAGGGCGAGAGGAACAGGGCGTGGAAACCGCGGAGCGCGGAGAGGTCCGTCGTGTCGAAGAGCATCCAGGCGTAGAAGACGAAGGCGAGGAGCAGGAGGCGCCCGATGGCACGGGGCAGGCGGAGGCCGAGCCGGCGCGAGAAGAGCTTGTGGACGACGAGTGCGAGGCCGTTCGCGCCGCCCCAGAGGACGAAGTTCCACGAGGCGCCGTGCCAGAGGCCGGAGAGGAGGAAGACGAAGAGGAGGTTGAAGGCCCAGAGGCGGGTCCGCGAACCGCCGAGCGGGAAGTAGACGTAGTCTCGGAACCAGTTCGTGAGCGAGCGGTGCCAGCGGCGCCAGAAGTCCGTGATGTCCGCCGAGGAATATGGGGCGGCGAAGTTCTGGGTGAGCCGGACGCCCATGCAGCGCGCGAGACCGTAGGCGGACAGGCCGTAGCCGCAGAAGTCGAAATAGATGCGGAGGCCGAAGGAGACGTTGCGGAGCCAGAGAGCGAAGACGTTGCCGCACGGGTCGGCGGGGTGGCAGAGCGCGAGGTTGTCGCCGAGGCAGAGCTTGAAGAAGAGTCCGAGGACGACGTAGCGGAGGCCCCAGGCGACGTCGGAGGTGCGCCAGCGGAAGCGGAACGAGCGCATCTGCGGGAGAAGCCCCGACCGGCGTTCGATCGGTCCCGCCACGATCTGGGGAACGAACGACTCGAAGCAGAGGAAGTCGAGGAGGGATGGGAAGTCCGTGCGGTTGCGCGCGGAATCGACGAGGAAGCCGACGGCTTGGAAGGTGTAGAACGAGATGCCGACGGGGAGGACGAGCGGGAGCGAATTCGCGAGATTGATGCCGAGGTTGGCCGCGATGAAAAGGCGGTACTTGAACCAGACGAGGGGGAGGAGGAGAACGGGGATGGCGCAGGCGAGGACGATGCGACGTGCGCGGGGAGTCTCCATGCGCCGGACAAGCGCGCCGGACGAGTAGGCCGCCGTGCAGACGAACAGGAACGCGAAGAGCGTTTCTGCGCTCGCGTAGCCGAGCGCGGAGAGGCCGATCAGGACAAGAAAGGACTTGTGGACCGAACCGGGAACGGCGCGCCGGAACAGACGGAAGCACCCCGCCACGGCGAGGAATGCCGCGACGCCGCCCGCGAACAGCAGCCAGTACCGAAGGTTTGAGAAATCCACGGCGCAGAGTCTAGCAAAAAATCGCGATGGGGAAAAGATCGAAAGAAGCACGCAGTGGAATGCTGCGAGGGGTTAGTCGAGGCCGGGGTAGGAGAGGCGGACGCGGAAGAAGGGGGAGGAGGGGATGTCGTTGGTGGACCAGGAGGGGGCGGGGGAGAGGGAGGGGGCGCCTTCGACGATGCAGGTTGAGCCGGGGAGGGGGTTCGCGAGGTTCCATCCGACGACGGGGGCGCCGTCGGGGGCGATGTCGATGGTCGCGAGGAGGCGGCTCGACGGGTCGGAGGGATCGGTGCCGCAGAGGTATTCGGCCCAGGTCTCGAGACCGTCGCCGTCCGGGTCAGAAAGGGCGAGCGCGTCGAATTCGACGGGGGAATAGGCTCGGCGCGGGAAGGCGTCGCCCAGCCACGCGAACGGAACGGGGACGGGCGTGGCGGTGCGGGTGCGGGCACCCTCGTGCGCGAAGGTTGAGAAGGATGACGCCAGGTCGGTGCCTTCGTAGTAGTGGTGCCAGGCGAAGACGACGGCGCCGGAGACGAGGTCCTCCACGGCCGCCCAGTCGGCGCGGAGGTCGTCGATGGACATCGGGACGTAGTCCGGTTCGCGGAAGGTCTCGCAGTCGATCCAGAAGCGCATCGCGCCGCCGAGCGCCTCCTTCTGCGCGAGCGCCCATTCACGGATGAGGGCGGGGGCGCGGCCCGCGCCGCCGCCGTCCTGCGGCGCGTAGACGTCGATCGGTCGGAGGCCGGCCGCCGCGACGAAGTTCGAGACGAACGCGCCGAACTGCGCGGACGTGGAGAGGTCGGGGTTCCAGAACGGGCAGACGAGGACCGGTTCGCCAGGGCCGGCGGCGGCAACGGTCGCCGCGGCGTTCGCGCCGAGGGCGCTGGCGTAGAGGCCGCCGTCCGTGCCGGCGCAGGCCGCGTCGAAGTTCCAGAGCTCGTTGACGTAATACCATCCGGCGATCCGGTCGCCGCGGGTCGCGCCGTAGCGGGCGCGGATCTCGGAGACGATCGCGGAGCAGAGCGCGGCGTTCGACGCGCACCACGACTCGAAGAAGGTGCCGCCGGCGCCGTCGGGGGCGGGCGCGCCCCAGCCGAACTTCCACCAGAGGTCGTCGTTCACGGTGCCGATCCAGAGCCGCATGCCCGTCTCCGCGGCGGCGTCGAGCGCGAGGGCGAGCGCGTCGCCGCCGTTCTGCGAGGAGCGGTAGGCGCCCGCGAGCGCGGGAATCTCCGAGGGGTACATGCAGTAGGCGGCGGCGTCGGGGTAGTTGGCCGGGTCCTGCGCCGCGCCGGGGCCGGGCTCGCCGCGGACGATGTCGCAGCACGACTGCAGGACGAGCGCGTCGAAGCCCGCCTCGCGGGCCGCGAGGAACTCCGCGCGCCACTCCTCGGCGGTCCAGTCGCGGCACTTCCAGGACTGGATGAACGTCGCGTGGAACTTCGAGGCGCCGGCGGAGAAGCGCGGGAGGGCGAGCTCGAGGGGGCCGAGGCGGTCGCGGACGCGGTCCGGGTAGTTGGAGGTGATGGCGTCCACGCCGCGGGAGACCGTCGAGTCGATCGCGTTGGTGGCGTCGACGGTCCAGGCGCCGACGGCCATGCCGAGCTCGTGCGCGCGGGCGATCCAGTTGGAACGGGAGGCGGAGGCGTAGTCCGAATACAGGAAGTCGATTCCCGGGACGCCGTCGGCATGGACGAGATCGGGGTCGCGCGTCGTGATGCACTGGACCTGGAAGCCGGGGAGCTTCGCGGCGAGATGTTTGCAGGCGGCGTTGCTGAAGGAGATGAACATGATCCGGTCGGGGGAGAGCAGGCCGTGCCGGCGGACGGCCTCGACCGCGAGGTCGGCGAGGCGGCAGGCGGCCGCGTCGCCTCCCTCCTTCTTGACCTCGAGGACGAGCATCGTCGACTTCGAGCGCGAGCCCTGCGAAAGGTATTCGTCGAGCGTGGGGAGGCGCTCGCCGTTCGACAGCGCGAAGTCCGCGATGTCCGCGTAGGTCTGCTGCCAGATGTTCGTGCCGCGGATCTTGTCGTCG
>OCTW011611797.1_pt1 | contig 21854 bp, 19 predicted proteins | sample 1539671 | NCBI WGS metagenome assembly OCTW01 (sample SAMN02144230, study PRJEB22623) | gut metagenome | biome: sheep rumen | host: Ovis aries | place: New Zealand
CGGTCAAGCCCTGTACAATCTGACAAATACAGGTCCCCCGATCTCAGTCTGTCCCAGTCATCACTGAACACGTTAAACCCCATCAGAACCTCCCGGGTAAAAAACACGAAAAAGCGTAAACTCTGTTTTCATCATACCATAATAAGTGATTTTTTGTCGTATATTCATCCATTAATTATTCTTATAGCGTATATCATTGCAGCATTTACCAGTTTTCGAAGAAAATAATACATACATACATAAGTGCAGGTTATTCCAAGCCACAGTCCTTCCTGCAGGTCCCCCCGGACACAAAAAGCCCGCGCAGGTGCCGGATCTGTTTTGCAGATCCGGCACCCGCACGGGCATAAAAAGGCATAAAAAAATGGAGACGACGGGATTCGAACCCGCGACCTCAGCGTTGCGAACGCTGCGCTCTCCCAACTGAGCTACGTCCCCATAGTCAGTCCGGACCGTTGACCGGTCCGGACTTCATATGACATATGTATTTGTCCGACTTGACTATTATAGCACCTTTTTTATAAAAGGAAAGAGGAAATTTTATTTTTTTCGAAAACCGCTTCTAACCGGATTTTTGATCGTGTAAAGCAGTTTCCCTTCCGTTTATATACCTGACAGATCTTCCGGGTCTCTTACCTCTTGTTGCGGAGGAAGGACGGGATCTCGAGGTTCTTCTGCTGGCGGGCACCCGTGCCTGCGGGGCGGCTGTAGCCGGCAGAGCTTCCGAGCTGTCTCTCAAAACCGGTCTTGAGGTCTCTGCTGTAAGGGCTGTTGCCCTTGCCTGCAGCGCTGCCGAAGATGGTATTGGGGGAGATGACGTCCTTGTTGCCGATGCCGGTCGCGATGACGGTGACATCGCAGGCGTCGGTGTTGCTGTCATCATACATGGCGCCGAAGATGATGTTGACATCCTCGCCGGCCTGCTCCTGGACGTAGCTGGCAGCGTCGGAAGCGTCCGCCAGGGAGATATCGCCGGAGATGTTGATGATAACGTCGGTCGCGCCGTTGACGGTGGTCTCGAGCAGAGGGCTCTCGACAGCCATGCGGACTGCGTCGGTTGCCTTGGTCTCGCCCTTGCCATAGCCGATGCCGATGTGGGCGACGCCCTTGTCGCGCATAACGGTCTGGACATCCGCGAAGTCGAGGTTGATGATCGCGGGGACATTGATCAGGTCTGTGATTCCCTGGACTGCCTGCTGGAGGACTTCATCCGCCTTCTTGAGTGCCTCGGGAAGGGTGGTCCTGCGGTCCATAATCTCGAGCAGCTTGTCATTGGGGATGACGATCAGGGTGTCGACGTTTTCCTTAATATTCTCGATGCCGGCAAGCGCGCGGGTCATGCGGCTCCTGGCCTCAAAGCTGAAGGGCTTTGTGACGACGCCGACTGTCAGAATGCCCTGCTCCTTGGCGAGCTTGGCAACGACAGGTGCCGCACCGGTTCCGGTTCCGCCGCCCATACCGCAGGTGACGAAAACCATGTCAGCGCCCTTGATGGCGTTGGCGATCTCATCGGCGCTCTCCTCGGCAGCCTTCATGCCGACCTCGGGATTGGCGCCGGCGCCAAGGCCCTTGGTGAGCTTCTCACCAATCTGCAGAAGCTTGGGGGCTCTGCAGAGCTGCAGTGCCTGGACATCCGTATTCACACCGATGAACTCGACGCCGGTGATATCCACGTCGACCATCCGGTTGACTGCATTGTTGCCGGCACCGCCGACACCTACGACAATGATCTTGCAGGCTGTTTCAGTATCGTTTGTTTTGATCTCGAGCACGTTAACTTCCTCCTTCGATTCCTTCTGTATTAAGATCTCATGAAAATATCATGGAGATATTTCAAATCCAAACTAATCATACATTCCATGATTTGAATTATCAATGGTCATTTTAAGGCTTATAAAACTGTCCGTTGAAAATTGACTTTTGAGGTCAAAATTGCGGCGCACCGGACGTGCGCCGCAATTCCATTCCAAAAACCACTATATTCTGTCAATTGGCCCGGGGATAATCTTTTTACTATCAAAAGATTTTTCAAAAATTGTCCTTCACCGGCACCTTTACAACTGTGTCAGTATCTCACACGATCACACAACCGCGTCGATCGGCTCTTCCTCCAGTATATCCTTCATCGTCTCCTTCTTGGGGCTGAGGACGATCTCGGAATCCGCATAGTCGGATTCATAGGCTGCCATGGAGATTTCTCCCTTTTTTCCTTCCATATGCGGCAGGATCTGGTGGAGCTTGAACATCTTCTGGTCGTAGCCGCTTTTTCCGATCTTAACATCTACATCGCCGAACGTAACCGTAAGGCTGCTCTTCTCATCTACTGTGATCGAATCCGCATGGATCCCGTATTTTTCCATGACCCGCATCGCTTCCAGGGACCGGTCAAGGCCCAGCTGGTTCTGTGCCAGCACCTGCTGTCCCGTATTGGAATGTGTCAGGACGACGCCGTTGATCACGGTCGCCTCCTCCGCAACACGTCCTGAAACAGTCTCGATCATACCCTCTTTTGAGAAGTAGACATTCTGGCCGCCGTAATAAATGCACCCGTCCAGGGGCTTTTCCGTTATGTTGACTCGAACAGTCGATGGAGAGACGATATCAATATCGATCCGGTCAACAAACGGAATTCCCTCGACCTTTCGATTATGATACTTCAAAGCCATCACGAAGGTATTGTCGCCCAGCCTTCCGCGTGTGATAAAGGACTCGATCTGCTCCTGACTGTACTTGGTATTGCCATAGACTGTGGCAGTCTCAAAATTAAAGAACATCAGGATCACGGCTGCTGCCATTGTCAGCATGGCCAGCAGGGCCAGAAGGATTCCGCGCGGGCTGATCCGGACAGCGGGGATCGACAGCGGACGGGAAGGAGCATGGACTGCTACTCTGTGTCCCTTGACAATATCTCTCACAAATACATCGTTTCTGTGCCGTCTGCTGTGCGTCCTGCCGGCAGTAAGGGCCTTTGCTCTCACGCGGGTCCCGGATCCGGAAGGCCTGCCGGAACGGCTGCGGGAGCGGGAAGTTTTTGAGTATCCGGAGGCAGAGGCTGTCACTGTTCCCGGTGCTCTTCTTCCTCCTCTGCTGCTGAGCTCTTCTCTGAGTCCTTCTGTCAGGCCCCTGTTATGTGACCTGCCTTCTCTTCCCCCTCGTCCTCCGAACAGGTTATCAAAGAACGAGTCGTTCGCGCTTCCATACATACCCCGCACAGCGCCGGACATCATGTAATTCTTCTGAAGGGATGCATTCTTTCTCATTGTACCGTCTTCCTCCGTCAGCGCTGCACCCGGCAGCTTCAATGCTGTAAACTATATCTCTTCACCGGGGCAGCCGATCTGCTGTCCCCGGTCATCAACTCTTGTCAGCTATTTCAATGTGTTCAGACCCGGCTTTGCTTTCTCCTGGATCAACCGATCCTGCCGCCGGAGTCTGCCGACAGGACATTCCTGTTACTCTGCATTCTCCGGGAACGTCTGCCGATAGGACATAATTCTGTTCTGCTTTGCCTCTGCCCTGCTGCTGGTCCTGGCAACGCTCATGACGATCCCGATCTCCGTCAGCAGGAAAAACAGTGAGGAACCACCGTAGCTGATGAAGGGGAGCGTGACGCCTGTGTTGGGGATCGTGTTGGTCACGACCGCAATATTAAGGATGGTCTGCACGGAGATATGTGTGACGACACCCGTGACAGCCAGGGCTCCATAGAGGTCCTCGGCATTGCCGGCGACCAGAATGAATCTCCAGATCAGCAGAATGTAGAGCAGCATGATGGCGAGCGCCCCGAACAGCCCCAGTTCCTCGCAGATAATGGAAAAGATCATATCATTCTGCGCCTCGGGGACCATGATCTTCTGCATACTCTGGCCCAGTCCCTTTCCGAACATGCCGCCCGACCCGATGGCATAGAGGGCTTGAAGGGTCTGGAAACCGGTGTCGCCCGCATAGGCCTGGGGATCCAGCCACACCAGGATGCGGCCGCCGCGGAATCCAAGGGGATTGGAATCCGCCATCCGGACGATATAGGTCACCACGCCGGCAGTTCCGGCAACAGCCAGAACGGCCAGAGCAATGAAACGCTTGTAATCGGGACAGGCGACGAACAGCATTCCGAAGGAGATCGCCAGGATGATGAGCGCGGAGCTCAGGTTGTTCGTGATCCGCAACAGCATGACTGCAATGATGGCAGCCGGCACCATAGGCAGGAGGAACCCCCACAGGGTCTGGAGCCTTCGTCTGCCGATCATTTCGATCATGAAGGCGGTCAATATGATGATCGCGACCTTGGCCGCTTCAGAAGGCTGGATAGAGACTCCGTGAAAGACCAGCCACCGCTTCGCGCCGTTGACCTCGTTTCCGTAGGGTATGATCAGTATGATCAGGCCGATCGCAGCCAGGAATGCCGGTATACAGGCAAATCTCCAGAATCTGTACGGTATGATCGTGATCACAGCCATCAGCGCAAGTCCCAGACCTGTAAAGAGAAGCTGTCGTTTCAGAAAATATGCGGAATCGCCTCCGTGCTCGACAGCGCCCAGATAGGAGCTGGTCGAGAACAAAAGGACCAGTCCGAAGGCCAGCAGAAAGAGCACGATAAAGATCAGGCTGTAGTCATAACCCTGCCGTTCTGCCATTTTAAATCTGTTTGTTGAGCGTCTGTCTCGCGCCATGTCTCACTCTCTCCTGTGTATCATGTCCGCCGTTTCGTTTCAGTCATACCGTGTCCGGCCATCCATTCGCCAGGAGGCCGGACCTGTTCCCCGGAATCTCCGCTGAAATCTCCGCCGCGGAAATCATTCCGGCAGGTTCCGGACATATTCCTTGAACACGTCGCCTCGAACCTCATAGTTGGGGAACATCCCCCAGCTGGCGCAGGCAGGCGACAGCAGGACCGCGTCGCCGGGTTCCGCCAGCTCTGTGCAGGTCTGCAGGCATTCCTCGAAGGTCTCACAGAAAAGGATCTCCGTAAAGCCGTGGGCGCGCGCGCACGCCGCGATATCTTCCCTGGTCTGGCCGATCAGGACCAGCTTTTTCACCTTTCCGTCAAAAGCCTCGATCCAGTCGTCGTAGCTGTTTTTTTTGTCGTAGCCTCCGCCGATCAGGATCGTGGGGCCGGACATAGCCCGGATGCCCTGGATCGCGGCGTCGGGATTGGTCGCCTTGGAATCGTTGTAATATTTCACGCCCCTCTTCTCACCGGCAAATTCAATGCGGTGGGGCACAGGCGGAAAGTCGCGGACGACCGACAGGATCGTCTCCATGGGAACGCCCGCAGCCTCGGTGATCGCCATGGCCGCCATGACATTCTCGGCATTGCAGACACCCACGAGCTGCATTTCCTGCACGTTCATGAGCTTTCTGACACCGCCCTGCGGATCCGCCCGGCAAATGTCTTCGCCGTCCAGATAGAAGCCCTCTCTGAGCTTCGTGGTCGAGGAGAACCAGACCACATGGGCCGGGCAGAGATACTGTCCGAAGGGGCGAAGCCAGGGATCGTCGTAATTGAGGACGCAGGTGTCGGCCTCTGTCTGGTTTTTGGAAATATGTTCCTTGATCGACGCATAATTCTGCATCGTGTAGTGGCGGTTCAGGTGATCCGGTGTGATGTTGAGGATCGCGCTGACAGCCGGATGGAAGCCGGGGGCCGCCTCCAGCTGGAAGGAGCTGATCTCTCCCACTGTGACGGAGTCCGCCGTCGTCTCCAGGGCGGCTGCAGCGTAGGAACGGCCGATATTGCCGACCACAAAGGTCCGGCTGAACTGACCGCCTTCGCCGGAGACCGCCTTCATGATCTCCCCGACCAGCGTCGTCGTCGTTGTCTTGCCGTTTGTGCCGGTGATGGCGATCACAGTCCCCGCCTCGCTCATGGAGCCCAGTTCGATCTCCGAGATGACAGGAACGTCTGCGGCCAGCATCGACGCGACGAGCGGGGAATCCAGGGGTACAGCCGGACTGGGCACGACCAGGTCAGGCTTTCCGGCCGCAAAGGCATCCGCCGGCAGCCCTCCGATGCAGATCCGGACCCGGTCCATATCTTTGCCGGATGCTGTCTCCGCCAGTTTTGCGCGGATGGCATCCGCATCCGCCTTTTCATTCTGCTCGAGTACAGTGACCTCTGCGCCCTTTGCGCACAGGAGCTGTACGGCACCCACGCCGCTCAGGCCGGTCCCGATGACCAGGACCTTCTTATCCTTGAAATCCATAGCTGTTCCTTTTCTGTCTCTCTGTTTCACTGTTTCTCTGTTCCTTTTTCTACAGGGCCAGGATCGCGACGGCGCCCAGTACGGCAGTCACGATGGTAAAGACCGCGACGACGCGGACCTCAGACCAGCCGCCCAGCTCAAAATGATGATGGATGGGTGCCATCCGGAAAAAGCGCTTGCCTCCGGTCCTGCGGAACCAGGCGACCTGGATGATCACCGAGATCACTTCGATCATGTAGATAAAACCGACGATCGGGATAAAGAGGGGGAGTCTGAGCATGTAGGCGATGCCGGTGATAAAACCGCCCAGGGCCAGGGATCCGGTGTCTCCCATAAAAACCTTCGCCGGATAGGCATTGTAGATCAGAAAGCCCAGCAGAGCCCCGACCATGGCCGTACCGGCAATAATGACACCGGAGGCGGCGGCAGCGGCCGCGATGACAAAAAAGATGACCGCCGCGATCGTCACGCAGGAGGCCAGGCCGTCCACGCCGTCCGTAAAGTTGGTCCCGTTGACCGTGCCCACCGCGATGAAAATCATCACAACGGTGTTAAAGATCCCGAAATCCAGCACTGTGCCCGACAGGAATGGGACCTTCATGCTCAGGGGCATGTTATGGACCTTCTGGACATAGATGGCAAAACAGAGCGAGACCAGGATCTGCAGAATCATCTTCTGCATGGGCAGGAGGCCGTCAGACCTGCGTTTCACGACCTTGATATAGTCGTCCGCGAATCCGATCAGGCCGAAGCCGATGGTCAGGATCAGGATCGGGAAGGTCTGGGTATGGCCCCTGAAGGGCAGCAGGCACCCGACGGTCACGCCGAGCAGGATCATCAGACCGCCCATGTTGGGGGTCCCGCTCTTTTTCAGGTGGCTTTTGGGTCCGTCACCCCGTTCTGTCTGTCCGGCCTTGAGCCGTCTCAGAAAGGGGATCAGGAATCTGCCGGAGACAGCGCTCACGGCAAAGGCGGCCAGAAAAGGGATGACTGCCGCTGTCAGGTCTACGTCAAGATGCATGATTGATTACCTTCTTTACTGGTTGATTCGTCTGATAACTATTCTGGATTTACAGGGAGATGCTTCTGATAGGGAAGACAGCCCCGTCTCCTGCAGGTCTCCCTCAGCGGCGCACCGCATCGTCCGCTTTCTCAGGAGAACCGGACGGTCTCCTGCAGGAAAAAATCACTCCTGTGTTTCATCCTGTGACTCCTCCGCCTTTGACCGGTCGTTGGTGTCATAGAGGCCGAGTTTTTCCAGTTCGCCGCGCTCGGCGTCGGTGACCGGCTCCGTCATGTAGATATTCATGTAGGGAAGCACCTCGGTCAGGATGTTTTTCGCGACTTCACAGGCTCTGACTGCCTCGTCCTGCTTTTTGTTATTGATCCGGTCCAGGACGACATAGATGCAGATCTGCGGATCGTCCGCAGGGGCAAAGCCAAGGAAGGAGACGACGTACTGGCCGTTGTCACGGGGAAGGGTTTCCGCCGTGCCGGTCTTGCCGCCGATGCGGTAGCCCGCAGGACGGGCAGCTGTACCCGTGGCGTGGTCTCCCTCCACCGCCTGGATGCAGAAGTCTTTGATCATGTTGCTGGTCTCTTCGGAGACAGTCTTTTTGAGGATCCTGGGCTCGTTGGTCTGGACGGTCGATCCGCCGGCACTGGTGATCCGGTCGACGATATGGGGCTGGTAGTAGTTTCCCCCGTTGATCAGGGAGCAGAAGCCCGCCGCCATCTGGATCATGGTCACTTCGAAGTTCTGGCCGAAGGAATTGGTGGCCAGGTCCGTCTCGCTCATGTCCTCCGGCTTGTAGAGATAACCGTCTGTCCTCGTCTCTCCCGCCAGGTCCACATTGGTCCTGAGGCCGAAATTAAAGACATTCTGATACTTGCAGAAGATCTCGGGGCCGATCTTTTCCGCCTCCTGCATGAGGCTGACGTTGCAGGACCGCTCGATGGCCCCGGCGACATCCAGCTCCCCGCAGCCCTCCAGGTGCGCGCACTTGATCCAGGTGTCCCCCACAAGGAGCTGGCCCTCGCACAGAAATTTGTCGGAGAGCTTCAGCTTGCCGGTCTCAAGTCCCAGAGCTGTTGTGAAGGGCTTGGCCGTGGATCCGGGCTCAAAATGGCGGCTGATGCAGTAATTGGTCCAGAGCGCGTTGAGATAACGTGTCTTCTCCTGGTCTGTCAGGGCGGCCGCCTCCGCGTCTGTCAGATAATTGGTGGTCGCCTCGTCTTTCTCATCCAGCTTGGGCATACCCGAGACCGCCGCGATGTTGTAGGGATCGTTGAGGTCAAAGCCCGGCTCGCTGGCCATGGCCAGGATCGCGCCTGTATTGACATCCATGATGATGCAGGCGGCATTGTTGGTCCCGTTTCCCTTGTGTTTTTTATTTTTGAAGGAATCATTGAATTCCTTCAGATACTTCTCGCAGATGCTCTGAATATTGGCGTCGAGCGTCAGAACCAGATTGTTGCCGTCCGTCGGTTGGATGGTGGTCTGCTCCATGCTCAGGGATTCATCCAGGTAGCCGTAAGTCCTGCCCTTCACGCCGTTGAGCGTGTCGTTGTAATATTCCTCGAGTCCGAAGGAGCCGCGGTTGCCGGCGGACGAAAAGCCGATCACATCCGCTGCCAGTGAGCCGCAGGGATAGGTCCTTATATAATTGTCCTCGAACCAGATGCCCTTGATGTTGCTGTAGACCTTCTCCACCTGGACCGCTTCCGACTTGTCTTTTCCGGCCTTTTTCGCATCTTCCTCGGCCTTTTTCTGGGCGGCCTCCTCCGCTGCGATCCCCTCGGAGACCTCCTGATCAAAAGCCCTGCGCTCCTGATAAGGGAGATTCTTTCTGGCGATATAGTACTGGGAGCCGGGATGCTCGGTGATATATGTCCTCAGCTCCTCCTTGTTGACGCCCAGGCGCTCCGCCGCGTTCAGGGAGGGTTCCAGATAGGCCTCGTCCTCCAGGATTTGCCGCGCGTCGATGATCACGTTGTAGACCAGCTGGCTGTCCGCCAGGACCGTCCCTTTGGCGTCGGTGATCCTGCCGCGTTTATAGGGCAGGGACTTGTTGTCATACGCCTGCTGGGAAAGGACCTGCATGGTATAGGACCGGCCGTTGTCGCGCTGGATCAGGATCAGGCGTATGGCCAGCATGCCGAAAGAAACAAGTACAAGCAGGAATAAAACCACCAGCCGCTTCTGCATGCTGATGGTAAAGCGCTTTGGTCCCTTTCTGACCGGCCGTCTCCGCGCGGAACCATATCTTCTTCCGCTCACTCTGCTGCTCCTGTCCAACTTTCTCTGTCCCTTTCCGTCTAAAAAAACTTCTTAAAATATTCCGGCTCGGAATACTCTGTCTCAAAAAAATCCGGCTCTTTTTGTCAGCTGCTGACAGCCCGTAGGATTCGTAGTTCCCGGATCCACAGCGCTTTCCGGGCCGCGCCGGATCTATGCCGATGCAGCCATCATCTTCCGCCAACTTCCGACACCTGATGGACGGCGTCCTCTTCCGCCCCCGAGTAGACGACGACCTGGTCTCTGTCGGCATATTTCATGCCCAGGTCCTTGATCGCCTTCTCCCGGACCTCCTCCAGGCTGATGCTGTCATTGATCTCATTGTAGGCGGCATCATTCTCCGCCTTCATCTCGCTCAGCTGCTGTTCCAGATCCGCGATGTTCTGGGAGCTCGCCGTGACATCCGTCTGCAGCTTGATGTAGCCGATCAGGGCGGCCGTCATGGCGGCCATGAGGGCCAGCATGACGATGACCCTGGACAGGCTCATCGTGGTGCCGCTGATGCGCTGTCTGGTGCGGGCCGCCGCCAGGTTTCCCTCACTGACGGTGAGGGCTCCGGACGCGCGTCTGCGCTGTTCCCCGGGTAATCGTACTGCCATATTTCCGACCTCTTTCCGTAATGCAGGGCTTGCCTGCGAGTCTTTCCTCAGTCCTCCGGTGCGCGCTCAAAGATGCGCAGCTTGGCACTGGCGGACCTCCTGTTCTGGTCCAGCTCCTCCCGTCCCGGCAGGATGGGCTTTCTGGTGACCACTCTGCCCTTTGAAACCTTTCCGCAGACGCAGACCGGGAACTCGGGCGGGCAGGTGCAGGGCTTTTCATTCCTGCGGAAGGCGTTCTTGACGATCCGGTCCTCCAGGGAATGGAAGGTGATGATGCAGAGCCTTCCGCCCGGAGCCAGCATGTCGATCATGGTGTCGAGGGAGTCCTCCAGTACTTCCAGCTCCCGGTTGCAGGCGATCCGGATGGCCTGAAAGGTCCGCTTACAGGGGTTGCCGCCCCGCTCCCGCATCTTCATGGGGATGGATTTTTCAATGATCTGCACCAGTTGTCCGGTCGTCTCCAGGGGGCTTTCCTCGCGGGCCCGCACGATGTTGGCGGCGATCTTTGACGCCATCTTCTCTTCGCCGTACTCCCGCAGGATCCTGGTCAGCTCCTGGGCTGTCCAGGTATTGACGATATCACGGGCACTCAGTGCGGCAGAGCGGTCCATGCGCATATCCAGCGGCGCATCGGCCCGGTAGGAGAATCCCCTCTCGGGATTGTCGAGCTGATAGGATGAGACGCCCAGGTCCAGCAGAATGCCGTCCACGCTTCCCGAAGTCCCGTCCGCACCGGCGCGGGCCTTGTCCGGATGATCCGCCAGCCATCCGCGCACGGCATTTTCCATATTTTCATAATTGTCATGTACAAAGGAGACCCGGTCCGCAAACGGCGCCAGCCGCTCTCCCGCTGCGCGGAGGGCATCCTCGTCCTGATCGATCCCGATCAGGCAGCCTCCCTCCGTGAGCCGTTCGGCGATGTGAAAGGAATGTCCGCCGCCGCCCAGCGTTCCGTCGACATAGATGCCGTCCGGGCGGATATTGAGGCCCTCCAGGACCTCCTCCAGTAGTACAGATGTATGTTTGAATTCCACAGCAGTTCTCCATCAGATGCCCGGACCCGGGTTTTCCCGTTTCAGATGCGGCCTTCACAGATTTGCTCCGGGATCGCTCCCATCACGCCTCCGCTCAATCAACCCGTTCTCATCAGATCTCAAAACCGTTTCCAAGCAGCTCCTCTGCGATCTCATTCATGTCATCGCTGATGCCGTCGTTCTCGTAGGTCTCCGGATCCCAGATCTCGATCCGGGCTCCAACGCCGAGGAGCACCACATTCTTTTCAATATGGGCGTGGGTGCGGAGCTTCTGAGGCAGGAGGATCCTGCCCTGCTTGTCCGGCTCCACCTCCGTCGCGGACGACATGAAAAAGCGGACCAGCTCACGCTGTTTGCGGGTATTGTAAGGAAGCCCGGAAAGCTTCTGCACGAAGCGCTCCCAGGCAGGCATGTCATAGACGCACAGGCAGGGGTCCAGGCTTCGTGTGATCACGAATCTGTCTCCCAGCGCCTCTCTGAACTTGGAAGGAACGATCACCCTCCCTTTTGCGTCGAGAGAATGATCATAGGTACCCATGAACATCCGCCACTTTCCTCCACTTTTACCCACTTTTATGTCAATAATAGCAACTTGACATCCACATTTCAAGGCCTTTGCATGTATTTTCGAGTGTTCGAGCTATGTTCGAGCGGTGCCTGTCCTGTCTGCGGCCTTTTGCCGCCGCAGGCCTCATACCGCTTCAATCCAGAGCGGAATCACGATACGGGAGCGTGCCGGATGGCGCAGTTAAAAAGGCCATGACGGATGGCGCAGTAAATTAGGCCATGACGGATGGCACAGTAAAAAAGCCATGACGGATGGCGCAGTAAAAAGGCCATGACGGATGGCGCATAAAAAAAGCACACGATGCTTTGCATCGTGTGCCCGTAAGGCTTAATACCTGATCACTTCATATAATCGTTTTGGATTATATTGTTTTGCCAATATATATTGTAGAAATTCATTGATACAGCCGCCTGGGGCTGCCGCTCAGCACTTGCCTGTTCCTTATTGTTCTTGATCTGTTCTTTCATCCTTCTCCGGCAGTTCTGCAGTCTGTTCCCGATCTGCCTGCACTTCCGGGTCTGTCTCCGAAGGAGCAGATCCCGCGGCGGGTGATTCTGCGGCGGTCGCCCCTGCGACAGCTGATTCCGGGACTGTTGATCCCGATGCTGCTGCAGCTGCCCTGCGCCGGCCGATCAGGATCATGCAGAGAGAGCAGACCGCAATGACGATTCCCAGCACCATGGAGACCGGCACCCGGGTTCCGGGAAGATAGAGCTGGTCCGTCCGGATATATTCAATGACCGCGCGGCCGATTCCGTATCCGGCCAGGTAGACCAGAAAGATCTCCCCATCAAAACGCTTGATCTTCTTTTTCAGCCAGACGATCATGACAGCGCAGACCAGGAGGTTCCACATGCCCTCATAGAGGTAGGTGGGATGGACCTGAATGTAATTGGTCCCGGCCTCCATATGGGCCGCAATGCTCTCGCTGATGTCCGAGGCGCGGACCGCCGTCACCGGCAGGCGCATGGCCAGGAGGCTGTCCGTGTACTCGCCGAAGACCTCGCGGTTAAAGAAGTTGCCCCACCGTCCAATGACCTGACCGATCACCAGGCCGAAGCAGATGGTGTCAAGGAAGAGAAAAGGACTGGCTTTCTTTTTCCTGCAGTAGAAAAAAATCGTGATCACGGACAGGATGATCCCGCCATAGATCGCCAGGCCGCCGCCGCGCAGATTGAATATCTGGAGCAGGTTGTCCTTGTAGTAGTCCCACATGAAGATCACGTAGTAGATCCGGGCACCGGCGATCGCGGAGATTACGATCCAGACAAAGGCGTCCCAGTAGAGGTCCGGATCCTGGCCTGTCCGCTTCCCGATGTGGGCGGCGATGGTGATGCCGAGCAGCATCGCCGAAGCCACAAGGATCCCGTAGAGGGCGATCCCGAAGTTTCCGATCATGATCATTCTGGGGACATTGTGCAGGTAGATGCCCAGGTGCGGGAAGGCAATGTCCATATCTCCCATCATTTGCGGCATAAAAAAACCTCGCTGTTTGGTGTACTTCTGTGTAAAAACACGCGCAGCTTCGCGCTCCGCGCTCCCGCTGTGCTCCATACATTCGGATTCCGCTCATTTTGTGCAAAAAGCATGCACAAAATGGCTCCTTCCTCATGTATGGACGCTCGTCAAGGTCATGTGTGACAGCTCGTGCAGGCACGGCTGTCACACTTGACTTTTCCTCGCTGTTTTTACACATTAAACCTGAATAATATAACATCTCCGTCCTGGACGACGTAGTCCTTGCCCTCCATGCCGACGAGGCCTTTTTCGCGGGCGGCGGACAGGGAGCCGAGCTCGAGGAGGGTCTTGTAGTTGACGACCTCCGCCTTGATGAAGCCGCGCTCGAAATCGCTGTGGATCTTGCCGGCGGCCTGGGGGGCCTTGGTGCCGATTTTGATGGTCCAGGCACGGGTCTCGTCTTCGCCGGCGGTGAGGAAGCTCATGAGGCCCAGGGTCGTGTAGCTGGCGCGGACAAGCTTATCGAGGCCGGCTTCGGAGACGCCGAGGTCCTCGAGGAACATGGCCTTCTCATCATCGTCGAGTTCGGCGATCTCGGACTCAATGCTGGCGCAGATGACAAAGACACCGCTGCCGGTCTGTGCGGCATATTCGCGGACCTTCTGAACGCCCTCGTTGTCGGCGCCGTCATTGGCCAGGTCGTCCTCCGCCACATTGGCCGCGTAGATGACAGGCTTGTCGGTCAGAAGGTTGTAGGTCTGGAGCCATTTTTCCTCGTCCTCGGTCAGGCCGTCCCCCTGGCTCTCATCGCGCAGGAGGGAGGCCGGCTTTCCGTCCTCCAGGTGGGCCTTCACCTTTTTCAGGAATTCCATCTCCTTCCTCGCTTCCTTGTCCATCTTGGCGGTGCGGGCGACCTTGGAGATCCTGCGCTCCAGTACCTCCAGGTCAGCAAAGACAAGCTCCAGATTGATGGTCTCAATGTCGCGGAGCGGGTCGACGCTGCCGTCGACGTGGATCACGTTTTCATCCTCGAAGCAGCGCACGACGTGCACGATCGCATCGACCTCGCGGATGTTGGCCAGGAACTGGTTGCCCAGGCCCTCGCCCTTCGACGCGCCCTTGACGAGGCCGGCAATATCCACAAACTCGATCACGGCCGGCGTGACCTTTTTGGAGTGATACATCTCCCCCAGCAGGCGGATCCGCTCATCCGGAACGGCGACGACGCCCACGTTGGGGTCGATCGTGCAGAAGGGATAGTTGGCCGCTTCCGCGCCCGCCTTGGTCAGTGCGTTGAACAATGTGCTTTTGCCTACATTCGGAAGTCCGACGATACCCAGTTTCATATATGGTTACATCCTTTCTATCATGTCGAAGCGCTCCTGCGCTGTTTTCTTCCTGTCAGATCAGTGTCCTGCAGGCTCCGGACTCTTCCTGATCCCGTTTACCTCTTACCACTCTCTTCGGGGCGGAAGTACCTTGTGCAGGCAGGCGAGGCGCCATCCACAAAAAAAGAGCCTGACAGAGCGCCATATATTATAGCGCACCCCGGCTCTTTTCTCAATCTCTTTCCATGGATTCAGTTTTACATCTTCTCCCAGTGCTGGTTGATATAGTCGACGACCTCTTTCTCCGAGGCGTCACTGTAGACGCCGGATTTCGGATTCGCGTCGACATACCGCTGCATAAAACGGATAAGTGACTCCCTGGAACCATGATTATTTTTTTCGACCCGGATGAACATATCCATGGCATCCCGGTCCATCTGCGAAAGCCTGCCCCCGCTGACATGTTCCAGCAGGTCCAGGGGGAGTTTGTTCATTTCTCTGTCAGCCATGAGCGCACATTCCTCCCGATGCTGATTCCGGAATCAGGTCATTCAATGTCCAGGATATCCGAGAAACCAGTCACCTCAAAGATCTCCATGATCTCACTGTTCACATTGGTGATCTTCATGGATCCCTGCTTGTTCATGATCTTCTGTGCAGAGAGGAGAACGCGCAGTCCCGCGGAGGAAATGTACTCAAGTGCCTTAAAATCAAAGGTGAGGGAAGTGACGCCGTCGATCTCGTCCTTCAGTTCCTTCTCGAGCTGCGGGGAGGTGTTGGTGTCCAGACGGCCCTCCAGCGCGATCGTCAGTGCAGCATCATTTTTGTTTTTTTCAATTTTCAGCATTTGATTCTCCTTTTTTCGCTCAATAACTTTTTCAATATATTGTTCTTCACAGTGGCAGCATGATAAAAATGTTCAGAACAGTTTGCGGATGGTCAGAATGTTTCTTCCGTCACTATATTCATACTTCATACTGCTCATTGTTTTCTTAACCATAAAAATCCCCAGGCCGCCGATTTGTCTCTCGCCCAGCGGGGCACTGATATCCGGGTCCTCCCGCTTCAGGGGATCAAACGGAATCCCCCTGTCGATAAAGGTCAGGTCGATCCCCCGGGGCTCATTCAGCAGTTCTATGCGGACTGTAGCAAATCCCCAGGCAGGTTCCGCACCGGCAGCCCTTTCCTGTGTGCCGGCCCTTTCTTTGTCTGCATAGGCATAGCTTGCAATGTTGCTGAAGATCTCATCGATCGCGACAGAAAGCTGGATCATGGCCTTAGGCGGGCAATCCGCCTGCGCAAGCTCCTCTTCAACAATGTCGGTCAGCACAGGTATACTGTCCAGTTTTGCCTCCAGCGTAACTTCTTTCATGCCATCTCCTCACACTTACAGTTGTGGTATGCACGGTCCAGCTGTCGTACAGGGCAGATCATTTTTTGTCCAGCTGGTAAAAGCCGATCTTCTTGTAGACCTTGCGGAGGGTCTTGTTGGCGATGTAGGATGCTTTCTCAGCGCCCTCCCGATAGACCGAGTCCAGATAGGACTTGTCCGCGATCAGGCGTTTTGCCTCCTCGCGGATCGGATTCAGGGTATCGACGACGACCTCACCGACAGCAGGTTTGAAGACGCCGTATCCCTTACCGTCAAATTCACGCTCGATCTCCTCGAAGCTCTTGCCGGTGATCGTCGCATAGATGTTCATCAGATTGGCGACCCCGGGTTTGGCCTCCCGGTCATAGCGGACACAATGCTCTGTATCGGAGTCTGTGATCGCCCGCTTGAACTTCTTCATGATGACATTGGGCTCATCCATGAGGAAGACACAGCCCTGGGGGATGGACTTGGACATCTTCTGTTCCGGTGTCGTCAGTCCGTAGATCCTGGCGCCAACCTTGCTGATGAAGGGCTCCGGTACACGGAAGACCTCGCCGTAGATGTTGTTAAAGCGGTTGGCGATGTTCCGGCACAGCTCGACGTGCTGCTTCTGGTCCTCGCCGACCGGCACATAGTGCGGCTGATAGAGCAGGATGTCCGCTGCCATGAGAGAAGGATAGGTGAAGAGGCCCGCGTTGATGTTATCCTTGTGCTTTTCGGATTTATCCTTGAACTGGGTCATCCGGGTGAGCTCGCCGAACATGGTGTAGCAGTCGAGCACCCAGCCCAGCTGCGCATGCGCCGGCACATGAGACTGCAGAAAGAGCGTGTTCTTCTCCGGATCCAGGCCGCAGGCAATATAGATGGCCAACATTTCCAGGGATCTGCGGCGCAGCTCCTTCGGGTCCTGGCGGACTGTGATCGTGTGCATATCCGCCATAAAATAATAGCAGTCATAGTCATTGACGCGGTCCGCCCAGTTCTTGATCGCGCCCAGATAGTTTCCCAGGTGAAGGTCTCCGCTGGGCTGAATGCCCGACAGCATGACTTTTTTCTCTTCTCCCATTTAAGTGATCATCCTCCTGACAAGATTTAACATAATCCATTTTAACGTTCTGATGCGGTCCGGTCAACCGGCGTTACGAGGCCGCCGCGGATCGGTGTGCTGTCTGCTGCTGTCCGGGTCCTCGGAGAATGAGGCAGGGACAGCAATGCTTAAGCCGGCCTTACTGCTGGCCCCAGCTTGAGCACTCCGAGCATACCGCGCGGGTTCCGCTGAAGATCCTGTGGAGGGTCTCCCGCCTGCAGCTCTCACAGTAGAGCATCGCAGTTGTCATTCCGGTGCCCTCTAAGGTGCTGCCGGCGGCAGCGCCCGCACCGGCACCTGCGGCGGATCCCGCCGCACCCGAACTCATGGATCTGGCGTGGATCCTCGACGAGGTGCTTCCGGCGGCAATCTCTCCCACTCCGGTTCCTCCGGCGACCGAAAACAGATCATCTTCATCCAGTTTCTTCAAAAAAGCATTCATTCCCATATCTTTCTCCTTTTTTATAAGAGCACGAAATGCTCGATGATCTCTCCGACGCCGCCATGATCATTGTCATCCGGCGAAATATAGCCGCAGTCATCCCGCATGCCCGCAAAGACATTGGCGACAGCCGCTCCCATTCCCGCCGCACGGATCATGGACAGATCGTTGACATTATCGCCGATGGCCATTGTCTGCGCCATGTCGATGCCCAGGATCTGTGCCAGACGCTGCAGACCGGTTCCCTTGCTGACGCCCTTTTTGTTGAATTCCAGATAGCGGCCGCTGGAATTGCTCACCTTGCAGTCTTCCAGCAGTCCCTCCGCCGCCAGCTCGTCCCGGATCGGGTCCAGGAAGTCATAGCCGGCATGTTCATAGAGGATCTTGACGATCTGCCGGTCCCTGAGGAAGGAAAGATCCGGTTCATAGATCTCCGTATATGTCTGACGGTTATTGAGAAAGTCCTTCTCATCTTCGTTCAGATTGTAAACATAGACCGTTTCCTGTGTATAAATATGCATACAGACATCATAGGTCAGACCGCGCCGATAGATGGTATCGGCGAAGTCCCAGGAGATCCCATCGAGATAGAGCACCCGGTTTCCCCTGTTTTCGGTGATGCAGCTCCCGTTGAAGGAGATGGAGTACTGACCGGGCTGGTCATACAGGCCGATCTCCCGGAGCGTGTTCTGAAAAGACATGTATCCCCGGCCGGAGGAGCAGACGAATCTCACCCCCTTGGCGGCGGCTGCGCGGATCGCGTTCACGTTCCGCTCACAGACCGTCCGGTCCGTAGAAAGCAGGGTCTCATCCAGGTCACAGGCGATGATCTTGTAGTTCTGCATTGTATTCCGATGCCTTTCCGTCGTCCGTTCAAGTTTCCGCCAGCCGTTCTCTGCTCCCGCAATTGCCGGATCTGAAGCCGTACACATTCGAAAGTCAAGAAAACCCGCCGGTCTGGCCGCGCATTTCATGATCCCGGCATTAGTGGATTATTATAACAGAAATCCGCCTTCTGCAAAAGAGAAAAACTGTATTTTGTACCCGGCCCGGCAGGTCCCTGCACCGTCCGGATCCATCCCGGGTGACTCCGCCGCGGTTGACTCATGTGCCGCCCGGATAAGTCCCGGATGGTTTCAGGGGTTTTTTATCGGTCTGTCAGATCAGGAAGCTGTCCTTTACAGCGTCCCTGAGGGTCCACATGCGGTTGAAGGTGTCTCCCTGCACCTTGAAATAATGCTCCTGCGCATCCGGGAAGATGCGGGAGGTAAAGACAGCATCGCCGTCGTTGACGAAGATCTCGATCGAACTGCTGTCGACGAAGATCCGCAGGTGGGACAGGCCGTTTTCAAGCGGTCTTGTCCGGCTCTCGCCCTCCGATTCATTGAAGCGGATATGCATGCCGCTCCGGTCGACGGTGATTTCCTTTTTCTCTTCGTCATAGATGATCGCGAGGCCGCCCCGGCCGTCACTGTCCGTAAACATATCCAGGCGCACATCCCCCTTCCGGCAGTCGAGCTCCACCTCGGCCGCGACAGGGAGCTTCCAGCATCCGGCCGCATTCCTGCTCTCTTCATTTTTCAGATCGATCTTCTCGTCCCGGAGCTTTTTGAGCTCGGGGAGGGGTTGCTGGATCAGGCGGCGGCCGCGCACTGTGAGCTCGCGGGGCAGGGTCAGGCAGCCGGCCCAGTCCTCGTCATCCGTGGGATAGGTGACATCCGGCACGCCCATCCAGGCGATCAGGATGGCCTTGTCCGCATCCTGCAGGTTGTTGGCGCAGGCAGCGGCATAGGAGTCGAAGCCGAAATCGAGGACATGGAAGGCACCGTCCGGTTGGAAGGTCAGGGTATCCCAGTCCATACTGCCCAGAATGTAGCCGTTGTGGTTCTGACTCTGTCCCCGTCCGGGGAGCGTCAGGTGCTGGGGGCACAGGAGCAGGACGTCCGTCCCGCCCAGATGTTCAATGGACGGGCACTCCCACATATCTCCGAAGTTCTCAAATCCGGGAACCTTCAGCTCTCCCCGGAAGGTCCAGCCGTGCTGCAGGTCCTCGGAGGAATAGACCAGGACACATCCTCTTTTGTCCAGGGTCTGGGCGCCGATGATCATAAAATACTCGTCCCTTCCGGGCACCTGGATAATCTTGGGGTCGCGCTGGTGCTCGGTGTAGGCCGGATTGGCGCCGAACAGGGGGAGGGGATATTTTTCCGGCCAGCCGTCATTGCCCAGCCGCGCAAGGCAGGTGTAGGCGTGCCGGGTCCAGTCCGCGTCGCGGTGGTTGCCCGTGTAGTAGAGATAGATCTTGTCGCCGATCGGCATGGCCGAGCCCGAGTAGACCCCCTTGTTGTCATAGCCGTCCTCCTGGTCGGGCAGGAGGCAGACACCGAGGTTTTTCCAGGTCACCAGGTCCTTGGACACAATGTGGTACCAGTGCTTGAGACCATGGACCGCCCCCCAGGGGCACCACTGGTAAAAGAGATGCCAGCGGTTGTCATGCCAGACAAACCCGTTGGGATCGTTCATCAGACCGGTCACCGCCTGATTGTGGAAATGCTGGCGGTAGACGGAGGCCGATACCTTCCGGTACAGCTCATCCAGTTCCTGCGGGTCCTTGAGATAGCGGTACTTCTCTTCCTTCGTCCATTCTCTCACAACATACCTCCTTGTTCTCAATACTTCTCTTCCGCCGCCAGGCGGCAGACATGCCGGCCCGGGCAGGGATGGTTCACGCATCCGAGCGCGCATAACAGTTGCGCATCCGGTTGCTGGTCTCATAGAGGACCTTGCCCAGGACATCCGCAGACTCCCTGCGGATCATGGCCGCCAGGTCTTCGTTGGCCTCCCGGATCCGTTTCTCCGTCTCCTGCCCGTTCTCCTCTGTGATCAGTCGGTCGGTCCGCTTCAGGATCTCATGGGCTTTCGCGAAGACAGCCGCCTGATAGCGCTCGATATGGATCTTGCAGGTGGGGTATCCGGCATCGGCCAGGGCCGCGATCATGCGGCTGGTCCAGTAGAAGCTGTCCGTGGACACTTCTTTCTCTGTGTGGGCCAGGAAAGCCGGAACGGTGTCTGTGTTTGTATAGAAGGGCACAAAGGCGTTGAACACGTTGGATCCGAATGCGAGCCACTCCACGGCGCAGATCTGCGCCGGCACATAGGGACGGAGCTGGAGAAGGGCCAGGAAGTCGGTGCGGTTCACGCCGATACAGCGGTAGGCGCCCCGCATGGACGCGTCGCCGACGCTGCTGTAGGGGTCGTAGGGCGTCCCCTGATAATGACTGGACAGGATGTATTTGACATCCTCCACGGTGATCCTCCGCTCCGGAACCATGCTCCAGGGCAGGTCGTCATCGACAGGCCTGTAAGAGACCAGGGGCCTCCCGGTCCGCGGGTCACACTGCCCCCTGCCGTCCCAGTCCGCGGAGTGCGGGTTGAAATACCTGCACATAAACCAGGCGCGCGGTGTGTTGTAGACATGGTCCGCGTCATCATGCGTGCCGAAGGCATCCCTGGGATTGAAATATCTGAGCCCTGCCCCATCGGCCCCGCGGTCCATGGCGAGGTCCAGGTGGTTGTCCCCGATAAAGTCCCGCAGGTCAGCCGAGCAGAGAAAGTCTTTCCCCTCTCCGAGGGCATCGTCCAGATCAAAGAAGTCGATCCCGGACTGGTTGGGCATAACCACATACCGGTCGTCCGGCACCCGGCGCGCGATCCAGTGGTGACCGCCGAAGGTCTCCATCCACCAGATCTCATCGACATCCGCGAAGGCGATGCCGTTCATTTCATAGGTCCCGTACTGCTCCAGCAGGGCCCCGGTGCGCAGGACGCCCTCCCGGGCGCTGCGGATATAGGGCAGGACGATCGTAGGATAGTCCTCCTCTCCGATCCCGCCGGGCTGCTCCGGCTCATCGCCCTTCGCCGGGTGCAGCTCGACCAGGGGGTCCGCCCCCAGCACCCGCTCGTTCGAGGCGATCGTCTCCGTCGCCGTCATTGCAACATTGGCCGCGTTCACACCGGCGCCGGCCCAGATGCCCTCGCCCTCCAGCGCGTTGGGGACTGCCGTGTAGCGCATCGGATCCTCCGGCAGGTCGATCTCCACATGGCTGATCACCGACCGGTAGTGCCGCGGCTGATCCTGCGGCTCTACCACCGCCAGCTTCTTGGGGGTGTAGCTCCCCGCACCGGAATCATCATTGCGCGCGATCATCGTGGATCCGTCATAACTCGCTTTTTTTCCAACCAGGATTGTTGTACATGCCATCTTCTTGTATTGTCCTTCCTGTGTAATATTTTAGTCCGGCATAATAATATGCCGCGTTTATTATAACATGGCTGACACCTGACATGGAAAAAACGTTCCGGATTAAGCGAACAAATGCGGGTTGATCGAGGTGTTAGAGACGGAGGGACGGACTTGCGGCTGCACCTCTCTGCTCGTTCAGGAGTTCGTCGTCAAGATGTA
>OCTW013401765.1_pt1 | contig 21847 bp, 21 predicted proteins | sample 1539671 | NCBI WGS metagenome assembly OCTW01 (sample SAMN02144230, study PRJEB22623) | gut metagenome | biome: sheep rumen | host: Ovis aries | place: New Zealand
AAGCGTTTCTCGTTTAGCGGGTGCAAAGGTACGACTATTTTCCGAACCAACAAAACTTTTTCGAGAAAAAATTCATCTTTTAAGCAAAATTCATCTCGCTCTTGACCAAAATCAAGACACATAAAGGCATACACCTTATTATATTATATATAGTCTTGGATTTACAAGACAAAAAGACAATTAAAGAAGCCGCTTGGTACTTTCCCAAAAACTCCGTATATTTGCAGCCATAGGAAAACTTTACGCAAAAGAGTTACCTACAAAAGGACACTATCATGCCTACAAAAAGGTAGAGAGTGGCTTACAAAAAGGTAGAGAGGTTCCCAGTAAAGTTAGAATCCTGTCAGTATTCGTTAAAATCCAGACGGGATTTATTAAAACTCAGGCAGGATTTGATAAAATCACGGCAGCATTATGACTTTCTCAGAAGTTTTGATTATCTTTGCATCGTAATCAAGCAATAATCATCACGTAATCAAACAATTTATCATTATGTACGCAAAATATATCAAGCAAGAAATCCCCGATTTGAACGGGACTGGACAGACACAAGCCTACTACAAGATGGAGCTCACGCCAAAGACCTTTGAGCAGTTTATAAGCCAGTGTGCTCGTGAGGGCAAGATGGAAGAAGCCCAAATCTTAGGCGTCCTGACATTGGTGAGTGAGAAGTTAGCACTATGTATGGCGGAAGGCTTTTCTGTAAAGTTGAATGGCATCGGCACTTTTCACGCGAAACTCGGCATGAGGGGCGACATGCTGCAGGATGCCTTCGAGGAAGGCGAGCCGACCCATAATGCAAAAAGCATCAACGTAACGGGTGTGTCGTTCAGAGCCGACCCAGACCTCATTGATACCACGCGTCGGAAATGCGTATTGGTTAAGGGAGGTGTAAGCCGAATCCGCAAGTCAAAGCTGACACTCGAAGAGCGCATTCAGAAAGCCCGTGAGTTCCTCGAAACCAATATGTTCATGAGGGTGCCAGACTATGTACGCCTGACGGGTCTTTCACGTCCTTCAGCCACGAAAGAGTTACGGCAGTTGGTGCTCAACCCCTCGTCGGGCATTGCCAGCAGAGGGAGCCGGAGCCAGAAATACTACGTGCTGAGGAAATGAGCAATTCTACGTTAGACATTTTTTATAAAAAACATTGTCCTTGTAACAAAAGGTGCAATAATCTCGTTAGTTCAAATAGAAGGATGCATCTTCAGATTAAAATGTCAAACGTAAAATTAAAATTGTTATGAAGCATACATTATTAAAGGTAGCTCTTTGCACTGCTATCCTGCTCACTTCAACTGGTGCGGATGCATCAAACAAAGACTTCAAGAAGCTGGCTAAGATTGATGGTATGGAACATGTCCACATTGGCAAATTCCTGCTGAAGCTCGCTGCAAAGAATGGGGGAAGTATCGACTTTGGCGAGAATATGTCCTTCGTCGGCAAGTCAGGCAACATGCTCAAGAAGATAGATTCAATTGATGTCTATACCAGTGAAGAGAAAAAGACTATAGAGCAACTGAGCCAGCATGTGCGGAGCATTCTGGATGGGAACGGCTGGGAGCCGCTCATCAATGCGACAGACGAGGACGGCGAGAAGGTGAAAATCTATCTGCACCAAAAGGGCAAGCACACCACTGTCATCATCTTTGCTGAAGAGAACGACGAGGCTTCGCTGGTAGTCATCGACGGCAAACTCGATATGGCACAACTGATGGAACAAATGAGTAAAGAAAACTAAGCACCATACAAATATGAAAAATATTATCTTATCACTTATCGTACTGCTTTCAGCAGGCAGTGCCTATGGGCAGACCGCAGAGAAACTGATGGAGAAATACAAGGCTCTGGAAGGTGCTCAATATGAGAATACTACAGAGGAAAGCCGCAAGAGTATTGAAGAGAACAAAGCCGGCTTGAGTCAGAAAGACTACGTCTATGCGCTGAAACACTTCAAGAAATCAGAACAGGTACAACTGACGTTAGACGATGACCAGAAGGAACAACTGGAAAAAGACCTTCAGTCACTGAGGAGTTATGAGATGTTGTTTGTGCTAAATGATAACAAGGAACCATAGATATGAAGGAGATCGTGAAGGAAGTGGAAAACGGTAACGCGCTGTTCGTTATCAATGGCGAAGAGCATCCAGAACTACATTCGTTGAAAGAGGCCCGAGAATATATGAGTAACAATGGTTTCCATTTTAACAATGAATCGTGGGTGGTCGGCAGTGCCGTCAAAGAGAAATATCCACACACTGAAAAGAAGGTGGTCATAGGATGGAATATAGCGGAGAAGAAAGACCTGCAGTAACGGATGGACGCACGGGAGTTCAAGCAACGGTTCATGCCTCACTATAAGTTGCTCTACAGAGTGGCTTACTATCTGACGGGCAATGCGCAGGATGCCGAAGACCTGCTTCAGGATATGTATCTGAAACTGTGGCAGAAGCGCGACGACCTGAAGGAAGAGACAGACACGCAGGCTTATCTTGTGACCATGATGAAAAACCTGTTCATCGACCAACGTCGCCATAAACACTTAGACGCCTCCGAGGCTATAGAAGCCCATGCGTCGCCTCCTGACGAACGGAGTCTCGACCACCAGATAGACGCGAGAGACGAGGTCCGACAAGTAGAAGGACTCATCCGGAAACTCTCAGAACGAGATGCAAAGATTATCCAGATGCACCTGATGGAAGATCGCTCCTATGAAGAGATAGAAAACGATACCGGACTCTCGCAAGGCAATATCCGCATCATCGTGATGCGAGCGAAAAAGAAACTTAAACAACAATTCCAAAATATCACTAAGACATGGACGAACTGAATGATAAAGCGTTAGAACAAATCCCCATCCCCGAAGGACTGGAAGAACGACTGTCGGCCAAGATCGACGAGTGGGAGCAAGAGGAGAGGAATCAAAAGGCCCAGCGCCGTCGCCTGCTACCCAGCGTCCTGCGCTATACGGCTTTTGCCGCCAGCGTCGCCCTCGCCTTTGGTGTGGGGTATCACTTCCTACGACAGGACGAACCTATAAATCTTGCTGAACAGGATACCTATCAAGATCCAGTGAAGGCACAACAGGAGGCAGAACGCGCCTTGAACCTTCTGGCAGCCAACCTGAACAAGGGCATGGGGCATCTGGAAAAGGCAAAAGCCCTGAGCGACAAGGCCGAGAAAACATTAAACAAACAACTAAAAGTATTGAAATAATATGAAACAGAAAGTGACAAGAGCACTGCTTTGCATCATGGTGGCAATGGCAAGTCTCACCGTCAATGCGCAAGTAAAAGCATTCGAGAAATATGCCGACATGAAGAATGTGTCGTACGTCTATATTTCCAAATATATGTTAGGAATGGCCAGCAAAGCATCCATGCCTTCTGTGCCTGGGGTAGATACGAAAAGCCTGGCCAGCAAACTGACAGGCATACAGATTGTCAGCTCAGAAGAAAAAACAGCATGTGCGAAACTAAGGAATGACGTGAAGGACATTCTTGCACGAGACAAATATGAGATACTGATGCAGATGAGGGAAGATGGCGACAAGGTGGATATCTACCACTGCGTGGGCAAGCAACAATCCGTAGTTGTCATGCTAATGGACGAAGATGACAGCGCAACGGTGATGATCTTCTCTGGCAACTTTACTTTAGACGATGTCATGAAAATGACGAAATAACCAACCCTGATATTAAAGAGACTGAGGGGCATTTCTTTGTTAATTTCTGATAAAAAGGTTGTAATTGGGGGAAAAGTTCGTAACTTTGCAATGATTTGAGGTAAAAAACAAGCAATTAAATAAAGACATGAAGAAAATTCAATTATTTATTGTAGCAGTTGCATGCATGCTGATGACCAGTTGTGGTAATATGGGACAGGTGCTGAGTGCGATGACCAACGGCACAGGTGTAGTGAATGCCATCAAGAGCGTAATTGGTCTCGACAAAGTGACCGCTCAAGCTCTTATCGGAAGTTGGCAATACAAGACCCCTGGCTGCGCCTTCACCAGTGAGAACCTGTTGTATAAGGCTGGCGGCGAGGTGGCAGCCGTACAAATCGAAGAAAAGCTGTTGCCATATTATCAGCAGGTAGGTATCAGCGCTAACAATACTATGATTAGCTTCAACCAGGACGGCACGTTTAGTTCCAAGATCTGTGGTACCCCCTTCAACGGCAGATATACTTTTGACGAAGCCAGCCAGAAGATAACCTTAAAGGGATTGTTACTCAGTATAAACTGTTACACAAAGCGTGAGATTAACGGCATCTCTATTTTGTTTGAAGGGAAGAAACTGCTTTCGCTGCTGCAGACGATGGCAGCCCTTAGCGGCAATCAGAATCTTGAGACAGTCAGTGAAATCAGTAAGAAGTACGATGGTGTAAGAGTCGGATTTGACATGAACAGATAGTTTTTCTGCAAAAATATGCAGAAATATTTGGTCGGATGCAGAATTATGTCTAATTTTGCATCCGTTTTCTGAATAAATATACCAACATGAAAGTAAAGAACAACCGATTGGAGGCCTTGCGCCTCATCATTTCAAGCCAGCAGCTTGGCAGTCAGGACGAGTTATTGAATGCGCTTCAGAAAGAAGGTTTCAAGCTAACACAAGCCACCCTGAGCCGCGACTTGAAACAATTGAAGGTTGCCAAAGCTGCGACGATGGGTGGGAACTATATCTATGTCCTGCCCAACGACACGATGTATAAGCGTGTCAGCACCCCCAGCCATATCCGTGAGATGATGCAGGTACCAGGCTTTGTGAGCATTAACTTCTCTGGCAACATGGGGGTCATCAAGACTCGCCCCGGCTATGCCAGCAGTATTGCATGGAACATCGACAACAGCGACGTCCCCCAGATTATCGGCACCATCGCTGGCGACGACACGATCTTTATCGTGATCAGGGAGGGCGTGAGGCATCAAGAGGTCGTAGAGGCCTTAAACGAAATTGTGCCCAATATGAAATAAGCCACGAATCACACAGTTTTTCATGATTTAATTACATCATTAGTAATAATGGAACAGGATATAGAAATTGAAGTATTAATAGCAGGGCCGGAGCACGAGAAGTACGTCGACACCATCCTCGACACCATCGCCGAGGCAGCAAAAGTACGTGGTACAGGTATTGCCAAGAGGACGCATGAATACCTCACCAAGAAGATGATGGAGGCCAAGGCCGTCATCGCCTTAACAAAAGATGGCCGTTTCGCAGGATTCAGTTACATCGAGACCTGGGAGAACCAGCAGTATGTGACGACATCTGGTCTGATCGTACACCCGGATTTCCGTGGACATCATGTAGCAAAACGCATCAAGGACATGACCTTTACTCTGGCCCGCACACGCTGGCCTCATGCCAAGATTTTCTCGCTGACCAGCGGTGCCGCTGTGATGGCGATGAACACTGCCTTGGGCTACCAGCCTGTGACTTTCGCCGACCTCACTGACGACGAGGCTTTTTGGAAGGGTTGCGAAGGGTGTGTAAACGTGGATGTACTCCACCGTACGGGTCGTAAGTACTGCATATGCACAGCCATGCTCTACGACCCTACCGAGCATCTGCCCGCCAAGATTCCCGATGAGGTCATAGAGCGCATTAAGGCAATCGACGGAAAGGAGATTCTTTAGTTAAGTGTTTAGAGTTTAGTATTTATAGTTTAGAGTTTATAGTTTATAGAAAGATATGGCAAACAAAAAAGTTGTAGTAGCCTTTTCTGGTGGGCTTGACACCAGTTACACCGTGATGAAGCTTACCCAGGACGGCTGGGATGTGTATGCAGCCTGTGCCAATACCGGCGGTTTCAGTGCAGAACAGTTGAAGACCAATGAGGAGAACGCCTATAAGCTGGGCGCCGTGAAATATGTCACCCTCGACGTGACCCACGAGTATTACGAGAAATCGCTGAAATACATGATCTTCGGCAACGTGCTGCGCAACAACTGCTACCCCATCTCCGTGTCGAGTGAGCGCATCTTCCAGGCCATCGCCATCGCCCGTTATGCCAAGGAGATCGGTGCCGACGCCATTGCCCACGGTTCAACAGGAGCCGGCAACGACCAGATCCGCTTCGACATGACCTTCCTCGTGATGGCTCCCGGCGTAGAGATTATCACCCTGACCCGCGACAAGAAGCTGACCCGCAAGGAAGAGGTAGACTATCTGAACGAGCACGGCTTCTTCGCCGATTTCACGAAGTTGAAGTACTCTTATAACGTCGGCATCTGGGGCACCAGTATCTGTGGCGGCGAACTGCTCGACCCCACACAGGGACTGCCCGAGGATGCCTACCTGAAGCACGTGACGGCCAAGGAGCAGGAGTCGCTGCTGAAGATTGAGTTCAATAAAGGTGAGATCGTCGGTGTCAACGGCGAGCAGTTCGACGACAAGGTGAAGGCCATCCAGAAGATCGAGGAGATCGGTGCCTCATACGCCATTGGTCGCGATGCCAACGTGGGCGACACCATCATCGGCATCAAGGGTCGCGTAGGCTTTGAGGCTGCGGCCCCGAAACTGATCATCGAGGCTCACCGCCTGCTGGAGAAGTCGACCCTGAGCAAGTGGCAGCAGTACTGGAAGGACCAGGTGGCCAACTGGTATGGCATGTTCCTCCACGAGAGCCAGTATCTGGAACCAGTCATGCCCGACATCGAGGCCATGCTGACCTCATCACAGCGCAACGTGACGGGTACGGCCATCCTGAAACTCCGTCCCTATAGTTTCGAGACAGTAGGCATCGACAGCGACAACGACCTGACGAAGTCGAAACTCGGCGAATATGGCGAGACGCAGACTGGCTGGACTGCCGACGAGGCCAAGGGCTTCATCAAGGTCAGCTCGACACCACTGAGAGTGTATTACGGCATCCATAAGGACGAGAAGAGGTAAAGCCCACCCCTAACCCCTCCCAAAGGGAGGGGGACTTTAATGTTAGACTTTTAGCTGAGGTTTAGCGAAAGGAGGGGGACTTTAATGTCAGACTTTTAACTGAGGTTTAGCGAAAGGAAGGGGACTTTAATGTTAGACTTTTAGCTGAGGTTTAGCGAAAGGAGGGGGACTTTAGTGTTAAATGTCAGAGAGGAAGCGCTTAGCATGGGTAAGAAAAGGATATACGGATATGAAATGGCTGAACCGGCGACTTATTCACTATTGAAAGAGTTCGCTGCCCAGAACAGAAAAAAGCCTACCGAAGCCGAGAGTGTCCTCTGGAATTGCCTGAGAGGGAACTTTTATGGCATTCACTTCAGAAGGCAACATGTCATAGGACCATTCATCGCAGATTTCGTATGTCTCTCACATAAACTCATCATAGAGTTAGACGGTGGGTATCATCAGCTTCCCGATCAACAGGTCAGCGACCAAGAACGGACGGAATGGCTGGAGGCCAAAGGCTTTAAGGTGATAAGATTCAGCAATGCAGACATCACCAGCAATACAGACAAGGTTCTGACCGCTATCAAAACATATCTTATAAAAGAACAATTAATTGATTACAATGAATAATCTGTCAAACAACAAATCTAACCTTTCAGCCCCCCTCCCTTTGGGAGGGGCTGGGGGTAGGCTCTCTGTAGGTATATTAGGCGCTGCCGGCTACACAGGCGGTGAACTGATCCGCCTGCTGCTGAACCACCCTGAGGCAGAGATCGTCTTTGCCAACAGCGAGAGCAACGCCGGCAATCTGGTGAGCGATGTACACGAGGGTCTCATCGGCGAGACGGACTTGAAGTTCACCGACCGGATGTCCTTTGAAGATATTGACGTCGTGTTCTTCTGTTTCGGCCACGGCAAGAGCGAGCAGTTCCTGAAGGAGCATACCATCCCCAGCCATGTGAAGATCATCGACCTGGCGCAGGACTTCCGTATCAAGGGCGACCACGACTATGTCTATGGTTTGCCTGAGATCAACCGCGAGGAAATCCAGAAAGCGCAGCACGTAGCCAATCCCGGCTGCTTCGCCACCTGTATCCAAGCGGCACTCCTCCCTGCCGCCTACCTTAATATATTAAAGGAAGACGTGGCCGTGAATGCCATCACGGGTTCGACGGGTGCCGGCCAGAAGCCCGGTGCCACCACCCACTTCTCCTGGCGCAACAATAACCTGAGCATCTACAAGCCCTTCCAGCACCAGCACATCGCCGAGATCCGTCAGTCGCTGAAGCAGGTGCAGGGCTACCTCGATGCCGACATCGACTTCATCCCCTATCGTGGCGACTTTGCCCGGGGCATTTTCTGCACAGCCGTCATCAAGACGCCAGCCCCTGTGGAGGATGTCATCGAGGCTTATAAGGACTTCTACCGTGATGCCGCCTTCACCCACTACAGCGACAAAGCCATCGACCTGAAGCAGGTGGTGAACACCAACAAGGCATTGGTACATGTCGAGAAGTACGGCAACAAGTTGCTCGTCACCTCTGCCATCGACAACCTCCTGAAGGGCGCCGTAGGCCAGGCCGTGCAGAATATGAACCTCATGTTCGGCATTGACGAGACGGCTGGTCTCAGGCTGAAAGCCTCCGCGTTCTAAGGGAAAAGTGAAGAGTGAAACATCTGCTACCGCTCATATTGCCATTGCTAAGTATTGCGCTGCCTGTGGTGGCACAACAGCAAGAAGCATGCCCTGTTATCAAACTTGAGGCAGAGCGGTTGCCAGACCTCAACATCCCCCGTGCCGGACATGCGCTGTTCTATGCCCGTTCGGCCGAAGGACGCTTGCAAGGCAAGAATGGTGAACTGACGGTGGTTGGAGGACACACTAACGGCTTTGTGCCCACGCCAACAGCGGAATACCTCAAAGACGGCAAGTGGCACACCATGCCAATGACCTACACCCATGACTTCGGTCTCTCCGTGGTGCTCAAGTCGGGTAAGGTCCTTCTTGCCGGAGGATGTGAGCAGCCCACAGGCATCGGCCAGACTTACACTGCCGAACTTTATGATCCGCAGACTCACACTTTCAGAGGCTTTGGCAATATGCACCAAAAGCGTGTCTGGGCCTCAGCCTTGGAACTCGACAGTGGACAGGTTGTTATCGCCGGCAACTGGTATCAAAAGGACGGTATAGAGATCTTCCACGAAGTTCAAAGCGGCAGTGGAGACTACAAAGGGAAGAGTAGTTTCTCGTATGTTAAAGACGTGACAGCCGAACGCAGTACACCCTATATCTTCCGTATGGCTGATGGTGATGCCCTCATCATTGGCAGCAACGACATCAAGGGCGACACCATCCACAGCACATTCGCAGACCGTCTGAAAGGCGACACCCTGCATATCCCCCTCTTCCAATCATGGCAGCCATTGAAGATCAGCACCCACGACGATGCCATGAGTTTCATCGGTGACGAGGCAGAAGGCGACTATACCTATCTGATGCCCGTACAAGACAGCACTGGCCAGGTGGCTATTGCTCGTGTCAGCGACACAGATTTCAGCCTTTTGTCCACCGTCTGTCCTATTCCAATGTCCTGTCAGGGAGACGCCATCGAATACTTCTCCAACGTTATCGTCGACCGTCAGGCTCATCGTGCTTATCTTCTCGGCATCAGTACAAACTATCATGCAGCCCCAGAGAAGAACCCGCTATACGTGCTCTGTATCGACTATGACCAGACGTCAACCAATGGCGGAGCACCCATGACGCTCTACTATACCCAGCCTCTGGAAGTGGTACCCAACAGCACACCACTCCTGACTCCTGAGGGCAATCTGCTGATAGCCGGAGGTCTGACAGGAAGCAGCAACTACACACCCTCCAATGACGTCTGGCTGCTCCGTGTGGGTGGAGAACCCGAAGTCGCTAGCAGCAACAAAAGTTTTTGGACATGGATATTATTGGGCATCGTCGTACTGGCAGCCATTCTATGGGCCATCCGCTGGAGAAAGCAAAAACCGACATCAGCCACTCCAGAACCCATTGCAACACAAGAGACCGCAGAAGAAGACGTTCCTCACCTGATGCAGCACATCAACAGCATCATGGAGAGCCAAAAACTATACAAGAACAGCGAACTGAAACTTTCCGACCTCGCCAATGCCGTCGGCAGCAACAGACGGGCTGTTTCCGACTGCATCAACTCACAGGTAGGCTGCTCATTCAACCAATATGTCAACACCTTCCGCACGGAACACGCCAAGCGCATCATCCGCCAATACCCTGACAGGAAGCTGTCTGACATCTATGTCGAGTCAGGCTTTGCCAACGAAACCTCCTTCTTCCGCACCTTCAAAGCCCTCACAGGCATGACGCCCAAGGAGTGGAAGGACAAGGGGATATAAATCTATATTCCATTACTATTTTGAAGAAAAACGACTAACAAAACACGTTCTGTTAGTCGAAAGTGTTGTTTTGTAAGTCGATTTTCATACTTATTTTATATCTTTGTGCCAAAATAATCAAACAAAACCTAATTATGATGATTACAAAGACAACCCCCAAAGGATGGATGCTCACATTACTGAGCGCCCTTTTCCTGTTATCAGGCCTTACGGCTTCATGTTCAAAGGACGATAAAGATGACAAAGGTGGCGGAATTGCTCCAGACCCGAATATCCCTACGTTATCAGAAATCAAGTATGACCTCAGTCAGCAGGCTGTGATTATCCCAGAGGCTGTAACGAAACAGCTGATTAGTGTCGACACGTTAGGTCACAAACTAATCCTTCCTGCTTCTGCCGAGATGCCAGAAGTTGGACAATGCCTGATATTCAATACGCCTACCAAAGATCTGCCGGATGGTCTGCTGGCGAAGGTGAAGAGCGTAAAAGAGGGGGCAAATGGTTACGAGATCATCTATGAAGATGCCCAGCTGAAAGATGCTTTCAAGAATATCGACATTCCCGAACAATACATACCACTGGGACAATATGTGGAACACGTCTATGACGCCGACGGTAAGGAAGTGAAGTTCTCCACTCGTGAAAAGACCCGCGCCAGTGGTGTTAAGTCATTTGAGATTATCTTGCCTGAGATTGGTTGGAAATTGGGCAAGGGGATAGAACTGACACCAAAAATGAGTATCGACCTGCTGATGCGATATGTGTTCATGTTTGGTGACTATGAACTGAGTTATGCTGGTGTAAAGTTCGATGCAGACATCACAGTGGGTGCTGACCTCAACAGCACGAAAGAGGAAGCAAAGCTCTTTGAGAAGAAATTCCATATCCTCACCATTGTCTGCGGTGCTATTCCTATTGGTCCCGTCCTACTGACTCCTAGCATCGATGTACAGGGAGTCGTGAGAGCCGAAGGCAAGATTACGCTCGAGGCCTCAATCAGCTATGAACGGACGCTTCATGCTGGTATGGTCTATCAGAAAGGAGCTGGCATAAAGCCAACCTGTGAACTTGAACCAGAGGCGCCTGACGCCCTGAAGTTCACCTTTGGTCCCAAGTTCGAAGGCGGTATTGCCTATGGCCTTATCATGGGAGGCAACATTGGTGTTTTTGGAAAGACACTTCATGTCCGAAACCGTCTTACAGTCATGAAAAAAGAGACTATCAGTGGTAAAATCGACATGGCGGCCTTTACTGGGACCGGAGAAGACTGTTTGACACCTTTCACACTAGATGCTTCAGGAACTCAAGAAGCCGTTGACAACAATATTCTACGTACGCTCGATTATGCTCTTAAATGGAAATTCTCACAATTCGAAGACCTCATGTATAATCAGTCCATAGGCATTACTGTTGGCTGGGATTTAACTACACTGGGTGTTGATGTGGCTTCGACAACTATGCCGGAGATGAGCATCCCCATCTCATCGGTTCCCATCTGCCCGCAAGTAAAGATTGAGGAAAAGGACTTCTTGACCTCAGACGAAAATGATGTGACATTGAAACTTCACCATACCAAAAAGAGCGTATTAGACGATATTACGGAGTTTCGGGCAGAATTCAAACGTGTAGGGGCAAAACCAGACGAAAGTCCTATCGTAAAGTACTTCGACTTCGATGACGAGAAACGCTCCCTGCTGGTGGCAGAAATCAAGGGTGCAGATGTCACCTCCACAGCCAATGCCACGCTCAATGGAGAAGACAACTACGACATCACCGTTTATATGAGCCTGCTGGGTCTGGACATCCCCATCTTCGAGGGAAAGGCAAATGTCAAAGACCTGCGAATTGACGCACAATCAATAGATTATAGCGCAGAGATAGAGGCAACGGCTTCAGACGGGACAAAAGTCAGTGGTATCATAACATGGGGTGGAGTGAACGGATTTGTTATCGACAGGCTTGGCCAAGGCGAAAGATTTGAAAGTAAAGACATCGTGGTGACACCAATAGGTAACAAAGGGGAATTCCTGTGTACTGCAACATACAACAAGACATATGATGATGCTAGAGGAAAAACCATTAAGGAAAGTGCGACATTAGACCTCACTATCGACCAGCCGAAAAATGGGACTTACGGAATTGCCAAGAAATTGGTATTTAATTTTGTACAAGAGGTTTACTACCAGTATTATGACTTTACAGTAAAAATCAAGGAGAACGTAAATGCCACTGACATTCCAGTTTCATGGACAAGTGAAAGCGGGAGGTCGGTCGTCTGGAGCGGTGGTGCTGATGAAGGTGTGAAGATCATCGGCTATAGCCATTCAAGTGTTGTGGAACAGGATGGTGACATCAAGCAGAACCTCATCTTCAGCAAGCCGGACAAATACAAATTAAGGATTGGCGTTGAATTCCCAAAAGATTAAGAATTCATGTTTCGCAAGTTATAAATATTTTGAGATAAGGTCGCAAAAAAGAGCACAGGGATTTCCCGTATGTCGCGGAAATTTTGTAACTTTGATGTGCTAACAAAAAAGTACAAGGCCCTATGCTCAGCGACAAAGGTACAAACATTTTTCAGAGATCGGCAAGCTTTTCAAAGAAAAAAAATGACTACCTTTGCAGTCAATAAAGGAAACGAAAGATTATGCCTCGCAAGACTGACGGAATAGAATTCGAACTACATCCCAGCCCCCAGAAGGACAAGGACGGGAAGCCACTGCTCTATGTCAAACTGGCATCAAAGAAGAAACTCACCTTCGCGCAGCTGGAAAGTTACAGCATCAGCCATAAGCACATGGCAAAGGGCGAGTTGGAGGCCTGCTTCACCAAATTCCTTAACTGCGCAGCCCTCTGGTTCCATGAAGGCTACCGAGTGGAGACGCCCATCGGTTCGTTTGCGCCGAAACTGAAACTGACGGGAGAGCATACGGACCCCAAGACGGTGACGGGCCGCGACATCAGGTACGACGGTGTCGAGTTCATCCCCTCCAAGGACTTTATCAGAGAGGTCTGCACCAACAGGCTGGGTTTCCGCTGCGTCGAGGGCCCTGTAGGCAACAGCCAGATGCACGATCCCAAGGCTATGGATGAGGCTCTGCGCCGCAGCCTCCAACAAGGCTTCACCACCGTCAAGATATTCAGAATCTGCAGCGGTCTGAAACGTGACTCCGCTCAAAAGTACCTTGACAGCCTGACAAAGGGCGAGCATCCCCGTCTTCGCAGGGTGAAGAACGGCAAGTCGTATCTATACTTCCCTATTCAGGAAGAATCCCCCGTTGAAAAATAGGTATCGACCCTATGGTCGACATATACCGACCCAAGGCTCGACATTTGTCGGCCCCAGGGTCGGTATATGTCGGGCCTTAGGTCGGTACGACTTTACACGGCAGTAACTACCTGTTTAGTGCCTATGCTCTCCCACTTTACAGCGTCCTTTCTCCAAACGAGAAACGTTCAAAATCTCTGGACCCACCGCACACACCTCCTCCCAGAAGCGTACCCTCTACAGGAAAAACGACTAACAAAACGCGTTCTGTTAGTCGAAAGTGTTGTATTGTAAGTCGATTCTCGTTCTTATTTCCTATCTTTGTGCCAAAATAGTCAAACCTATCAATGATGATGACTGGCAGACCGTTTCTACCAAAGGAGGTGACCGACATGGATGATGTGAACAAACTCAAATATTAATTCAACAAATTAACACATTATGAAGAAATTGCTATTAGCTGTGGTAGGCATCATGTTTGCAGCCACAAGTTTCGCACAAAACGCTTTGGTGGCCTCGTTGAGCCACGGAGAAAACGTATCGTATTACTATGGTGTCACAGCCCTTCAACAAGTTGTAGCAGCAGCAGAAAGCGGCGACATCATCAATCTCTCTGGTGGATCGTTTGATGCCGCCGACATCAACAAGGCTATTACTCTTCGTGGTGCTGGCATCGATAGCGATGCACCGACTTACATTTCTGGCGGCTTCACCATCAATATCCCCACGGATGATGCCAATCGTTTTATGATGGAGGGCATCAGATGCAAGGACAACATGGAAATGGATGGAACTTTTTCCAACCCATATTTCCTGAGATGCCAATTCAATAACATCGGTTATAATGGCAACACCCAAGCTATCACGAACATCATGTATGCCAATTGTAAAATTACTGGGTATTTCTATACACGTGGCAGCAATACTTATTCCTTGGTCAATTGTTACATATACCATTTTACTCAATATGAGGCTTCATTTATTACAGCCGAGAATTGTATATTTGTAGACAATGGTTTCCATGTAAGTTCTTATCGTCAAACCCAATTCACTAATTGCATTTTTGTTTCTGCTGATGGCAAAGGTGGCTATAATGATTATTCTGGCAACACCAATTTTTTGCCCTCCAGTTCGCAGGCCACAAACTGCATTGCCGTAAACTTCCCTGAGTCTTATAACCTTTTCCAAGAATTATCCGTTAGTACTAACTGTCCGACATCTTCTATGGCTTATGCTACAGTCTTCAAGACTTTCAAAGGTACTTATTCCGACGAAGAGGCCTTTGAGCTGACTGATAACATTTTGGCTGTATATCCTAATCTTGGACTCTATAAGGGTCTACTGCCTTACAACTCCACACCGTCTTATCCTCTAATTACCTCATTGAGTGCTGACGACCAGACGGACGCAGACGGAAATCTTAACAATGTGAAGGTAGTTGTGAGCAACCCTAAATAAACAAGGGCAAAAAATAGTGTGTTTCATCAAATGATATTTAAAGTTTATGCGAAAGTATCTGTTTCTAACCATACTGCTCTTGTGCCTTAGTTTAGGTGTTAGGGGGCAGATAGTTTATCCAACGATCGACCTGTCAGGTTTGCCTAAGGCCACAACGGCCCAGTCGCTCCGATACTGGTTCGATGACGATATCGGCACTAACGTTCAGACCTCGAACGTTTTGGATGGCAGTTCCGTTACCATCAGCGCCACCTCGCTCGTCGACGGCATCCATATCCTGCACTATCAGATTGTCGACAGCAAGGGCATTGCAGGCATTCCTGTCTCGAAGTTTTTCATCAAGGTTGGCGCGATACTGACAGCCACGAAGTTACTCTATTGGTTCGACGACGAGAAGAGCGGAGCCACTGAGACTGCCCTTAGCAATGACGTGATGACTGTTGATGCCTCGGCACTTGTGGATGGCATCCACATCTTGCACTATCAGACTGTCGACAGCAAGGGCGATGCAGGCATTCCCGTCTCTAAGATGTTCATGAAGCTTGGTGCAACGGTAGCAGCAAAGGCCACAGGCATCCAATACTGGTTCGACGACAACGATGCACTTATGAAGGAGTCTGACATCAAAGACCTGTCAACAACCGTCGATGCCAGCGGACTGGCTCTGGGCGAGCACACCCTGCACTACCAACTGAAGTTCTCTGACGGCACCTTGTCGCCTGCTGCTTCTGCCACCTTCAACACTACGCAGGTTCTTCAAGGCGATGCCAACAACGACCAGAAGGTGAACGTGGCTGATATCGTGGTGATTCAGATCTTCATCGACGACAACACCAAGCCTATCCACGGCGCCAATGCCGATGCCGACGGCAACGGTGTCATCGATGAGGAAGATGTCGAAGACGTCAGCAACATCATCCTAGGTATTAAGAAGTAGCCACGGTCTAAAGAAACCCGTTTTAATATGCAAGAAAATGTCAAATGCACGCCCCAAAGTGTGTACATTTGACATTTTATCCCCTTGGGACAGAAAGCACGGATAAATCATACGACTTGGCGTCGGCAACCCGCACCTCAGGGCGTTACACCAATGGAAGGCAGAGGTTCCGATGGAAGTCACCCCATTGCCGATGGCGACGTCCACCAGATTGGGACATGAATAGAAGGCAAACTTGTGAAATAACGAATAATAATCATGGCTATAGCGTACGAAAATGTTTTTCAAGATTTTATCTGCCACCTGCCACCAAGCCTTAGGAAAGCCTTTATATAAAGGAGATACAAGGTGGTGGCAGATGGGTGGCAGGTGGCAGATAATGGCATTTGGGCGCAGTAACAGCCCATGGTTTTGTGTGTAAAGGACTATCGTTTCCACTGTTTTCTCTGAGAGAAAACGATGTTTTCCCTCAGGGGAAACGATGTATTCTCTCAGGGAAAACGACATAACCCCCATCGGAAACGATGCTTCTCTTCTATCTACGGGAATTGAGGGAACTGCCACCTGCCACCCATCTGCCACCACCTCTAACTGTCTTAAACACAGGCTTTTCCAAAGCAGGGTGGCAGGTGGCAGATAAATAGAGCAAAATTTACTTGCGAATGACCATCTGATAGTTATATAGTCAGGAACCTATGACATTAATACTGAGTCAAAGTTTTTCTGGTGAATGTTTGGCGGTCTCACTGGAAATGACTACCTTTGCATCCAACTAAACAAACGTGATATGGCAACGACACGACCGAACTTCTGGCTGGCTATCCTGCTGTTCCTGCTTCCATCCGTGGCAATAGGGAGAACGGCCGACTCCATTCCTTCAGTCTGCCCGATAGTCAAAATGGAAGCAGAGCGTTTGCCAGACCTGAACATCCCCCGTGCAGGCCATAAGGCGCTGATGGCGGGTGGCGAATACGTGGTGTTTGGTGGTCATACCAACGGCTTCGTGCCAACGCAAACGGCTGAATATTTCAGGGACGGCGAGTGGCACGTGATGCAGATGACATATAACCACGACTTTGGCACGGTCATTTTGCTCAAGTCGGGCAAGGTGCTTTTGGCCGGCGGCGTGGCAGAGAACATTGGAGTCGGACAAACTTATACGGTGGAACTCTACGACCCCCAGAGCCATACCTTCGACGGCTTCGGCAGTATGAACATCAAGCGAGCCAAGGCCTCCGCACTGGAACTTGACAGCGGGAAGGTGGTTGTCGCCGGCAATTGGTATCATGATGACGGCATCGAACAGTTTGATGGCAAAATGTCCTTTTCATATATTAAGGATGTGAACCAGCAACGTTCCTATCCCATCATCATCCGTATCGCCAAGGATGATGCCCTTATCATAGGCAGCAGGAGCAACAAGGACGAGAAGATACCACCCATTGCCGACCGTCTGAAAGGCGATACGGTCAGAGTCCCCCTATTAGAGACGTGGCATCCTTTTGCTGGTATTGCTCCACTCAGCAATGAGAATTTCATTGGTGATGAAAGAAAAGAAGTCTATTCTTATCTGATACCTGTTGAGAATGACAACGGCCAGGTGGCTATCGTGAAGGTGGAGAACGGCTTGTTCTCGCTGCTGCCCACAGCATGTCCCGTCCCTATGCAAAGTGAATGGGGCGGAATATGGTATAACAAGAACATCATCGTGGACCGTCAGGCCCACCGTGCCTACCTCATGGGTATTAACAGCGATTTCAGGACAAGCCACGATGCGGGCTACCGCTATTATTTGCTGACCATTGACTACACTCAGACGACTGACGGCAAGCCTGCAACGCTGACACTCTATTATACAGATCCACTTCCGCTCATTTTTGACACTACACCCACTCTGACTTCCAACGGCGACCTGCTGATGGCCGGTGGCATGTCTCTAACCACTTATTTCAAGCCTTCTGCAATGACATTCCTGCTGCATGTGGGAAGGCAGCCTGTAGCAGCTAAAAGCGGATTCTCATGGCTGTTGCTTGTGGTTGTCTGTCTGGGAGTGCCGGCTCTGGTTTGTGGCCTGTGCCTTCTGTTCAGGAAGCGCCGCCGTCCAACAGAACAAGAAGACCGTGAGCAAGTTGCTGACCAAGTCCTCATAAGCCGTATCTGCGAACTGATGGAAAACGAGAAGTTATACCTGAACGACAGTCTGAAGATAGCAGACATCGCTTCGGCACTCTGTGTCAACCGCTATTATATCTCCGACTGTATCAATTCCGTCAAAGGCTGTTCGTTCGCCAAGTTTGTCAACACCTACAGGATAGAGCATGCCAAGCGTTTGTTGCGCACCCAGCCCGACATGAAACTCTCGGAAGTGTGGATGTCGTCAGGCTTCTCTACGGAGCGCACTTTCCTCCGTGCCTTTAAGTCCATCACAGGCATGACCCCAAGCGAATATAAAGCCCAAAACGACTGACAAAGCATCCCCTGTCAGTCGTTTTTGCTGTTTTGTCAGTCTTTCTTTCTAATTTGTCACTACCTTTGCGGATATCAATGTAACACTAAATTAATTGAATATGAACAAAGGTAACAAACAAGACCGCTGGTATAGCGCATTAAGAGTATCGCTGGCTGTGGCATTCATTTCATTAGGATTCATGGCCTGCTCATCAAATGATGATGGTAGTGACATCACACCGTCTCCCGACGCCCCCGCTCAGCAGGGTACCCTCAAGGTGAGTCCCACAGCACTTCACTTTGATGCCAATGGTGGCACACAGCGTATTGAGATAAACACCAAAGGCTATGAGTACTATGGAGGATTTGCCGATGATAATTGTGACACATGGGTCACCTGTTCCACATCAAATAAGGGTGTGAATGTCAAGGTGTCTGCCAATACTACCGGCAAGGAACGCACAGGCACCGTCTATGCCTTTGTCACCAACAATCCCAACGCTTCCTCTTTGAACGACATAACTTATACGACCATCAAGGTAACGCAGGCAGCGAACCAGAATCAGCCACAGGAGCAGAACTTTTATATCGAGAGTGGAAGCGTCCACATGTACTATGCCATACTCTGGAGATGGGACGTTAATTTCAAGGCCACCGACGACGGCGTGTCCATCATCCCCAACAATAACGGCAACGGTAGAGGCGCTCAAGTCATCATTAAGCAGAAGGGGGTAGATTCAGGTGCCAATGCAGTATGGGAATCCACGATATCCTTCAATGTCGATGACCTCAGCCTCGTCGAAAGCAAGAAGGCTAAAATCAGCGACTTCAAGTACGAAATGAACAGAGAAGGTCGTGAACGCCAATATTACGATTGGCACATAGCCTGGACGAAAACAACAACAAGACTGGAATCAGGCACAGCAAAATCCCAGGAGGACACAGGACTCTGGTATTACACAAAGGATGATCTCAACTACTTTAGCAATGAGACCATTTATTACGACCGATGGACGAAAGACATTTACTCTGAGCCTGAGGAAAAGACTGTCGTCAATGTGACGGAAGAAGTAACTGACGGAAGTAGCCTTTCCATTGGTCTGGTCATCAAGAAAAAGTGACACCTCATGGATATGAGATACCACATATGGGAGCGGGCAGCGACATCCGCTCCCTTCTTTTGATTCAGTAGGTTTCTCATCCACCACCTGACTTCTCTTATCAAAATATTAAACTATATCCCTCAAAATTTGGTGGATTTACTTTTTATTCGTAACTTTGCATCCGACTATACAAATGTGATATGGCTGCAACACGACTGAACTTATGGCTGACCATTCTGCTGCTCCTGCTTCCGACGGTGGCAAGAGGGGTATCGGCAGATAATATCCCGTCTGATTGCCCGATAGTCAAGATGGAAGTGGAGCAGTTGCCCGACCTGAACATTCCCCGAGCCTCTCACCAGCTATTCTTCGCTGGCGGCGAGTATGTCGTGGCAGGCGGCCATACCAATGGCTTCATCCCCACGCCGACAGCCGAGTATTTCAAGGACGGCGAGTGGCACGTGATACAGATGGTCTACAACCACGACTTCGGCTACTCCGTGGTGCTGAAGTCCGGCAAAGTGCTCCTCGGCGGAGGCTGTTCTGAGCCCATCGGCATCGGACAGACCTTCCTCGCTGAACTCTACGACCCGCAGACCCACACCTTCGACGGCTTCGGCAGCATGGAGCAGAAGCGTGCAGGCGCCTCCGGACTGGAACTGGACAGCGGCTGCGTGGTCATTGCCGGCAACTGGTATCACAACGACGGCATAGAACTTTTCGACGGCAGAAGGCGCTTTACATATATAAAAGATGTGTCCGAGGGGCGCTCCGGACCGTTCATCTTCCGCACGGCCAAGGACGATGCCATCATCTTCGGCGGTTTCAACACCAAGGGCGACTCACTCCACAGCAGCACGGCCGACAGACTGAGGGGCGAGGCCGTCAGCATTCCCCTGTTTGAGACGTGGCACCCGTTTGGCTGCTTAGCCCATCGCAGTGCCGAGAGTTTCATCGGCAACGAATCCAGAGGCGTCTATGCCTACCTCTTCCCTGTCCGCGACAGCACGAGCCAGGTGGCCATCGCGAAGATTGAGAACGGCAACGTCTCGCTGCTGCCCACCGTCTGCCCCGTGCCGATGAAGACCCAGTGGGGAGGCATCGAGTACTATTCCACCATCATCACAGACCAGAAGCGCGGCAGAGCCTACCTGATGGGAGGCAATGCCGACATGCATATCCAACCAGAGAAAGGGTTCCGACACTATGTGCTCCGCATCGACTATGCCGAGGCCAGCGAAGGCAAGCCTGCCCCGCTGACGCTCTACTATACAGACCCGATGCAGGACATGCCCGACTATACCCCCGTGCTGACACCCGAAGGACACCTGCTGATGGCAGGCGGACTGACGACGGCCGTCAGCAACTTTGCCCCTTCCGGCCGTGCCTACGTGTTCCATGTTGCCGACAGCAACGAGAGCCAGAGCGGGAGTGCAACGAGCAATCATCCCTGGTGGTTGTGGTTAGCAGTTCTGTCAACTGCCATTGTCATTGCCGTCACCTTAATGATACTGCAGCGCCGTCGGTGCAAGCATAGACTTGCCGGAGCTTCCGAGATCATGACAGCCAACGGCACAGCTGAGCCCAGGACTGACCTCATGGAGCGCATCGATGAACTGATGGAGAGCGAGAAGCTCTATCTGAACAACGGGCTGAAGATCTCTGACATTGCCGACGCCTTCCATCTGCACCGCAACGACATCTCTGCCTGCATCAACTCGCAGACGGGATGCACCTTCACCCAGTACATCAACCGCTACCGCATCGAATATGCCAAACGGCTGATGCGCCAACAGCCCGAGAAGAAAGTATCTTCCGTCTGGATGGAGGCCGGCTTCGGCAGCGAGCAGACCTTCTTCAAGACCTTCCGCGCAGCCACCGGCGTATCGCCTAAAGAGTGGATGGCACAAAACAACAATTTATCTTAATCAGCACTATATTCCGCTGTCTCCTGCCCCTCGAAAATTTCTTGTCTATCGTTTGCCTATAGCCGAACGATCGTTTGAGTATAGCCGAACGATTGTTTGAGTATAGGCAAACGATGGTAAGGATAGGGTAAAACCCCTGTGGGAATAGGGCTTTACCCCTATAAGGAGTATCTGCTTACCCTGTAAGCAATACCTTCCAACAACGTTAACGATACCTTTCAACAATGTCAGGAAGCATCATAACTCATTAAAAACCATACAAGAATCCGCAAGCCTCTGTGCATAACTGGAACTTCCATAACATCAAAAAGACACACCGAGAACCTCCGCCAGCGAGTCTATTTTGCCCAAATCTCCAAAAATCGACTCTCGTTTTGCAAAATGAGAGTCGATTTTTGCAAAACGAGAGTCTTTTTCCA
>OCTW011264846.1_pt1 | contig 21842 bp, 40 predicted proteins | sample 1539671 | NCBI WGS metagenome assembly OCTW01 (sample SAMN02144230, study PRJEB22623) | gut metagenome | biome: sheep rumen | host: Ovis aries | place: New Zealand
CTGTATAACTTCCCCAGGTCTCCTATGCCATTCTTAATATGATCAGCAATGACATCGCTCTCCCAGGTGAGGTACTTGAGTCCCCTTTTCCAGTTAACTTTTATCTCATTGGAAGCCACCTCATATAGGTCTTGATAAGCCTGAAAATCCTCAGGGTCTTTTTTGATTTTTTCCGAAATTTTTGTAAGTAGGTCTTTTGGCATAAAAAATACACACCTCATACATTATCTGCACAAGGTGTGCGACTGAAGAAACTTGTGTTTCTCAGGTAAGGTCGAGGGTCTACCTCAAAAAAGTGAACAATTATATTATTTAACCTTACCCTTCAATTATATCATCATCTTTGAGAATTGGCATCTGCTGTCCTTTGACCCAGTTTTCATTACCGTATCTGTAATATCCTCTGTAGAGCTTCTCGTTATCCAGGATGCTCTTTATAGAGGACGGCTGATACTCTCCACCTTTCCTGGTCTTAATGCCTTCCTTCTTGAGAACATCTATGATCTTCCTCATAGACAGTCCTTCTTTAGCAAGAGCATAGATCTTTCTCACAACCTCAGCCTCTTCAGGGTCAATGATAAGTCTTCCGTTCTGCACTCTGTATCCTAGAGGGCATCTCCCTCCTGAGTAGCCTCCCATAGAAGCCTTCACCTTTCTGCCACCCATCGTCCTCTTAGTGATGTTCTCCCTCTCCATCTCAGCCATCGTGAGTGTGAGAGCCTTCAGGGCATTTGCAAAGACTCCAAACTGACCAAAGTCTTCAGTTACAGAGATAAGTTCTATGTTTTTCCTGAGCAACATTCCCTGGTAAGAGAAGTAGATATTAATGTCACGAGCTACTCTGTCACTCTTGGCAACGATGACAGCCTGAACTGGAGGATTGTGTACTTCTCCATAGACTATGGAATCAAAGCCGTCTCTCCACTTTGCTCCTGATACTCCTTCATCGGACACCCAGTCCACTATGGTCATATCATTTTTGGCACAATACTCTTCGATCTGTCTTTTTTGTGATTCGAGACCGAATTTGTCTTCACCTACCTGACCATCTGTTGAGACACGAGTGTATGCAATCACGTTCTTTATTTCTTCGTTAAAACTGTTTTTCATAATTGGCTCCTTTAGTTTGTACATTTACTATAACAAGTTATTGAACATATGTCAAGATCTTTTTTTAAATTTTTGGCTACTCGTAGTACTCCTTCGCCCCCTAAAAAATTTTTGCTTAGGGGGGTAGGGGGTATGCCAGGGGGTGAACCTGAAAAAACCCTAAAAAATTGTTCAAAAAATCTTGATTTTATTCTTGCAATTGTTCAATAAATAGCTTATAATGATAGTGAACAATTATATTATTTAGGGGGTTTTCCTATGACACATTTAAACAACATTGAAAAGTTAAGTCCTGAAAATCAGGAACGTATTAAAAGGCTTTTAGCTGAGGTAGAACCTATGGTAAAAGGTGCAAAACTTAAAAAGATGATATCTTACTTTTTAGCAAGTCTCACAGATGATAGCTTATCATTAAAGCCAGTTATCGAGTATCTCATCTCAGGTGAAATGACTGGCAAAATGCAAGGTTTTCATAGCCTCAGCACTTCAGCCCTTGAAAATCATTTTTGCTCAGCTTACAGACTGAACCCTGAAAACATATGTCACTTTTGCTATTCAGTACAAGAACTACTGAGATATAAAACTCTCAGGTTGAAAATGCATTTTTCAACTATCGTTTTAACAGAAGTATGCTTAAAGGATGAGGATATTCCACTGATCCATTATAAGGATTTCAGGCTTGAAGCCTTTGGAGACTTGAATAACACTATTCAAGTATATAACTACTTCAAGTTCATAACACTGAACAACGGCACAGCTACAACGTTATTCACAAAAAATCCATTCTTAATTAAAAAAGCAATGGAGGAATACGACATTCAAAAGCCTGAAAATATGATAATCGTTTTCAGCATTAAGCTACTTAATGCAAAACTTACAGCTGAGATGATAAAAAGCATATTTGAAATGTATCCGTTCATTGATAGGCTCTTCATTGTTGTAACAAACGAGGGTATAAGAAAAGAATATCTTATAGATAAAAGATGTTTCCCTTGTCAATTACACTGTGAGGGTTGCCCTAAATCTTGCTACTGTGCTACGGCTTGTAAAGAATACCCTATCACAATTGAATTATTAAAACAAGCTAACAAGAAAAGAAAATAAAAGGTTTATAACTGTACAGCCTCGAGGCTGTACAGATACAAGCCTTTTAAAGACTTGAATATTATATTTTTGGAGGTTCATTTATATGAAACAAGATGAGAAGCTGTATAGCTTATTTGAGAAGTTCACAACCTATAGCAATGATGAGTTCAGCCTTGATGAGGACTATTCCCTCGAGGAATTATTATGCGATGAGGAGTATGATAAGTTTGTAAAAGACTTAACAACCCCTGATGAGGGTATAGGTTTAGCTTATACAACCCTTGACTTATACAATAATAATTGTGATGAGGTTATAGAATGTGAAGCTGCTGAAATGCAAGTATCATTTTTTATGGTTAATGATGATTACTTTAAGCTCAGTTATACTATAAGCTTCAGCGATAGGGAATATATCAAAAACGAGTTTTACACCCTGGCTGAAATGGAAGACATCATCGAAAATAATAACTTTGATGATTATTATTTTAATGCTGTTCACTTTTGCCCTGAAAACTTAAGTTAATAAAGGGGGTTAAAAATGATACTATATCTAATTATATACGTTTTATCTTTACTTATAAGCGACCGTTAACGGTCGCTTTTTTAATACCTTTTTTCAATCCCTGGCAAGGGGCAAAAATAATCATATCGCTTTTAACGTGTCTATTTTACGTTTTAAGCGACTTTTATTATCTAATGAATATTATATCAATTAACTTGTAAAACGTTCTTAAAACCCTATTTAAAAATATAGCTATTTACTTATATTTATCTATCTTTTCATAACCTGGCTGTTATATGCATTTTCACAGCTGGGAACCCTCTCAGCCAGGAGCCTCAGCTGGGAGCCGTCCGAAAAATTTTCCCTCGCACCCCTGGGCAGAAAAATAGGATCCAAAAAGTCGTGGATCCTATAGTCGTAAAAGTCTATTTTCAAAAGTCTTGAGAGTCGTATATCACTCTTCGTCAGATTGAGAGTCGTTATATCTAGCCTGGATCTTGTCAACATCGAAAGTCTCTTCAGGTAATGTAGGAGTCACGACTTGCTGAACGACATCGACATAGTCAAAGTTGTTCTTACCCAAGAAGATCCCTGAGGCTGGGTTGATTTTTCCGTTTTGCATATAATTTTCCCACATATTTTCCATCAAACCGAAACCTTTTTTGACGAGGTCTATCGCTTCGGCTGTAAGCTTTACATAACTAGGGTTCTTAACATCACCTTTTCTAACAGCCAACAACTGTTTTCTATCCCAACCAAAAGCCAAAGCATATCCACTAACTGTCGGCTTCAAACCATACTTACCACAAATTTGATAATACTCATTTATCCTCCCTAAAACCTGACTAGGATCATTAAAATCGATCTTCGGAAGATTCAAAATATCCAAAGTACTCTGCATATAAGTCCCAACATCATCCTCCGAGACCTGAACATCATAAAATCCACTTGTAACTGGAACTCTTCCTTTTCCTCTTCCTCTTGTGACATTCTCAAGCTTATTCACATCGTCTCTATACTTTCTAGCTGGTTTCTTTGCCCTGACTTCCTTATTTTCTTCAGCCATAAGCCATTTTTCTCCTTTTCTCAAAAAAAATTATTGAAAATTATGCCCCACCCGTCTTTTTTAATCGCCCTCGCACGATGGTGAGGGGTGGGTATCCAGTGTCTACGGGGGGTTAAGGTAGCTAAACTAAGCTTTTTTATATATGTTATGTTATATAGACATCTCTATAAGGGGAAATATAGTGAAAACATAGTTTTCAGCCACCTTTACCACCCCTATACTCTAAACAGATCCTCTACAGAGACCTTATAATACTCTGCAATTCTCTCCAAAGTATGGAATTTGAGGCTTCTGCTCTTGCCATTCTCATATCTTTCCAACGTATTGATATGAACTCCCATCTCCTCAGCGACTTTTCTCCTGGGTCTGTCTCCCCTGAGGATCATAAGCCTGATACCTAATTTTCTTGCAAAATCCGAGTTACCCAATGTAATTGTCACCTCCAAGCCTGAGATTCCATCCAATTAAAGCCTTCTGCTGAGTGTCCTGAGAGGACTTCTCCACTGAGGCTCCACAATGATCACACCTATAGTAGAACACCTTTAGATATTGCTGAAGGTGAATGTCCTTGCTCCCACAGAAGGGGCAGACCTTAGGCTGCCCTGAGTCCTCTGTGTGAGATTCTATGGTATGAAAATATTTTTTTGAAAATCCTTCCATACCCTTATTTTCTCCCTCCTCTTTCTTTTGCCCTGAAGTATTCATCTGTCTTATCTAAAGTCTCATCAATGTCCTTTTCATCTGCATCAGGATATGCCTGGAGCATTGCTTCCTTTGTGACCAGTCTGCTTACCTTTAAGATGAGGTCGTTGAAAGCTTTGGATCCTATTTCCTTCATTAGCACCTCGTCATAGGCATCCAGGATGTCGTATGCTACCATAAGGTCTCTTACGAGTTCCTCTTTTGGCACTTTCATAAACTTCTTCGCATCTTCTTGTGTTCTTATTCTCATAATTCTGCTCCTTCTTCGCCAAATATTGCGATTGATTCCTCTTTGCTGAGGTTTAAAAACATTTTTGTTTGTCTTGCATCCTCCCTGGAAAATGGGGTGATGTAGTTTAGTCTTCTGTACACATTTGTAAGGCACATATGTAACCCCTCTGCGAGGTCTCTGTAATTTAAGCCTTTCTTCTTTATCACAGCTCTAAGAAGTGTGATGTTTGTTGGCATTGGGTCTTTTATTCTGTACATTTTGACCCTCCCTTCTTTCTTAATTCGTTATCATATAGCTGACACTTGGCTAGTTCGCAGATGTCCAGTAAGTCATCCAGGATCACATATGAGTCGTTGTAATGTTCGTTATGTGAGCTGAGATAGGCTTTGTGGAACTGCTCTTTTTTGTAAGTCAGCCAGTCCTTGTACCAGTTTATTTTCTCTGTTGTCATTTCTTACTCCTTCATTAATGCTCCACAATGTGGACAATAATTCCATCCACACCCAACATCCTGATAATATACTTTACAAAGAGAGCATCGACTGACACCATATGTTCCTCCACTTGTTGACACTAATCCGTCTTGTATCCACTTTCCGTGTTTGACAAGCTCTGCATCTATGGTAGGTGCTTCTTGCACGAAATCTCTTGCAATAAGTAATCCATTTTGGATGCCCACATTGAAGTCATTCTCGCCACTATAGTTGAAGCACTCGTCTTCTATTACATCCTCTAATCTGTCACCATCTATAAGTCTCATTTATTCATCCTCCATTTTTCTCCACGGATCGTCATCTACAATAGGACAATGTATGTTTTTCCTCGTGCTAGTCATAGCTTTGTCGGTTATACAACAAGCGAATCTATTTCTTTCGCCGTGTTTTATGTACTCTACCAACCCAAAAGGACATTCGTAACACGTTTTTGGTGTTTTAACATTCTTTATCACTATCATTCTTTCACCTCAACAAGTAAGCAACCCACCTATAATTCCAGCAAACATAAGCACACATCCGACATATGTCATCCACATAAAAACTTCATTCATCCTTCCAACCCCTCCGTCAATTCGAGTCCCTTCTTGAGACAATCTTCGTCACTCATTGCTGTGAAGAGGATCTTTGCGAAGAGCAGACAAGCATCGTCAGGATTTAGCTTCTTGAATATTCCGTGGTCTTCCATAAACACACAGATGGTTGCCACTATCCTGGCATATTCGTCTTCATCCAACACAGCCGTTACTGGCTCCATTTCAAGCATCTTCATCCTCCTCACTTAAGGGTATGTAATACTCTATCCTTGCTCCACAATTGACACAGTGACAGAAATGCACTATCCCCTCACCTTCCAAACCGACATCCTCGAAAGAGAAGTCGCTGTCCCAAATCACACCTTTTGTGCAACAATGAAAACATTCATACATTTTTAGACCCTCCCTTCATTTTTGCTCCACAGTTCGGACAGTAGTGACTCTCTATGATCGAGAGCTGCTTACACTTGCTGCACTCGTAAAGCCTTATGTCCGAGTTGTGCATTCTTTCTTCCGTTGGAATCCATTCTCCCCAGGTTATTGGCTCAGCTTCGATTGTTGGATAATCCTTTAAAGCTGGAAACATTTCAGCATCTATCATCTTCATTTTTAGCTCCTTTCTTCTAATTCGATGTACCATCCACTTATGTTGTCTTTAGAAGGTGATGTGTGTTTTAGTCGGTAGTCACCTTTAAATTTGGTGAACTCTCTGTTATCGTGAAGTGATACCCTATCCGTGTATGCACTTATCTTTGCGACCTTTAAGCCGTTTTTCTTACTGGCTGGTTTGAAATATAATCTATTGTCAGTGTATCCAACCTGAATATATCCAGTTCTTGTGATCCGTGTCGCACAGTTATGGAAGTTGATTGACCATCTGTTGTTCTTCCACATCTTCACACTCACATCCAGGAGGGAACGACTCCCTCTGCTTCTTGTAATCCAATTAATATTCTTTTCCATCAAATCACCTCTTGTATTCCGATACCATAGTAAGTGAGGTATCCGTGACTCTTCGTTGCTCTGTCATAGTACTCAGGATGTCGCTCCATCTCATCGTTAAACTTCCTGGCACTTATCACCCCATATCCTTCAGCTCTGCACCAACTCTTGTACATTGTGAATAAGTCTTTGCTCTTGATTGAGCCGTCTTCCCTCCGAACACATCTCTCTTCCAAAAACATCATTACTGTGTCGTTGTCTTTTTCGTACTGGTTGACAACCATCTGCAATGACTTTGGCATCTTTAGACCATCCTTTCTGTAATGGATGTAGCCTCTCACTAACCAGTTGAAGATCCCCTTCATAGATTCCTTTTTGATCAGCTCATCCTTAAGGTGAGGATCTCTTTCATCAGCTCCAAAATGTCGATTGAAATCTATGACCTTGATTCTGTCCGAAGCAAAGATAGATCTGTCGCTGACTGAGGGTAGCTCGTTGCAAGATAACCAAAGTGTGAACTGAGGAAGGTAACTCATTGCTTCCTGGTATAAGGCTCTTGCTGAGATTTCTTCCCCTCCAGTCAAAAGCTTTATCTTTTCCTCATCCAGTTTTCCATACTCATTAGACTCACTCATCGTTACAAACCTTTTACCCTTGAGACCAGCTAGTACTGGAGAGGCTGCTTCAAAATCGCTTCCACCCCTTTTGTTTTTGCATATGAGACCGACTGGAGCTACGGCTGAGTAATCGCCTAGCATATACTGGATCGTGTTTAAAAGGGTGCTTTTGCCATTCCTGGTAGTCTTGCCGTAGAGGATGAACATACACTCTTCTCTAGCTTCTCCGAGCAGCGAGTATCCTAATGCCCTTTGAAGGAAGTCAGCTTTCTGCTTGTCTCCTTGACACACTTCATCAATGAACTGGAGCCACCTTGGGCATTTTGCATCTCGACTGACTGTGTAGTCGAAATTGGTCTGTTTTGTAAGGAAATCCTTTGCTTCGTGTTCCTTGAAAGTGTGGTCATATAAGCTGTAGGTTCCGTTCATACAATTGACTATGTACGGATCCTTATCGAACTCCCTGGCATCTATGATCAGCTTTGACTTTGCCTGAGCTTTCACCCTCAATAAATATCTGTGGTCGGAGTATTTGTTTACGAATTTGAAGTACTTTTCCCTCTTGTCATCATCCTGAATTTGAGAAGCATAGATCCTCATAAGAGCCATAAACTCTCCGAGCTTGTTCTCACATATGAGACCTTCGATGTCCTTTGCCCATCTTCCCTGGTCATATGCATACCAGGATTTCCAGGAAGGCACATATCTCACTTCGTATTCGTATATCTTTGAAAACAGATCTGCGAGACCCTCGTCATTCCACACATACCCAGTAGAATCAACTGGAGAAGAGGCTGGGTTTTCTGCTGATATCGTGAAGAGCTTTTTTGATAAGTCCTCATCCATAATTACGGAGCCATTTTTCAGTGTGAATAGATTTTCATACCCTTCCGTCATCTTTTTTCCACCTCTTCTACAAATGCTTCTGTCATCGCTACAAAGCCGTCTATTTTAGCTTTTAAAAGCTGATAGATCGGCTCCTTGTAAGATATCTTCACAACTATTCCTGAGCCATCTAAGGGCAGTACGGCAAGGTCTCCACCCTTGTCCAGGTATTCCTTGAAGTGTTTGGCTGTTTGATAGTTGTCTTTTAATTCCTTTTTCTCTTTCATCTCGTGTACCTTAAAACCGATTTACATATGGACTCTAACTCTCTATTATCGAGAGGCTTATCGCAGTATTTGGAATTCACCCATCTCAGTTCCTGACGGACTTGTTTTGGGGAATACCCTTGACTGAGTAACTGACCCCCAAGGGAGAGGAGCGAAACATTTCGGCTCCCCTCGTGGATCTGTGGGTACCTGGGACGGATGGGAACCTTGTCCTTACTTCCCCATCTCCAAACTGGCTCATAGATTCTGTCAAATGTAGATAATTCGTTGTTATTTGATATTTCGTCTTTAAAGTATTTTTTTGTGACATACTCTATGCCTTCCTGATTTTCGATGATCTCAGTAAATTTCAAGGTGTTCCCAGTCATAATGAAGTATCTTTGGGTCTTGTATATCTCTACTCCCTGGAGGTTGTTCTTACCATTGAATGGCAGCTCACCTTTTAGGATTATGTGATATCCAGTGCCTGATTTACTCAGCTCAGTGTAAGACCTGGTGTGGGATATGATGTCCGTAGCTATAGGGGTCGGAAGTCCGTCTTCATCTATGGCATCATCAATGTCGATTCCAACGTATCCGTCATCAGCGAACACATAACCCACGTAGTCGTACACTCCCTTGTCAACCATTTCCCTTGCTTCTTCATACGTTGCCCAGGTACTTGGGTCTGTAGATGAGGCTGCCTCAAAGCCGAAAGCCTTCATAGGTACTTTTCTGTCGTTTAAGGCACACACCCATCTGTTCAGTTTTCGGAGTTCAAGAGGGATCATATTAGACCCCTCTCTCTTGCGATTGACCTCTCAAGGATACTAATCCACTTCCATAAATGCTCAATGCTGACGGAGTTTGTCAGTGAGATCTCTCTCATTTTTTCGGTAAAATTACCTTTTGCTGAGTAAAGCTCTATCATCATTTCTGCCACATCTTTCGGAAGACCTCTCAAAGCCTTTGCACAAGCTATGTAGTTCTGTCTCTTAATGTCTTCGTAAGGCACATCTTCTGCCTTGCAGTACTGTTTCATACAATACTTACTAAAATCGGAATAGTATCTCTTGTTTGCCATTTTTACTCCTCAACTTTCTTCTTCCTGGTGGTCTTCTTCTTAGGTGTTTCTTCGGTCTTTGCTTCTTCGATGAATTCGCCTTCAAAGTAGTAAGCACCAGCTTTTATTGGATAGCCAGGGAACTGGTCTGCCTTCTGTACCTTGTACACTGTGCAAAGTCTGTGAGCTTCAGGTTCTCTTACGGCTGCTCCAACTACTCTCTCACCAGCGATCATTAGATAGTTGACCACTCCGTTACGGACTACAAACTTGAATTCCATATGTCTCTCCTTTCTTCATTAATCAAGCAGACTGTCCAGGTCTACTTTTTCCTCGTGTCCTAAGCTCAAAGCTCTAGGATTCACATCCTCAGTCTCAAACCCATCAGCGACCTCCCAGTTACCTAAATGTGCATAAGTGTTGATCCTGGAAGGATCTGTCTTGGACTGCACTTGCTGATGTTTCACAGTTGCCTTTACGTAGTGATCAACAAGTTCCTCAGGCTCGATCTCGAACTCCTCGAAGCGATTCAGTACATTCTTCGCCATATAAGAGAAGGAATTGAGAGCAGCCTCGTTAAGACTATCGTCTTGCTTTTTGAGAGAGTATTGCTCTCTTGTTACCAGTCCTTTTGCATTGACAAAATGCACTGTGATCTTGCCGAAATCCTCATTGGTCTCAACCTTATAAACTCTAAAAACATCTGTCCCCTCAGGGAGTACTGTGAATGTGTTACGAATTGAAATTCTCATATCTTTTTCTCCTTATTTCCTTTTTGTAGTTAATCTATAAGACTCACTTGTCTTTTGATACTTTTCCAGTAAACCATCTGCTTTCAAGAGATCCTTGTCGATGGTTTTTGTTACACTCTTATTCACTGAGAATGTATATTTATTACCTTCTACAACCACTTGCTTAGTGCCTTCCTCGAAGGACTCTATCGCCTTCTTTTTGATGAAGTCAGTGATCTCTGCAAGTCTGCTTTCCTTTTCCTTCATTTTTTCCTTCTCGATTTCGATCTCCTCCAAGAGCTGTTCTGCTTCTGCGATGACATCGTCTTTGCTGGTCTCAGGAGGCATTACCTTTTTCCTAAGCTCAGCCAGGGACTCTTTGTCTTTCTTTTCATCGAAATCAGGTGACACCCCAGTTACTACGTACTGGTTCCACCAAGCCATTGCCTCAGCTACGAGCTTTTCAAAGTGTGGATATCTCTCACTGATCCTGAATGGTCTCACGATGGTGTTTGAGGCTTTTGGCTCGAAATTGTATGGATCCTGATAGTCCTGGTCTTCCAGGATGGAGCAAACCATAATTACATCGTCTGTTCCAAGGAGGTATCCGTACAAGGCACCCTGGAGTGCATAGTACTCAGGGATGTCATCTGTCCAGTCTTCAGCTCTCTTTGTGGTCTTCATTTCGAGAACGGCGTCCAGGTTTCCTTCATCGTCATATGCGAGATAGTCCCACATTCCTCCAAATATCTTTTCATTTGGGAAGAAGTCTCCGAAGGTCTTTGAGAAGTAGTCCTCTCCATATCTGTCAGTAGGGGTTACTATGTTCATTCCATATGCCTTTGCCATATATTCGGCTTGTTTAGGCTCTATGATTTTTCCAGCCTCTGTGTATATCGAACCCTCAAAAGGCTTCTCATAGGTCTTCGTGATCTGTAGCCACATCTCAAAAGGAGTTGACCACACATTTGCTCCCAGGATGGCAGCGAATCGTGTACCAGTGATTTTCTTCAATCTTTTCGGTACTTTTTCAATTTCTACGTGATTACCAACCCACTTCATTTCAGCATCTCTCCTATCTCAGTAATGAGCTTTTCGCATTCTTCACGAGTGATCTCTGTAAAGCTCTGTGTCTCCAGTGCCAGGTTCTGTATAAAATCTTCCTGACTAGGATCCTTTTCTCTTAAAGCCTTAAGCTTTGATTTGAGCTGCTTTATCTGTAGCTCATCTGCTTTTCCTTCAGTGTTTGTAAGCTCCTTTTTGATTTCCTTCCTCTCCTCAGCTGTGGCTGGTTTCTTTGGAGCTGATTCCTTTTTGATCTCAGGAGCTGCCCCTCCATCCACTTCATCAGGTTCGCAAATATCGAGTGCTATCATATAGAGGTATCTTCTTGTATAAGTGATTGATGATCCGAGGCTCTGTATCGCATTGGTTCCTCTATTTCCCTCAGTCAAAATGAAGGGACAAGTGAACTCTATTTTCTCAGCGAGGTTGTCAGCATTTATGATCGTCATCGTTGCTACCTTGCGACCCTCGTATAGTTCATCGAAGGTTACTATGTGACAGAGACCTACTTCGTCAAATATATCGGTTGCTATCGGCACTATGTCATCAAGCTCAAAGTACTTGTAGGCAAGAGCCATATTCTTTCCAGTCTTTGTGACTTTTGCTTCCAGGAACTTCTTCCTCGCAATGGTCAGTTTTTGATAAATGTTCAGCTCGTTGTATTTAACTTCTTTCTTTGTTTCTGCTTTCTTTTCAGCCATTTCTTTTTCTTCTCCTATAAAATCGTTTATCTTTTTCTTGGCTACATCGATGTAGTATTCCTTGTCGATGTCTTCAATAGTTAATGTGTTTCTGTTATCGATGATGGAGTGTTCAGGGAGGTCTTGTATTTTTGCTTCTTGCTCAGCTCCTTCGACATATTTCACTTTGTAGATCCTTCCGTACTTCTCATCTTTGGAGGCATACACTCTATTGATTTTCTGCACTTCCCTCTTTTCGCCATCCACCAGGTGGAAAGCCCTTGAGTACTTATCGGAGGCTTTAGCGATGCTTTGAAACTGCAGTATGTCATCACACTTATTGATGGTGTCTTCTACTGGCTCACCATCCGTAAAGTACTTGACAAGAGCCTCAGCCACTATTGTTTGAGTGTTATTGATGTTGAAGGCTCCAGCTTTGCTGAGTCCTCGAACTAGGTATCCACCCTTCATCTTCACAGAGTTATTTGTCTGTACTTCGACATAGTTATTGACATCCTTCTGTACTACCTTTTTGATATGGTCGGCTTCCAGGATGAATCCAGTTCTCTTCTGCCATTCCTCACAGATTGCATTCACCTTTTCCTCGTATCCCTTTGCATACTCGACCATTACTCCATCAGTGTTTATCTGTATGACCTTGAGTGTAGGGATCTCAGTGTAGAGGTGGTTGGATAGCTCATAGAGATAGAGCTGACCACTTATGCACACTGACCTTGCCATTAATGGGTCATATAGGTCGTTGTATCTGTTGAGGGTTGCTCCGTAGGTGGTGTTGACCACCAGTTTGAGAGCATTCGCTGTCTTCTTGTCCCCTGAGGCTTTTGCTTCCAGTCTTCTGTGATAGATGTCCTCAAATATCTTCTTTGAAGGTATGTTCCTGGAGAGATAATCATTGTTTATCATCAGGCTAGGATAATATGAGCTGACATCCACATTGGTTATGTTTGTTGAATCTGTGGTCTCTCCGACATAATTCGGAATGGCTCCGTGAAGACCTCCGTAAGCGATGGTACATTCACATTCTCCAAGTCTCGTTGTCATTTTGGATGTGAAGAGGACATCGTCAGGAATCCTCATATCGTGAACCTTATTAAAGAACTCCTTAATCTCTTGAGGGATGTATTCCCACTGGAGATTCCCAGGATACTGATACTCCCTTTCATCAGTCCAGGTTCTCTTCGTTGCCTGAAGGAGTCTTGCTGTCAGCTTTGCATTTGTCATTGCCATAGCCTTCTCAGGAGCGATCCCTACCATTCTTCCAAGGTTCATCTTGGTCTCAAGATAATCCTTCCTGAGACGATATATCTGCTCCGTGGCATCGACATCGAACTTGCAGTATTTGATGGTCAGTTCCAGTTCTTCGGTAGTGAGAGGTCTCTTGAGGTTGAAGTCCACCTGAGTCTCTTCTATATCCAGCCCCAAATGACCTTCGATGGCTTTGAGGGATAACCCTTGCTGCATATCATCTCTAATGTCTATGTCGTTGAAATAGAACTCATTGCCTTCCAGGATGGGACAATCCCAACCTCTGCCTCCGTTGATGATGAAGTCATTGACTTCTTTTATCTCCTCAGGTGTGCATCCCTGGAGGACGGCTTTCATAATGAAGGAGTCATAGTGCTTGGAGTTGAAGCCTACATATATGTCCGTATTGTTTATAAAGTACTGAAGAGCTTCGTTGTCGTTATGGATGACCGTGTATGTTCCACTTTTGACTTCTTTAAACACTACTAACCAGTCGCTATAGAACACTTCAAAGTCATATATGTAGATCATTTTTTACTCCTTTCTATGAACTCACATCCGTCTTTTCGGTATGTAGTACATCTCTTCTTATACATTCTGTTTAGGTACTGCGAGGCATCTACGAAGTCATAACATATGGGATCCGTTTTACCTTCAAATGTCCTTGCTATCCTTCCGATGCTCTGTGTGACCACTGCATAATCCTTAACTGGAGTTGCCATATAAAGCCTTGACAGTCTAGGTATGTCGAGTCCTTCTTTCGCTAGGGAGTAAGTTGCAAACAGAAATCTCTTTTTGCCACTTCTCATCTCATCCAGTGCTTCTTCCCTGATTTTTTTATTAGTCTTTCCAGTGATGCAAGTACTTAGGCTTTGCATCTTCGGAGGGAGAAGTGATATGATTTTCTCGAAATGATTGACTCTGTCAGTCAGGATCAGGGATGACTCCTCGCTATTGTCTGCTATAACTTCTGCGATGAGGTTGTTCCTCTCGTTGTCCTCGACCAGGTGGGTTATAACTTTGATGTGGTTTATAGTGCCATCTGTGTTGAGGACATCTCTCGTGATCCTGGATTCTGTTGGTACTGGACAAATCTTGACTGGCATTATCTTGTCCTTTATGTCACTCTCAGGAACGATGTATCCGATATCTCCGACATAAGCGAATGTGGTTGATATGAGACCATCTGCTCTATGGACAGTTGCTGATAATCCGTACTTGTGCTTTGCTGATAGTGAGTTGATTACCTTGCCAAACATCGTCATCTTCGTTGGAGATGAAGCCAGTCTATGAACCTCATCGACCACTATTACATCCCAGTATCTTTTGAGATCACTTAGATCCATACGTGACATTGTTTGCACTGTTGCAAAGGTGATTCCCTTGCCTATGTTGACTTTGCCTTCTGTGATGGTTCCGAGATAGGACTTATCGATGAATTTGGAGGCAGTCCTCATTGACTGATTGAGAAGGTCTTTTGTGTGAGTAAGCCACAAGGCTCTCTTATTCAATTTCTCAATCATCGAGACCCCCATATAAGTCTTTCCTGACCCAGCTGCCGACTGAAGGATTCCGTGACCCTTCTTAAGCATTTCACTTACGGCTTTTTGCTGATAATCGTAAAGGCTCATATTATCAGGGAACCCTATGTCCTCACCCTCCGTAATCTTCATCTCAATGTCAGCATCCAGGATGTAATTCATTGGGATGTGGTCTAGGCATCCGTAAGGAAGGATTATCTGTTCATTCCTGATCTCATAGAGTCTCAGGAATTCAGGTGTCCCTCCAAGCCACAACCCCATTCTCAGCTTGTTCTCAAACTCAGGATTAGGAATCGTGTATTCTTTTTTGACCCAGGCTAGGAACTCCTTTGAGTAGTTAGTTATCACCAGTACGTTTTTAATCGTTATCGTCATTTCCAAGTATCCATCCACCACAGTAAGTTCTTACAATTGCTCGATATCCAGGTCTCTCCCAGGGACTTACTCCCCAACCTGATTTTCTCTTTGACCAGGTTCCAGGGAACCATATATGTGTCATCGTTGAATCCCACACAGAACCAGGCTGTTGGTCTTTTGGTTGTCTCTTGCCAGTAATCCATCGAGAGTTTTTGATTCTCTTCGACTCTCTCCAGTACGAATCTGTGTCCACTACAGAACTTGCAGTCTATGATGTGGGATCCGTTATGATTCACTGCAATCAAGTCTGTTGGTTGCCCTGAAGCATTTTGCTGAAATATGTGAACCCAAAAGCCATTTTCAGCAAGGATCTCTCCTATGGTTCTCTCATAGCGATTTCCCATATGCTTATTACTGATCATTCGCACCATCCTTTCAGTAGCTCCCTGGGAGCTATCTTCAGCACCTTCCCAAGCATTTCTATCTGCTTAAGGCTTAAGTCTCCATCCAGCCATCTAGAGAGTGTCGGCTGAGAGATCCCTATCTTTTTTGCCAGTTGCCTTTGAGATATCTTCCTTCTGCTCATTTCAGCTCTTAGGTTGTCATTCACTTGCATCTTTTCAGCCTTTCTCCAAAGTAGTTAGGATGCCTTGCATAATTGTCTTGGCAACAGCCTTTTGCAGTTCGTCAGCAAACTCATCGCCATCGACACGACCTTCCTTATAATCGATATACGTTTCAGTCATATCAGGAAGATCTATGCTAGGGTTGTCTATCTTGAGCTTTTCATATGCCCAAAACAGTTCAAACGTGGCAAGAGCTTCACTCACCTCATCCAGTCTTTTCTCAAGTTTCTTAAGTCTTTCTTCCATCTTTTTCTTCTCCTTCTTCTCAGTACCCAGTTATCATCAGCACCAGCCTACATATTGGCTTTACCAGTGCGAATGACCCTATTGCGATTGCTCCAGCGATTAAGAGCATTGTTTTAAAACTGATTCTCATTGTTGACTCCTTTCAAAAAATGTATTAGTTACGTAACTTAATTGGCGAAAAAAATGTCCATTACTTCGTTAGGTGTGAGACTTAGTACTGAGATCAGTTTACTGACGTCTCCTAGCCTGAAACCGTGTTTACTGGACATCTTCTTTGAGAGACAGCTCTCGCTTATCTCCATCTCTTTTGCCAGGGTCTTTTGGTTGAAACCCTGAGCTGTGTATTTGCTTTTCAGCAGATTAACGTTCATATTCCTCCTTTCCTTGTCGTTTGTGCGACAATTACGTATCGATTACGTAACTAATGTTACATCTAGTATACATCAATGTCAACACCCTTTTGCAATTTTTTTGAAAAAATGATAAATATACTTTCCGATATGGCAAATTGAAGTAATTTTATGTATAATATAAGTACATCACCATTTAAGGAGAGTAATATGGATAGGAACTATTTAAAACAAAGGAGGAGAGAACTTGGATTGACAATGGAGGAAGTTGCTCAAAAGGTGGGAGTTACCAGGGCAACCATTTCAAGATGGGAGTCAGGTCACATCGAGCATATGAAAACTTCTCACATATCCAAACTCGCAAACGTGTTAGATATATCTCCATTATATATCGTAGGTGCTACAGACGAGCCTCAGTATGTTACGACTCAGCCACCTGAGATCAACGAATATGTCGAAAAGGCTTACAAGGATCCTGAAGACAAGAGGTCTAGATTTATGGCTGAGCTGATAGAACTTCGTGATATGTATGAAAAAGGATTGCTTACGGAAGAAGAGTTTCAGCAAGGCAAAAAGTTTATCTTTGAGATGACAAAATGAGCGAAATCACTAAGACTAAAGATGGTAGATATTGTCAAAGAATCTACTACATTAAGCCTGATGGAAAAAAGTCTCAAAAGAGGATCTATGGCGATACTCTCAAAGAACTGAGACTGAATGTAACTAGCTTTCAGTTACAAGCTGAAGAAGAGAATTCCAATTATGGGACTCTCACTCTTGCTGATGCCCTGGAACAAATGCAATATCGGAGTTCCAATATCCTTGCTCCTAATACTATTAATAATGTAGCTTACACCATAAAAAGAATAGGATCCTATGCTAATACACTACTCTCCCAGGTGTCAAATGTGTCAGCTCAGGCTCTCGTAAATCGCCTGGCAGCCAAATATAAGGTGAGTACCATTAGACACACTATTGGTCTTATCAATGTGGCATTGGAACCTTATGATATTTCGGTAAAAGTCAAATATCCGAAAGAGACTTCTGTGGATGAAACTTATATCCCCTCCCAGGAAGAGTTTGAGAGACTTCTCGAAGTAGTCAAAGGCACCAGGTTTGAACTTCCAGTCCTTTTAGGTGGGTATTGTGGTCTTCGCAAGGGAGAGGTCTTTGCTCTCACATATGATGACTTCAAGGAGGGTAAGGTGTTCATCAGTAAGACTGTGTCGAGATCTACAGATGGGGGTTTCCTGGTCAAGGCTCCAAAGACGAAGACTTCAAATAGGGTAGTTCCTATCCCCACAGCAATCTCCACCCTGGTTAAAAATCGCAAAAAGAAGAGGCTCCCTCTCTTTGAGCTGACATACAGTGCCTTCAATTTTAGGTGGACTGAATTGCTTGAGGAGAATGGCTTTAAGCACTTCAAATTTCACTCTCTAAGACACTATTATGCCTCCAGGTTAATTACCTTAGGAATACCATCAAAGTATGCTATAGAGCTAACTGGACACTCTTCTGTGACCACTCTAGAAAAGGTCTACCAGCACACTATGAAGGATTATGCATCCAGGGTTGAGAGTATCCTGAGAGAAGGGTATTTTAACGAAAAGTAGACAAAAACTAGACATACATACGAAAATTTGGCTCTACAAAGGCATTTTGTCACAACAATCTTGAATAAGCTTATTCAATTGAGTGAATAATTACAAATCCCTTTCGTAGAGCCATTTTCACGGATTTCGGCTTTGCAAAGGGATTTTTTGATGATTTGATTGATGAATCAATTATGCATAAAATGAATCATTTATGCATAGAATGAGTGGATTTGTAGACAAAAGTAGACAAAAACTAGACACTAAAAGAGGAGCTTTTCAGCTCCTCAGTGCATCTCTTTTACCAGAACTCTTACGTGTAGTCTCTGTATGTTGTATCCTCCAGCCAGTATGCTTTCGACTATTGCTCTTCCTTGTTTACCCTCTACGTATCCGTTAAGCACTGGGCATCCTCTTGTTCCAGCCGTTGCTGTGATTCCTGACCAGCTTGTGATCTCTCCAGTGATGTGATGCACTCTTTCTACCAAGTTGAGGATCAGTGCCTCTGCCTCCCTGAGATTGCTCTTGTGAATCTCATCGTTGGTCTTGTATCTCATCTCGTAGTCACTGTAGGTGTGTTTCTTCATAAACTCTCTGTAGCCGATCTCGTCATACTCGTCCTGGAGTCTCTGTCTCTCCTCCTTATCGAACTCGTCCCATATGACTACTAGTTGTTTCTGCATCTCCTTCAGTGTCTCAGGGAGTTCTTCTAAGGATTTCTCCTTCTCCATCGCTCCGACCATCTGTAGCTTGTACTCCTCGATCTTCTTCGTGTTTTCCTCGATCTCCTTGTGGAGCCTCCTGATGTCATCCCTGAGATATTCTATCTCGTGTGTCTTCCACTTCTTCTCGTACTCGTCTGTGATCTTGTCCAGCTGAGCTTCTTTCTTTATGATGAGAGCTTCCTTCTTTTCAATGGTGTTGGTCTTCTTGGAGATCCTCTCCTCTGCTCTTGCGATTCTGTCCTTTAATGTTGTGATTGTCATTGTGGTGCCTCCATAGGTTTTATTTATCTTACACATATAGTGTACCATATGGTATACCATATGTCAACACCTTTTCAAATAAAAAGAGCGATTTTTTCATCGCTCTCTCATATCTTTTCGGATCAATTCTTTGATGTAACCTTGTTTACTCTCTTTGGTTTCAAGCCAGTTGATAATGTCTCCATCCAGGTTCTTTGTCAGCTTCACTACGATTCGCTGGATGTTCTCCTTGTCCCATTTGGCTTGTCTTCGCTTTGCCCCTTCATTATAGTATTCACTCATTCGATTCCCTCCTCGACTACAGTCGAATGTATCATATAGTATACCATTGAACTCCATATCACCACCATCCTTTCTCGAATGTATCCCAGTATATCTCCTGGCAATGGGATACTTTGTGCATCTTCTTAATCTGCTTTATAGCATTCTCTTCGCTCCTTGCTTTGATCTCTACCGTATATCTGCCAGTAGGGAACTGCATATCAACAGTCCAAATATAATACTGGTATCCACCCTTCCCACTCTTCGTCTTAGAGCTTGTTTCACCAGTGTAACCACCAGCTGCTCCGTAAAACCCATACGATGATCTTGATTCTAGGCTCATATTGTCTCCTTCCTTGCCAGGACTTGTGACCTGGTCTAGTGCATTACCTTGGGATTGCTCCCAAGTCACTCTGCCTTATGCCATCTGTTCTCTTATCCCTACCCAGAGAAGTTGATTCCCCAGAACCATCTCCATCCCTCTCTGTGCTTCTTCTGTCTCTTCAAGAGTGGAGTATTCATATGTCTCAACTCCATCAACTGTTACAACTACTAACTCCCACTTACCAGTCCACATATTGTTCTCCCTCCTTAGAAATTTTCTACTGTATGACCTTTTGACCAGTCAGTCATTTCAACCTCTATGTACTGACCATACCATTTGATGTAGTACTTGTTACCGTCTGTGTATAAGACTCTTGTTACTGTGATCTTGCTCCCAAGCATCCTTATCTTTGCTGTGTGTAATTTTGTCATCTTTCTTCCCTCCTTATATCCTCTCAAATGTTTGGAATCCTTTTTTCAAATGCCTTTTGTATTGTTTGTCTAGCAGAAGTTTAGGCATCTCATTTTCAAACAGAACTACTCCGTCTTCTGTGGTTTCACACTCTGTATAGACAAGTGATCCATCACACATTTCACCAGTTACTGTTGCATATATTGTCTTGTTCTCATTAATGTTGTACCCATAATAGATTTTCATTTTTCGTCCTCCATCGAAATAATCCTTCTTACATATATAGTGTACCATATGGTATACCATATGTCAACACCTTTCCGAAAATTTTTTCAAAAAAAGAGGAGCCTTTCGGCTCCCCCCTGGAAAGAGATGTGTTTGGTATGTGGTGCTAATAGAGGATATTTTCAATAACGAAGATTATGCGATGACTTTTGTAAGAAAACAAAAACACACCTCTAATTCCCTTTAAATTAGTCCAAGAGATTTAAGCTCTTCTACCTTCCTTTTTATATAGGAATTCCCACCAAGTTTTTCATAGTGTTGATACTGTTCCCAAAATCGTTCCTTTTCGATCTCGTCTGTGGCGAGACCTTTTTCTCGGTTGCTCAGGAAAGTCACTAAGTAATTTTTCGTGGATTCCAGGTCTACCTGGTCGAGTCTCGTATTGATGGTGTTAATCTTCCCTTCAATTCCATCCATCTGTTCATCCATCGCTGATCTTATCCATTTTTTAGTGCTTTGACTAATGTAAGTAGCACCTGAGATGAGACCTACGATCAGCGAAATTGCGATTGATATCTGTCCGATTGTAAGCTCACTCATCTAGATGCTCCTCCAAATCGAAAGGATTCTGCAGCTTGTGAAGGATTTCGTTAATACAAGAAGACCCACCCATAATTGCAACAGCTGTCATAATATACCCAATGATTGAAGGAGTCTCAGCGAGTTCAAGAGCAACAACCAAATCAAGCTGATACACCAGGGCAATTGCCAAACCACATCCCAGTGCTACCAGTGATGTGATTAGTGATTTAATTTTCAATGGCTCCCATAACTTCTTCACTCTGTCGATCAGGATCCAAACAATGATTGAAAAACTGATTATCTGTGTCATAACTACCTCCTATAAAAACGGCTCCCCTATGGTACGCATCAAATGAGATTAAGCGAAGGGGAGTCTTCATCACTTTAATATTCTCTCCCAAGTCTGCTTTCCACAGATCCCATCCTGAATCAAGCCTTCTTTCTTTTGGAACTTTACGAGTGCTTTTTCAGTTTTTGTTCCAAAGTCTCCATCCACACTTCCTAAAGCATAGCCAAAAGCTTTGAGCAATCTCTGTAAAGTCTTAACTTGCTCCCCTTTGGAGCCTTTCCTCAAGGTATCCAGTTCTATCATATTCTTACCCTCCTCTTCCATATCACTATAATCAACGAATTCAGGTATCCCATAATATGTCCATTTCCTGGCACTCAGTAAGTCGTGTCTACAATTCTGCTTACTATTCTTCATCTCGTAAACTCTGCCTTTTCCGTCATACCAACCAATGTGTACGATTTTAAGGTTCTCACGAATGAAGACCATACAAGGTTTATCGGAAGGAATGTCTTCGATTTTGCCTTTAGAAATGCAGTTATTGTAGTATCCCCTTGCCGTGGTATCGTATCTTGAAACTGGATAGAACGAACCACTACAATCAGCACCAAAATGTCCTTCCCCTTCCTTGAGCTTTGCAAGATAATATTCCTCAGTATATTTTTTGTCTCCCTTGTGAACTTTAATTGCCTTTTTAATGTTCTCCCCATTAATGATTTCACAGTTGAAACCCCAAACATAAATTGCCTTACTTGTGAAAAGGTCACTAAAATGCTGTGTTACTTTTTTGCTTTTTATCATAGATGCTCCTCCTTTATGGCTTAATGTATGCTAAATGTATCTGCACAATTGCAGTTTGACCCTTTGC